>Ga0325414_1004918_pt1 | contig 14042 bp, 5 predicted proteins | sample PopdelMetagenome_8_FD_206183 | JGI IMG/M metagenome (GOLD analysis project Ga0325414, IMG submission 206183) | Populus deltoides microbial communities from Bellville, Georgia, United States - Leaf-PdKOR-R3 | ecosystem: Host-associated > Plants > Phyllosphere > Phylloplane/Leaf | place: USA...
TGGGTTCTTTTATCCGGAATAGAAAATCCTAGAAATTTATTCAATGAGTAAGAAGATAAATTAATGGGATGCTAAAGGCTAAGAAGCCCAATGAAAAGGTACGAGGCTAATAAGAAATAATGCAGAGAAAATATTTACATATCCGGATTTGAAAAAAGATAAATAAAAAGGCTATACTTATAATTATAAGATGGGATATTATATTTTTTTTAAGATTTATTTTTCTACCTGGGCTACAGCCCACCTTAGTCTTCTATGCTCCTCCGCCCCTGGAAGGAGGCGAAGAGTGACAAACTACGAAGAGCGAGGAACTACAGAAGGTTTGTTCTGCTTTCTATACTTTCTTTTATCTTTGTTAAAAATTGTAAATTTTAATAAATAAAAGTTAGAAGGTGACCCGGGCATCACTTTCTCTCTACTATATTACTTGCAACATGGCTCCCTATCATCTCTCTTCCACTTTATGCAGAGTCTGCTGCACTAATTGCAAGATAAAAACATGGGGCGTCAATTATTTAGAAATTGTTCCAGTAAAAACCGTGAATCAACAAACATAGGAAAAAAACCGATAAGAAAGTGAAAGCCCCCTAACCTTTTTGAAAACTTTGGGCTTGGAATTACTTGTGGATGCATATATTTCTAACATTTCTATATCAGAAATAGATATTTCTGACATGATAGAAAGTGTTTTGCCGTCATTTCATTAGAGAATGTCACAGATGATCATAGATATCCTTTAATCCTATACAGCTTATGATTTGTAATTCTAGCTAGGTTTTCCAATCTGTACGTAATATATATTTCCTATGAAAGGTAACCAAGTTCTAGGATATACAATAAAAATATAAAGAAAGAAACTATAATCATCGAGTTTCGGGTTTCACTGCACTAAAAACAACAAGAACACATTAATTATTTAGCTAAATCTATGTGTGTAACCTTCATCTTCTTCAGTGGAAATGAAATCCTCTGGCTTATGTTGAGCGTTAAAATTAAGACTTCCTCTAGCTTATTAATTAGCAATACAAACTAATAAGCTCTCTTGTAAAGACGGTGAGCATGAGGACTGATGACAGGCGTCCACGTTTCGAAAGAAATGACGGCTCAAAAGAGCTAGCCAACCGGATGGATCCCTAGAGTCATGTCGGCTTGGAGCCATGCACATGTTCTGGTTATGTAGCAAGGTCAAATCCTCTAAGCTAAGCAATACATCAGAACAGATGCGTGGTAGTGACAGCCAATAGAACCCTAAGATAACGATCTTGTTTTTGTTTTTTCTGTTTCAGACTACTGTTTTGGAATACGAGACAGCGAGAGAGATTGATTGAGGGAGACTAATCGAAAGAGCCAAAAGCATATTTCTCCACCTTGAAGTGGATTTTTAAGCCATTCTGTTATCATCTTATCAACCACTGCCGCATCATAAATATACTCAAAGGCTACCAAAACCTGTTTGGTATAGCGCGTAGTTTTTACTCAAAAATAAATTAATGAATAATATATTTGGTTATTCCAATAATTTTTACTTTTTGACATACTTATGTATTTTAATTCTTGATTTTGTATAAGCTAATACAATTTGCTTATCATTAATAAAGACAGACTGATTTTTATTTATTTTACATGCAAAACATCTATATCACAACAATTTTAACCAAAAACATATTTAATCTTTGTGTATATATTTTCAAAAACCAATTTTTCCCTCCCTACTCATTTTTTACCCCTAGTTTTTTCATTTTTTTTTAAAATGTTTTCAATAAAATTTAGTTAATTTTTGTTATTTTTTGAATTCTCAACAATAAAAAGAATTTTGGAGGGTGAATTTAGAGATAAGAAAGAAAAACGTGTCGAATGTGATTAGGGACCAGGGAAAATAATAGATGAAAAATATGCAAAAGAAGAAAAAAAAAATAGGAGGATCGATCAAAATTGAAAAATTATTGAAAAAAATCCTACACACCAAGAAAAGGAAATTAAATTAATTAGGAATTCATAATCAAGAAGGAAACAATATAAATCACCTAACATTATTTTTTGAGTTTAGTTTTTTCTGTTTTGTAAAGTATTCTGAACAATATAACTATGAGATATTCACACATAAAAAAGGGAGAACACACATAAATGTCAAAAGAGAGACTCTTGCACAAAGCTTAGCCAACTAAAGACTTGGAAAAAAAAAAACAGAGAGAGAGAGGACAATAAGAGAAAAGTTAAGAAAAAAACCTGCCATCAAAGTCTTCAAGTTTTCTATTTTTCTTCTTCTCAAGGTTGCCCATTGTGATTTCCACCACCACTTCCGATTAACGACCACCACCTTATGACCACCAACCATCCTTTGCCACCCATATCAGCAGCAATAACAAAAAACAACATTAGCATTAACAAGGTAGAACAACCTAGAAAAATTAGTACAACATGTAGGAGGAAACAACAATAACTTTTCAGACTTCGATCTCTCATCTCTGGTGAAGGTAGTCAACACCAACCATACCAAAAAGAGGAGGAAGGATTTGTACACACAACTGAGTGGTTCACGCACCTCCCTGACCTAACAACCCGTGCAATTGACGCTCGCAATCCACTATAGGATTTCATAGTTTTACCGACGAATATAATTCATTTGTAATTTTTTTACCGACTAAATCACTGACGGAAAGCGTTGGTAGTACCACATTATATCGCTAACTCTGTCGGTAAAAAAAATATTGCTGATGGTTTTACAGACGGAAAATGCGAGGAAAAAAAAACAATTCCCGCTGGAAATATATCGACAGATGTATTTCGTCGGCGATAGTGGCATATCCAATAAATATTTTTTAGCACTCAGTAAAATGCCGACGGACTCGTTCCGCCTGTAAAGTCATCAGTGAGTGTGGCATTTTCACTTCTCTATGAAATGCTGACGGACGATATCCGTCTGTAAATTCATCAGTGAGTGTGGCATTTCCAGCTCTTTGTAAAATGCTGACGGATATATTCCGCCTGTGAATCCGTCGGTGTGTGTGGCATTTCTAGCTCTCTGTAAAATACCGACGAATATATTCCATTTGTAAACCCGTTGGTGTGTCATTTCCAGCTCTCTATAAAATGCCGATAGATATATTCCGTCTGTAAATCTGTTGGTGTGTGTTTTTAAATTTGTGTTAAAAAAAATTATTTAGAATAAATAATATAAAATTATGTAAATTAATAGTAAAAAAATCAATTATGCAAATAAAATTTTATTAAACATCAAAAATAAAAAAAATAAAGTTAAATAATATTCATTACAAAAAAATATCAAATTAGCACAATGGCGAAGTTGGAGGAGGAGGAGGAGACTGGTTGTTTCTGGAACCATACAACCAAAAAGGGGGCGCACATGTATCACCATTTTGTGATGTCAAGTTCATGACCATTTGGCGAAATTGTTCATAATTCGCCAAGAGTTGTATTTCTCGGTGAGATGAGCCGTGTGAGTTGTGTTTTGTTCATAATTCGCCGATAGTTGCTCATATTTTTTGGTGAGATGAGTCGTGTGTAGCTGCAAGGCCACGAACTCCTTAGATTGGGTGCTCGATACTGATTGAGAGCTCCCAACGGTTGAGACACTACGAGCCGCCTGCTAGTTCTTGGCCCTAGTGTTGTAAAGCCCGTCACCTAATTTTTATCGGGTCCACCAGACGATCCTACCTACATCCACAAATCTAGATCGAAATTCATAAGGGTTGAAGGATCGTCCCTATATCTCCCCCTCAACCAGCTATTATAGGTCTCCTGAAAATGAAAAAAGAAATCATCATATTCAATTCAATAAAAATAATAACTTGCAAAATAAAATGGTTGAATGAACATACCACAAAGTGTTGAGCACGGTTGTTAATGAACTGTTGCACCCCCTTTTGACGGTCTTGACTTCGCACGTGTGTCTCTACAAACATTTTCATTGGGCTCGGCTCACGTCCAAGAGACGTAGCCTGTAAGAAAAAAAATTAATTAAGTAACAAGAAATTATTTAACAATATATTTCATTTAAATTTATCTTACCATCCGTTTCACATGTGCGGCAAACAGAACGGAGCCACCGGTGTGTGTTGCCAGCGAACCATGAATGTGCCGGTTTCGGTTGCCAGCACCGGATTGTGAGCATCATATGAACCGCTCAGACGTCACATGCTCAATATATTGCGGCCAAATATCTTCCGGGATGTTTAGTGGTTTGAAATCCCTCCAAACCACCATGTTGCTCCAACCTTGGAGACCTTTATCTCTCCCATTGTTTTTGGCCTTTTTTTGTGCTTCATACCAAAAATCACGCAACCTACTTCCATAGTGACAAATTAGATTTAAATTTTTTTTAAAAAAAATATCGTATTGATTTTTATGTTACCTAGTTGCCGCGTAATTTTCCCACACCATCGTCACAACATTGTCATGCGCGTTGTCCCTGTCCAATTTGTGTTGTGTATAAGTAATTTATTTAAAATAAAAATAATAATTAACACCAACCTCAAATTTATCAAACCATGCATCGATATTCGGTATCCATTCAGGATGTCTGGATACTTGATTCCATTGAAATAATGGAATCTGCATCGACGATTTAAACGTCGATGATATTACTCAGGCGGCCTCAATGTTGTGAATCTGAAAATAAATTAAATTAATGAATATTGATTAGTTGTTTATAAATTATGTTATAATTAAAAAAAACTAAAACCGAAACAAACTTACATTGAAAGGTCCTCCTTCCACTGTGCCTCGTACTTACGGGTGAATTGATTCCACTATAAAGGCAAACCATCTCTACTCTGTGAAACCATGCTGGAAGAAGCAGCATCGGTAGACGACGCAGGTGTCTCTTCTTGATTGGCACCTAAATACATGTCATCCTCTCTGCTAGAAGAACTAGTTGCGACCCTATGTGAGCGACGAGCTGTTGATTTCATTCTACGTATCTACATAATTTTATACGAATAATTATATAATTAAATTCGATTGTTAAAAAAAATTCAGCAGCACCTCCCCTACACTGGAGACTACCCAAAATTTTCAAACCTGCAAATATTGACAATAGCTACAACCAATTGACCCCATTCAAAAATCATGTATATAACCTAACATCTATACAAATAACAATTAAAATTAAAGGAAATAGTTAAACACATATCATGCAATAATAGAGTAAAATTGAGATAAAATAATTAAATTTATTCCTATATATTCAATTACTAATTAAAAGGTAAATTCAACAATAAAAAATAAAATTAATGGAAATAGTTAAACACATATCATGCAATAATAGAGTAAAATTGAGATAAAATAATTAAATTTATTCCTATATATTCAATTAATAATTACAATGTAAATTCAACAATAACATTTAAAATTTAACAAAGTGTTCAATTATTATGGCAATACAAACAATAAAATATATTGAACAAATTAAAAAAAAACTACAGACTTTATGAATGAAAAATGCTTACCTTAATAATGTGTTTATTTTAAGACTTTATCTACATTATAAAAATATACCAAAACAAAAAACATAACAAAAATAACAATAGTTAAAACAAAGAACAAATAAAAAATAAAATCTTAAAGCAAATGAAGTAGAGGAAATACATACCTTTTTAAATTGTTGAAGATATAACTAGAGATTACAAGCAAAAAACAAGAGATTTAAAGCAAATGAGAGGAAAAAAAAATGAGAGCTGTGAAATGAAGGAGACGAAGAAATGAACTGAAAGGGCGGTCGACGGACAATCGTTAGTAAATTTTGAATTTTGCACCAGAATTTTTTATTACCCTCCATATTTTTCGCAGTCCGTCGGTAATTTCGTCGGCAACGGCATATGTTCAGAGATGCATTTAGTACTTGCTCTTTAGAATTCACACCGTTCGTCAGTACATTTGTCGGTAATTGTGAACTACCGACAAATGCCAACAGACTGTAATCCGTCTGCAAAGTCGTCGGTGATTGTGGCATTTCCACCATTCTCTGTGAAATGCCAACGGACTGTATCTGTCTGCAAATTCGTCAGAGATTGTGGCATTTCCAGTGTAGCTCTCTATGAAATGTCGACAGACTGTAATCCGTCTACAAAGTCGTCGGTGATTGTGACATTTCCAGCTTTCTGTGAAATGCCGACGGACTTTATACGTCTGCAAGTTCGTCGATGATTGTGGCATTTCCAGTGTAGCTCTATTTGAAATGCCAACGAACTTTAATTTATTTGTAAGGTCGTCAGTGATTGTGGCATTTCCAATGCAGCTCTCTGTGAACTATCAATGGACTGTAATCCATTGGTATGGAAGTCGATGATCGTACACTATGCATGAAAGATTGTGTTTGTATTGCCTATATTTACCTTCCTGCAAATGGTTAAATTACAAACTGTCCATCGCACAAAACAAAAAACAACAGTTGACACTTATAAAATAAATATTTTGTGTTACAAAATATCATCAATAATATATATTACATGAAACAAAATGCTTTACATATTGCTTCAGTCTGATGGTTAGTAAGAATTTTCTTCTTCTTCGTCGTCAATTGAATAGTCATCACCTTCATTGTAATCTTTAATATAGATATCATCATCATCTTTATCGATATTTTCTTGTCTGCTAGAGCTCAAAACAACATTCAACTCCTCTCCGTCAACATCAACAAGATTATCATTGAAAACATAAAAATTTGAGTTTTCTTCCAAGTCAATCGAAAGAGTAACTTAATATGGTTCAACCAACTCACTAACTTGAAAGACTTCATTTCACACACTTGTGTCTTCGTTCTCATCCTGAACAACCTCGACACGACCCTTGGGTTTTGTTTTTAAAATAGATAACCAATCAACTCTTGATCGATCCTTTCTAAAGGAAGGGGTGTATATGTAATAAACTTGTTGACATTGCTTTACAAAAACAAAGACATTGTTTATGTTACGGAGTCTAGCTTTTGAGTTGATTTCGACCAGACCATAGTGAGGATCAACTCTAATTCCTCTGTCAGTGGTGTCATACGAATAACATTTGAATAAAAACACTTTATTCTGCTCACTATAATGTTGCAGTTTGACGACCTTTTCTAATCTACCAAAAGAGTCACCTTCTAACTCACTACTAGTTCATCCCTTAACATAAACACTATTATTGTATGTCTTTCTTTCATGCCCGTATTCTTCAGTATAGAACACATATCCATTGACAAAATACCATTTGTAGCACTTAACTTTTCTTTCAGGGCCTAGGTTTAGTGAAGACAAGACTTAGATGCACTCCTTCCCATTTGATAAACCTTGTATGTAATGTACAACAATAAATAGTAAACGAGAATTTTGTAATGACATACAGTAACTTTACAAGAGATAATGAGTTTGTGATAGTACTTATATGTGTTCTGAACCACATGGCAAATTTTTCTTCTTGTAATTGAAAGATTTGGGATTCGGTCAGCTGTGAGTTATTGAACAGCAAATATTGTCGATGTTGCCTGCAAAGTTGTTTCAAAGTATATGAGTTTATGATATTACAATATATAAATAGTATATTATTAACAAATTTTAATTAGTAGTACATATACTTACTGAATAAAAGGTCTCAGTTCATCACAATTAAATAGAACATAATTATGTGCTTGTCTGAACTCTATTTCTGACAAATATCTTCTCCTTACAGCATTTTTAGGTGTAAGTCGTATAGGATTGGAGAATATTGACAAGTTCCTACTAGAAGGCACTTCATCGCCATCATTATGCCGTGGAACATGATTGATTCTCGTTTTCAAATGAGGTTCGAAATAGTACGAGATAAATGTTGAGATCTCCTCAACAATATAGGCCTCACATATCGAAGCCTCAACATGCACCTTGTTCTTAACCTTTTTCTTGAGATTGAACAAGTACTTGCATTGAATTAATCAAATATTTTCAACTAAGAAAAACAAAGAAAATACTTTTATATATGAATTACATTACAACTGTAATATCCAACCATTTGAATGGGTACATCCATCTATACTGGACCGGTTCTCCAACTTTTGCTCGAATGATAGATGTATAGAGAGGTGCTCCATTGAGTCAAAAAATAATGGAAGGAATATCATTTAAATTTACATAGCGTATCGATGATATTTGTTTCAAGCCTCTCAATGTGATCAACATTCAACTTGCTGGAGCATATATCTCTAAAAACATGACTGATCTCCGTGAGTGCATCCTAGGGGTGATCATTTTCAGTTCGGTTTGATTTTTACCTACAAAACTAACCAAACCGAAATTTTTAAGAAAAAAAAACAACCAAAACTGAACGGGCTTTCTGATGAGCTTTTCTGATGGGCTTGTAATTGATGTTAATATTGTATAATTTTATTACAAGATTCTAGAATATATTTAATTTTTTTGACACCGAATATTCATGTATATTACATTATTAGTGCTAATATTGTATTCAATATTCTGCAAGCCTTCCTAATAATGTTTTTGGAGTAAAACTCCTACATCAAAGTTTAAATAACACACACACACTAAGTTAAATTTTAAATTACAAAGCATGGCCTTCAAAAGGGCTTAGAAAAAACAACAAATAACCTTATTATAAAACATTTCATGCAAAAAATATAAATCTTCATTGCATACATCATCTCAATCGAAAAACATATCAAGAAGATTGCATTTTGATTCCTTAATACCATTGACATCAAAACTTCAAAAAAAACATGTTAACAACCATAATTTATATGAGAATGATAAATTATAAATATGTTTACACTATACAGATTAGACAGTGTTTTTGCATATTTGACTCCAATACAACAAATGTCTTTTTCAAAGAGTTACATCCCTATCAAAGTTCAGCAGCTATACCAGAATATAATAAGGAAAAGGGGGGGAATGAAAACAAATTATTCTTCTTCAAGGTCAGAAGCTGACTTTATGCCAAATTCACAAACTTTATGCTATCTATGATTGCTAGCAAATTGATCACTAAAAAATACCTCTTTTTTCTCGTAATCAAAACAATTTCTTAAGGACCTTTTTGGCTTCCATTAAAGGAAAGGCAAAAAAGTTCTAACCTTTGAATATCATGCTTTAACCCTTCTACTTTTTGCTTCACCTGACCAACAAAAGAATATAAAAAAACGATAAAACCCAGAATTCATACTTTGCCTCCCTCATTAATTCTTAACAGTTTCTAAGCAACCAAACAAAGTTTCTAGCTTTAACAAAATTACTCTTAAATTTAAAAACATAATAAGGAAGAAAAAAAAAGAATACTTACTCTTGAAGAACTAATTAAAAAGAGGCCTGAAGAGAATATATAGAGAAGCTAAAAAAAGCCTAAGAAATTTCGATGAATTGGTCAAATTGAATTAGAAAAAGGTAAACTTGTTAACAAGAACAAAAATAATAATATTGACAGTCTAGTAGAGAAAAAGAAAGAAATGTCAAAAGCAAGAAGGAAAGCACCAGAGAAATAAAATTGATGTCTCCAAAGAGAAGCAAATTATGAGACCAACAACAGACATAAGGGAGGTGACTGGTTTACTAGATCTGGAGGTTAGGTGTGGTGACTGGTGTGTGTCATGCCCGTGTAGGAGAGGGAGGTGATTGGTTTGTTAGATTTGAAGATGAAAATTGAAGCCTTGTTAAAGGTTTACTAGTCTACAAGAGTTAGGAGATAAAAATTGATTAATTTGATTTTGTTAGACAACTAGATCTGGCCATAAAGTTTTGTATAGAGATGGGGAAATCAATTTTTATCAGGCTGAGAGTGTAAGAGATTGAGATTTGAGAGTTGTGGCTTATGAAGACTGGGGCGGCAGCTTATGTGGGCTTATGGGTAAAGATAGCTACTAGATGCAGAGTAAGGAGAAGACGGGTACTGCTAATGCTAGGGTTAAAAATTAGAAAGTGCTTTTATAGTATTTTGTTTTAACTAAACTGGTTCGATTCAGTTTTTTCGGTTTCAGGCTTATTAAACCGAACCAAACCAAAAAAATTTAAAAATATTTTATTCAGTTTTTATTTATGGTTTAGTTTTTTCAGTTTAATCGGTTTTTCAGTTTTTTTGCTCACTCCTAGTGCATCTCATATCCCTTTTGGCAACAAATCACGATAAGCTAATGGAATGAGTGTTTGCATAAACACATTGCAGTCATGACTCTTTATTCCATACAATCTGCATTCCTTTGCATTAACGAACCTTGATATGTTCGAGGTATGTCCATCAGGAAAACGCAGACTCATAAGCCATCTGTGGACTAGTAGTTGTGCATTTTTCTCTAACACGAAGCTTACTCTTGGTTTTGCGACCCGTGACCCATCACAAACCAACTCCATATTTTTATAATTACAAAACAAAGCTATATCCAATCTAGCCTTGATGTTGTCCTTTGTCTTCCCCTTCACATCCATGACAGTGTTGAAAATGTTCTCAAACATGTTCTTTTCTATGTGCATGACGTCAAAATTATCACGGAGGAGGTTAGTCTTCCAATAACAAAGCTCCTAAAAGATACTTCGCTTTACCTAATTGTGGGTCAAACCAAAACCAGGAAACTTCAGCTTACCTAATTGGAGACCAAACACAATGTCACCATACTTTGATACAACATCATTCAATTCTTCACCAGAAAGACGCGGGGGTGCAACATTATTTTCAACTCTGCCAACAAAAAAATCCTTTCTATTCTTTCTGTACCTGTGATTCGATGGCAAGAAACAACAGTGACAGTAAAAAGAAGAAGTTATACCTCTGTTTGTTAGCATGAATGCCTTGTTGTTTTCCATACAGTATGGATAAGCTAGTTTTTTATACGTGCTCCAACCAAAAACCATTCCATAAGCTGGAAAATCATTGATAGTCCACAACAAAGTCGTCCTTATAACAAAATTTTGTTTCCTTGATATATCATAAGTCAAAGTTTCGGAGAACCACAACTGCGTCAACTCATCAATCAACGGTCGAAGTCAAACGTCTATATTCTAGCCCGGGCTGCTCAAACCGAGTATGACAGTAGATAAAAACATGAACTCTAGCCTCATACACATCCCCGGTGGCAAGTTATAAACGTGAGTATGATTGGCCAGCAAGAATAAGGAGCAACAAATGACCCTAATGGGTTGAATCTGTCTGTACATAACCCAAGACGCACATTTCTTGATTTGGCTGAAAAGTGAGGATGCACACTGTTAAAGTGTTTCTATGCTTTGCTGTCAAAAGGATGCACCATCACTTCATCAACAACATCATGTGATTGGTGTCATGTCATGTACTTAGCAGTCTTTGGTGACATGAATAACCTCTACAGTCTAGGTGTGATTGAGAAGCATCTAAGTTTTTTATATGCCATGAGAGTCTTTCCCCTGCCAGTTCTGATTTTGTAACAAGAATGCCCACATGTCATGCACTCGGTTAGCTCAGCATTTTCAAAGCAGTATAACATGCAGAAGTTAGGGCACATGTCAATTTTCTGGTATCCTAAACCGAGGGGTTTCATCATGAACTTTGCAGCATAGAAGTTCTCTTTCAACCTGTTCCCTTCAGGTAAAATGCTTCTCGTCCATTCGATAATTTTGTCATACCCGGCCTCACTCAACTCGTGATCTGACTTGATGGTAAACACTTGTGCTACGGTCAATAATTTATTGTAGTTCGTGCAGTTATCCCATAATGATTCGTCAGAATCTTTCAACAGATCAAAAAACCTTGCATCTGCATTAGGTTCTTCTTCTACGATTGGACATTGACTGACATTACCTTGATTCATTCTCATTACATCCATAACCATATTCCTGTAAGGATTACTGTTGTCATTTACAACTCCATGCACATTGCTAGCACTAGAAGTTGACCCAACCACCTTTCTCTCATGCTCTTATTACGAACAAATACTTCTCCATGTGCAAACCAACACACATAATTCTTCATAAACCCTTTATGTAGAAGATGCATCATTACGACATCTGGATGCAGATACTTTTTATTTTCACACTTCCTGCATGGACACCTAATATTGCCTCTAGTAAAATTTTTAGGAATAGATGTTGCGAAATTAATAAAACCCTAAACCCCATTACAATAATTCATCCTCCGAAATCCTTGGGGTGAATCTCGATATATCCATGACGATCATCTATGACTTCTATCAAACCTCTATAAAATTACGATGACAACATGTATTACTTAACTATGTTAGGTAAATAAATTTGTAAAAATATTAGTTTACCTCGAGATTATCTAACAAGCTAATTACAACTTCTCATAAATATTCATTATCAATTATCAACATCCATACAAATTTATACATATAAATTTACGGAAATTATAACTCTGCAATAGCATTGATAAAAATTAAACGGACCCATTAAACAAGCTATTAATTATTTCACAACAACACATGTAATTCGGTAATTCAAGAAAATTTCAACAATTTACAAACAAATACAATTTTACAAAATCTAAAACAAACCATAACAATTACAAAATTATACATTCATACTACAAGTTTATTTGAAAAATAACAATAAATATTTACATATACTAACAAAATACATATACTAAAAAAAAATTAACATTTAAATGTTAAAATAAAAAAAGATATTAGATCATCGAGATTTCCCCACGACAATCTTGTAATTTACATTCCATCAATTAACATCAAAATTGTCGATTGAGTTGTAATTTAATTAATATTAGCATCTTCCTTCTAAACATTTTCGAGTTTGAACTATTTTTTATAAAAATAATATTAAAATTGTCAAAATATTTATCAATTAGTTCCAATCAATAACTTCTCCTGTAAAAAAAGATAAAATTCATTTTGTAGAAACCATTTAAAGTCTAAAACAAACCCTTTTTTAATATAAAAAAAATATTGTAATGTTTAGATTAAAGGATTTAAAAAAAATTATTCTACAAAGGAATTATTCTAATTTTAAATTTACTAAGAGAAGGAAGGACATTAATATTTGTTGAACTAAAGCTTACTGGCAATTTTGTTTATGTTACCTGTTGTGATTTTATTTTTTTAATTAACATGGATATCTGAGTCAGCTTGTACGCACCTCGATTAATCTCACGGGACCTGAAATTAACGACCATGTAAGCCTCCAGTGGCCTGAGGTTTGTAGGACTCGAAATAGTGACCTTTAGAGAATAAATTTAGGAACTGACTAGTTGAGATATACCTCTGCAGATTATTCATTGTGATTTAATAGTTAAAGTGGTGGTCACCTACTTATGAACAATATCGATGCATAAAGGAGGAAGTGTTTTTTTTTTAATACTAAATGTAATTTATTTCCTTTTAAATTGACTGAGAGGCTAATTAACAAAATTTTTTTCAATTTTAATGTAAATAGACCAAGCTTGAAATACAAGGAGAAAATGATTAATTTTTGTAAAATAAATTTATAAAAAGTTATTTCCTTTTTTTTCTTTCTAGTTGAAGGATTATTAGCTTTAAGACTATACATTTAAATTAATAGTTTTATTAATTTTTATTTTATTTTTTTGGTGAAAGGTAATTAGAATTTTTATTATAATTTAAAAAAGTAAACACAAGTAACTGATAACAACTTAAAAAAAATATACACTTAAATGAAATTTGTATCATTGTTCTCTTCTTGCTAGGTTAGATATTGTTTAGCATTGCGAATCAATTATATTTTAAAAAAATAAGTTTTAAATAATTTTTTTATGTTTTTTCATCATTTTGATACGCTGCATTTAAAAATAAAATAATTTAAAATAATATTATTTTAATATATTTTCTAACAAAAAAAAAATTAAAAAACAATTCCACTCACATTTACAATAGCAAATCATCATGGCATCTTTCGCTTCTCTCTTTGTGTGAATAATGCTGGCAATTTTTCTTAATTTCTTATGTGTCAAATTTACAAGTTGATTTGGATAAACACCAAATGATTTTATAAACTAACCACGTTAATGGATCTAGCAACGACCCGTAATTATTTTCTTATCATAGCTTTTGGATTGTCCTTGTTTGATCTCATTTTACTAATTACAATTAACCTTTTTTGTTTGTTATT
>Ga0325414_1004919_pt1 | contig 14041 bp, 9 predicted proteins | sample PopdelMetagenome_8_FD_206183 | JGI IMG/M metagenome (GOLD analysis project Ga0325414, IMG submission 206183) | Populus deltoides microbial communities from Bellville, Georgia, United States - Leaf-PdKOR-R3 | ecosystem: Host-associated > Plants > Phyllosphere > Phylloplane/Leaf | place: USA...
TGACTAGGCAAAAATCTCTCTTCTTTTTTCTAGAATCTGACAGGCGCATACCACCGAAATAAGTAGGAAAGGGTATTCCTCAAAATCCAAATTAACACGGTCGAAAATGGGTTGATGGAAATTATCATGGTTTGAAAGCGAGAAAAAGGCTGCAAAAAGCAGCCACTTGTAAGATTAATCACTTTATGAACTTGCTGGCATTCAATTTTCACACATGGAAAGATTAAAGGAAAATGTGAATGATAAGAGGCGGCGTCAGAATCAGTTGAAACCATTGTACCCTTCCTTTGAATATGTTATCTCTAAATCAAGATTGTGACCTTCCAATGAAAGATTGGTTACTCCATTGCATTTGACCCTTTTCAAATTACGTTTAAAGAATTGATGGCGCATGATCTCTCTCTCTCTCTCTCTCTCTCTCTCTCTCTCTCTCTCAAATTAAGACCCTAACTCTCTCACACAATATAGTCCACTTGACAATCTTCGAGACACTACTCTTCTCACTTGAGACAATGGCTAACATGAGGGGTTTTTTATTCTTTATCCTGATTTTGCTTTTCTTTTCGACGTTCGAAACTCGTTCAATCGACCGGATTTCACACCGGAGAGATCGTTCATTGATAGAGAGTGCCCAAGAAATGTTGAAGGAAAGCATAGCAAGGCACGAGTTGATTGAAGGTTTTAACGAGTCTTTCAGGCTCAGTCCCGGAGGTCCCGATCCCCGCCATCATTGATCATGGTGTCACGAATAAAGCCTCACCAGAGCAACTGTTTCATGCAAAAGAAAGAATGAAATCGTAACAGCTTCTTAAAAAACAAAGCTTCCCACTGATCACAACCAAATGATCGACAGATTACGTGCTTGAAATGGGAAAACAGTGTTAGATAGCCACTAAGGAAAATGTAGAATCCCATTTCAAGCATGCATTCAAGAAATAAAATGTAGCAGCTAACTAGCTACACCTTATTTTTCCATATCAAGGATGTGTTTTGTCGATCACTTGTTGTGATTGGGATGTTTTGTTTTTTTTGGTATATGAACTTTCCTTTAAAAGTAGATTTCGTTTAATGGTAATTAAATGTATAGCAATTGTACTCGCTTATAATAAAAATATTATGTTTGGCTTAACCATCCTGCATTGTTTAAGCACACCAACAATATTAAGTGAGCACATAAACTGGAGCTATCTGCGTTAAGTCAATTTTGAGTATTGATTAATTAGTCAATTTTATATATTTTCCGTCTAAATCATAGTGGTATTAATCAACAAATGCTACCAGAAACATTTGCTGCAACTTGAGCTATCCATGTTTCCAATATTTTCTAGCACCTAGCGTCGTGTGTTTCGAGGTACACATGAACCTTTGTATGCATTGACTTGCCCAAATAGATTTTACACATTGATGGACACCATCTCCAAACCAAAAGCTTATACATTGATGGACACCATCTCTAAACCAAAAGCTTGAACTATTAAGTCTATTTCTGCATATGATCACATTTTTTTTACTTCATTTGTTTCTGTAATGTACCATATAGTATAAAAAAAACATTAATTTTATGTTTTTTTATGCGGTGCACTGCACAATACACCACTCAAATAAACATATTCTTAAGTCAATATTAAAAATATAATTCACATTGAATTAAATAAAATTCTTCAATTAATATGAATCCAGATTATATGAATTTAGCTCCTTTTCAAGTAAGATATCCAAAGTTTAAAGGTTTAAAGGTTAGCTCCATTATGAAATATATGATTTACTTATCCATTATGTTCTTGGACCACCATATAATGAGAGCACAATCAACAAGTTGCCACTTAGTCTAGCTAAACAATCCACTTCGATATCAATTTGTTTGGAGTGTTTTATGTTTGAAGAGTTTCATGGATCTTTAAACTTTCGTTATAATTATACATACCAAGATTTAAACATATAGAGGAACATCATTTTCAATTAAAAAAAAATTACTAGTTTATCTTTATACATATATTCCTCATGTTTTTCACTATGAGTTTGTATGAATTATATATGTGCATCTAATAATTATCATTATTAATGAATAGAAACCTTTCATCAACTAAATAGTATTTGCAATTAAAAATGCTGATTATGATTTAATTTTTCTCTATATTTAAGAAACTTATATTTTTATGAAGGATTATATAACCTGAGGTGATCTAAGTGATAGGTATGAAGGAGGTTCTTAGGAGGAAACATGTCGTAGAGGTGGAACTAAAATATTTGCTTTGATTACCCTGATCACTTCACCTGGAAAGTCATTCACACTGGTTGTCTTTGTAAAAATAAGAAGGTCCATGTCGTAGCAAACCGACCTCTTTAACCCATATGTGATTTTTCATGAATTGCATCACTTTAGATAACCTTGTATCTGGTAAGGCATAAAGTTTTCTCCAGGAGGCATGTTTCTTTACTACTCTTATCAAGGCTTCTAAGGTCATTGGCTTAATAAATTCTTCCACCTTAAACATCTCCTCATTAAGTCACTTCAAATATGCTCGTGTGGTCTCGCGCTCTTGTTGGGCAATACTAAAAAGCTCTGTGAAGTTTTTTTTTTATGGGTATACTGGTGATAAAACATGCGACTAGTTTAGAGTATATGTCACTAAACCCTTTGATAGAGTTTGGTTCCAAGTTATTAAGTCAGGCACATATAAACCCTTTAAAGGTTGTAGGGAGTATCTTGCACATCGAGTCACAATCTTTGATAACCAACTCTAAACTACTGTGCATATTTTTTACATGCTTCCTTGGGTTGGTCAAGCCATCATAGTTGTTCAAACTCATTTCCATATAAATATAGTCTTTGAGGAGTTGAGTGTTCAATATATGTTTGGACAAAGAAGAACCACTCCACCGATGGTAGCTATAGACATTCTTCTAGATATGTCCATGTATAGACTATATCTTAGTTCTTTGTCCATTAGGCTCTTATGAGCCTGAGGAGCTGGGTGTAGAACCATGAGTACAGTGACAGGTGTTCGCCCTATGGTAACTAGAGGAAGTTTGTTTGGAGTGTTTGCTTTATGCATGGGTGTCGCAATGGTGCGAGTGATCCTTTAAGGAACTCCCATAAATATCATTATTCCTAATCTTCTTTGGGTAGTGTAATCATCCACGGGCTTCTGGTACAGCTAGTGGCTATAATGCCAAAGCATTGTGTGTTGTTGAGGATATTAAGATTTGTTGGGGTGGCAAGGTCTTATTTTGCTCTCGGGTTGCCAACACGGCTTAGGTGATGAGTTACACTTGACTAGTGAGTTGAAACTCTTGCTAGGTAGGAGTGTTCGCGGCAACAAGTAGACTTGTCTCACATCCTAGCCTAAGTAAGCATTGGTTGTGTGTCATAAAATGACCTGGAAATGTCGAAAGTAAGTTTTAGAAAGAAATTAATGGCTTTTTTTTTATCATCCCAACAGATGGCACCATTGATAAAGTCCCAAATATCAAAGTAGCCTATGAATAAGACTCCTAGGTTAGATAATCGGTTAACCAATTGGTCTTAGCAATTTCATCCATTCTCCCTAGCCAAGGTGGTTAATAGTTTATACTTAGTGCTTGGCAGGCCAAAGTGGCTTGTGCCTAGTACCTGCAAAAGGTTTTTTTTGGTGGAGGTGATGACTCTTTGATACTTAAACAAGTATCTTTTTAAAGAGAGAAATACAATAATATTCTAGAGAGAAATGCTTCAAAAATATATATGCAATAGAGAATCAAGATTGTGAACCTTTATCTTGAAAGACTCATAGTGTATTTATAGCCTATGAGTTTTGTCCTTTTGTGGAAAAGAGGGGCTGGAGTGTAACTTCATATTTGTGATATTTTGAGTTGCATTGTGAGTTGTATTTCACTTATTTTATCTTGCTAAAAGATGAAGACATGACGAGTTATGATAGAAATACACCTAATGGTATTGGTGGAGTAAAGACTTAATTAAGTCTATTTATTGATAAATAATTCTTCTATGATTTTATATAAAAATTATAGAATTGATAGTGTTTAGATTCATTCATCTTTTAGGTTTGGTGTGCGCCAGACCCAACATGTCTGGGTTTGACGTACTATCAAGCCTAACTGTCCTATTCATGGCTGGGTTTGGATAGTATTAGACCCATTACGCTTGGGCTTGACACACTACCAAGCCCAATCGAGGCTGGGTCTGGCTAGTGCTAAACCCATCGTGTCTGGGCTTGACACACTACCAAGCCCAACTATGGCTGGGTTTGGCTTTGGCCAAACCTAGTGTGTTTCCACTAAGGGTGTTGGCGTGTGTTAGCCCAACATGCCTAAAGATTTGGAAAAATTATAACCATATGTTTTTCTTGATCCAATATTTTTTTGGTAAAGATAAATAAAGATATATTGATAAAAACTTGGTTCATCATTAATGGTGGATTCAAAATTCAAAAGGTACATTTATGTCAATTTGTGTTTCAAATTGCCATTCATTCTATAAATTATTAAATCTATAAGTTTTATTTAACAAAGTCAATTTCTAGAAAGAGTGATCTTAGGTATTCTCCTAAGAAAAGTAAGATATTTTTACCCTAACATGTGTATTTAATATGTTTTAATGAGAGGTGCATGATCATCATATGAATCCTTTATGAAAGACAAATAGATTTTAAATGAAAGATTTAAATTACATCAGCTGGAGGTTTGAATTTTCCAAAACACATAAATGTTGTAGAATAGTATTTTATTGCTAAGCATACTAAACCTTATAGATTGCAATGATTAAATGACAGTGATGAAGTGAAAGTGACTAAACATGCTTTGGTTTCGTTTTTGATTGGAAAGTATGTTATTGAAGTTATTTGTGATGTTGTATCAATATAAACAAGTTACATCTTATTGGGAAGATCATGACAGTGTGATATGAAGACAATTCATGATGAGGTTAAAAAAAGGTATACCATTATAAAAATTGATAAAACCAACACTCTTGTATGATGATCAAACAAAGGTAAAAGGTGAGCATGAGGCCATGAGAAGAGAAAATCAAGGTGAGTAACAAAGGGAGAAAGGATCATCAAATTTGACCAGAACCTAAAACACTGCTGCAACCTTTTCAGCCACCCATCCAACATAATCAAACATTCAGCCAACACTCTAAACAAATCAGACTATTTGACCACTACCAAAAAACACTCAAACCTGGTTGAAAGTTGAGGTAAGATAAAAGGAGCGAAGTAAGCAAGTAAGTGTGATATGAATTATGTGGAAAAACAAAAGAAACAACATAATTTATATGCTAGAGAGGGTGAGGTCAGATCTGTATTTATCACTAACAAGCCAATGATTGTACTTGTGTACAAAGAGGCTTACTTTAATACTAACGATCTTAATCATGTTGTGCCTAATGTTGTTGTTTCTTTGTTGCAGGAGTTTGAAGATGTTTTCCTGAAGATATCCCTAGCGGATTACCACCCGTGAGGGAAATAGAACATTAGATTGATCTTGTACTCATGGCTATGATTCCTAATCGACCAGCTTATAGAAGCAATCCTGAGGAGATAAAGGAGCTTCAAAGACAAGTTGATTAGATGATGGATAAGGGGTACATTCATGAGAGTTTGAGCCCTTGTGATGTGTCAGTGTTACTTGTGCCTAACAAGTATGGAACATAAAGGATGTGTGTTGATTTATAAGCCATCAACAACATAACAATAAAGTGTAGACATCATATTCCTAGGCTTGATGACATGCTAGATGAGTTACATGAATTGTGTATTTTCTTTAAAATTGATTTGAAAAGTGGGTACCATTATTAGGATGAAAGAAAGTGATGGGTGGAAAACTGCATTTAAAACTAAGCATGGTTTATATGAATGGCTAGTCATGTTGTTTGGACTTACAAATACACCTAGTACGTTTATGTGTTTAATGAATCATGTATTGCATGTGTTTATAGGTAAGTTTGTAGTTATGTATTTTGATGACATTTTGTTCTATAGCAAGAACTTAAATGAGCATCTTCATCATTTATATAATATACTTAGTGTGAAATTATATGCTAATATTAAGAAGTGTACTTTTTGCATGGAGAAAATTTTGTTTCTTGGCTATGTTGTAGTTGCACAGGGTATCGAGATGGATAGGGAGAAAGTTAAGGCCATCCAGGATTGGCTTATACCAAAATCGGTAAGTGAGGTAAGGAGTTTTCATGAGTTAGCTAGTTTTTATAGACGTTTTATGAAAGATTTCATTACATTACCTACCCCTTTGAAAGAAGTTGTTCAAAAGTCAATATGGTTTAAATATGGGGAGGAACAAGAATTGACTTTTGCTCTTTTAAAAGAAAAAATATGCACTTGTTTTAGCTTTACTTGACTTTATAAAAGCATTTAAAATTAAATGTGATGCATCTAGAATATAAATAAGAGCTGTATTAATGCAGGATTGAAAACTCATTACTTATTTTAGTGAGAAGTTAAGTGAAGTGACTTTGAACTATCTCACTTTGTTTTAGGTTTACCTAGGACAAATAAAGGTAATGACTCTATTTTGTTGTGGTTGATAAGATTTCTAAGATGGTGCATTTCATTGCATGCCATAAGACTGATGATGCATCTTATATTACAGAGTTGTTCTTTAGGGAGATTGTATGTTTGCATGGCATTCCTAGAAGTATAGTTTAAGATCATGATGTTAAGTTTCTTAGCTACTTTTGGAAGACTTTGTATGGAAAATTAGGTACTAAACTCTTCTTTTTGATAATTTATCATCTTTAAATAGATGGACAAATTGAGATAATGAATAGAATTTTATCACAACTTTTATGTGTTGTTATTCGAAAGAATCTAAAAAGTTGGGAAGAATGTTTGTCTTTTGTTGAGTTTGCTTATAATAGAATTGTGCATTCGAGCACTGACTTTTCTCCTTTTAAATTTTTTATGGGTTTAATTCACCAACTCCTATGAACTTAATTCCTTTACTTCTGGAAGAAAGGGTAAGTTTAGATAATAAAAAGAAGGCGAAGATGATGAAATAGCTCCATGAGGGAGTTCGATTGCAAATAGAGGTGTATTGTTTTCCAACTTGGTGATTGAGTTTGGGTGCACATGCATAAGAAATGGTTTCTTAACCATAGGAAATCAAAGTTACAGCCTCATGACAATGATTTAGTCCAAGTTTTAGAGAGGATCAATGACAATGCCTATAAAGTTGATCTTTTAGGTGAGTATGGTGTTAGTGCTACCTTTAATGTTGTTGATCTTATTTTGTTTGACATAGGTTTTGATTTAAGATTGAATCCTTTTAAGGAGAGATGAGATGATATAGATCATCCCACGAACACTAATGATCCATTACATGTTCCAAATGGGCTAATCATGAGATTAGGTTATACTTAATATCTGTTTATTTGTTACATTTGATTAAGATAATATGTTGTCAGAATTAAAACATAACATTCTCTATATAAAATAAATTATCAATCTAAAATCTAAGGATAACTTATATGACTGTCATGTGAGCTCTTTCATAAATATGAAGATTTCTCATATAAAATTCTTATACGAGTTCAATCAATGTATATGTTATCTGACAAACACCTATTTATTAGTTTCAAGTATCATCATACCTGATATTTTAATAATTATTTTCTTTCATAAAAAAATAATAAATATATATTAATCTCGATAGTTCTAATTAATGTTCATTTTTAATTTAACATTGACCACAAATATTTAAGAAGAATGCTTTGATGCAATATGAATTTTATAACTATAATCACTTTTATAATTTTTTTTTCTAAATATTTTTATTTTAAAAATTTTATTTTTATTATAAACTCATTAATCAAACATAAATAAATTATGAATGATTAGTGTTAACTCTAAATAATTGACTCGGTATTTAAAATTATTTTTTATTTATTTTATAAATTCAAATTCTAAAACTATCTGCTAAATTCATTAGAAAGGCATTTATTTTCTGACAATATATTCGCTCTTTGGCCTTTCGGTAGCATACTATATCTCTTGCTTAGAAAGGCATTTATTTTCGACATTTATATCTCTTGCTTGATTTACTTTATCAAGGAATATTCTTGAAGTGCTCCCCGTGGACCCTGTGGAGTGAAATGTTCTTGAACTGCGGATTCCTTTTTCATTCGAGCCATTTTCTTGCTGTGAGATTTTATTTTTTAGTTATAATAATAATAATAATAATAATAATAAGAGATAGCATGGAGGCATAAAGGTCAAAAACATCTTAGGGTAGGTGCTTTCTTGTTTTTGCTCTTATTTTTAATTTATTTTTAACTAATTATTCTCAAATTAATCCTTCAAAATCAATATATTGATTCTCAATTGAGTTGATTAAAATTTAGTTCTTATTTGTTTTTACGTTTCAAAAACGCTTTTGAAAAAAATAAAATTTTTTTATTTTTTTTCTTCAAATTAATTTGTTTTAATATTTTTAGATCATTTTAATGTGTTGATATCAAAAATAATTTTTTTAAAAATAAAAAAATATATTATTTTGATGTATTTCCTAATGAAAAACAATTTAAAAAACAACCGCAACTATATTCCTAAACATGCCGATATGGATTGGAATAATGGTTGAAAACTGTTTTATTCTATCCCTAGAATGTTTCATATAGTTTGAAAAACATAATAAATATTAAAATATCCGATACTATTTAAAATCTGATTTCATATCAATGGAGATATGTTGAAACAACTGAAATACTTGAGGGGCTCCACTAGTCATTTTGTTCTACTGATTATAGAGTAACCTTTTTTTTTATTAAAACTTTTCATTGCTTTACTCATAAGTTTGAGTACATTTAATTAATCCAACTTAATTATTTATAGATTTTATTAAATTTCTTTACTCAAAATTATTAAAATTTTAATATTAGAATAATAATATTTCCTTTTCCTTTTTAAGTGATCATAAATTTCTATAAAGTAATTTACTAATATATATCATTTGGAAAACATTAGGTGTTTTATTATTTATATGAACATTGAACCACCTTATATATATATATATGACATTATTATTTAATATTTTACAGTTAATTAATTTTTGGGGTATCTAATACTATAAATGAAGGAGAGAGATTAGTTGGACTAAAAGATTTAAAAGAACAGTAATTAGGGGTATAACAGAAAAATTAAATAATCAATAGTTTGATTTTTTATAATGGCAACAATTCTGGGACATACCAAAATAGAAAGGTAAACATTATTTTTGTAACAGTATTAATTAAAACCTTCCATTCTAATTGAAAATCCAAAATAACTAACGGAATAGTATTGACGACTTTAAAATTAATTCAAAAACTACATCTAATGATAGCTATGTGTATGCATGATATATCTATATATATGTGCAAGGTTAAAGAAAAGAAAAGAAAAAAGTTTAGTTGAATATATCCTATGCGAAATCAATATTCCCCATCAATGCAATCAAAATCCTTTCAAGAAATCAGAAATAACTTTTAAATACATACAATATTTGTTGATGAATTGTATGAACATTGTAATTTGTTAATTTCAATTTATGAAAATTAAAAACAAATAATGAACATCTTACTCCTTGAGACTTGGGGTCATGTTTACAGTATCGAAGATAAAACACCAATATTTTAGGTCCCAAAACCCTATCATAACTTGTGAGATGTTTTGATATAATTTGTGTACTATTAAGGGTTCATTTTAATGGATAAGATCTACCTCATGTAAGGTTTAACTTAGTTGGTCTATCTTTAAATATTTTATAAAGATTTTGTTTAGGTTTTTAGATTATCCGAATTACCAGTAGGGTAATCCGATCTTTTCATCTTATACAATATAAGTAATAGAGTAACTCCACAGTATCCAATGCATAGTGTGAGTTCTAATCAGATTGGAAGTCCAAGTGAGCATCACTAGACATAAGTCACATTCGTCATTTGAATCTCTCTATCTAATCATAAAAAGGCGAGCTAAGATCCAAAGTTTTTGTTGGGTTTTTGTGAAGAGTGTGAAACTCAAAAAATAATATGCATGCACATTCAATCCAGTAGATTAAAATACACACAATAATAAATAAAATATAAATAAAATATAAATAAAATAAATGCATAAAATTGAACAATCTAAATAAAATGAATGTTTAATAATAAATGACAATAAAGGCATTAAAAGATCAAGGGTTCCTAGTGACCATAATACAGTTTGCCTTAGACAAAATGTTTAAGGGGTGATAATATCTTCTCTTTTACGTAACCAGTCCCGAACCATAGAATTTCTGTTGACCAGTTAGGGTTCATAGTGACCATAATACTAGGTGGCGACTCCCCAAACAAGATATTTTTTTTTCTAAAAGAACAAGATGCTAGAAATCTGTTCTTTTTCCATACATCAAGATAATTTTTAGAGCCGCCGCGATGTCAGGTGCGATATTTTACATGGTCAGGGCATAATCCATCAAACTACATGCCCTTATTCCCCTCAATAGTATGGCATTGCAAAAAGAAAAAACATACATCTCCTGAAAATGGTTCGAGCCATACTATTTGAAGCCAATATGCCCCTTCATTATTGAGGCAAATCGCTTATAATTGCTTCGTATATAATAAACCATATTCCATCCTGCAGCTTAGACTTCCATACACCACTTGATACATTAAACCAAAGTTTGTCCTCACCACTCACACCAAACCTGCCCCCAAAAGTCTTTGTTTGCACTGCCTTTGTGCACATACCAAAACATACCTGTCATAAACTTCAACAATGTGCTCTCCGATGTGTTTTTGTTGGTTATGGTCTCCATCAGAAAGGGTATCGATGTTTCCATCCACCAACTCACAAATTATATGTCACTATAGATGTACAATTCCATAAACACCAGATGTACTTTCCTGCAACAGCAACTACAAATCAAGGGGAGGAAAGTCTTAATTTGCAGTCTCTTGGCCATCAAATTGAGAACATAAGCCACACTTTAATTGAACCTGAACCATCTAAACAAGAACCAGCAGAACCAGAACATATCGATGCAGCAACTGAGCCAACAACACTTGAGCTTCAACCACCAACAATACTTGAGCTTCAACCCTGTGATCATCCTAATATAGCTAAACCAAATGTATCATAATAACTATTATCTCCACTTGATACTTCCATTCCTCATAAGTCACCATCAACTGATGAATCACACGTAAATCCCGAACCTCCACTTTGAATACTTCCTAACCATATCACAAGAGGAATTTCTAGAGTTAGTTATGAACCTATTCGTACTTCTACCCCTAAATACTCACTAAATAATTATGTATCTTACCATAGGTTATCCAAGGCATGTGAATCATTTGTAAATCAATTGTCTACTGTGCATGTTCCTAATAGTGTGCAGGAAGATATAAAGGATCCTAGGTGGAAAAATGCAATGAATGAAGAAATGAAATCTCTCCAAAGAAATACAACATGGGAGGTGATTGACTTACCTACAAGAAAGAAACATGTGGGATGTCGATGGATTTTTTCAGTCAAATACAAAGCTGATGGTGATATTGAGAGGTTTAAAGCACGACTTGTGGCCAAGGGATACAGTCAAACATACGGGATTAATTATATAAAAACTTTTGCACTAGTGGCTAAAATAAACACGGTTCGTACTCTCTTGTCATTAGCTGCAAATATTGATTGGCCACTACATCAATTTGATGTAAAGAATGCATTCCTGTATGGGAATCTTTAAGAAGAAGTATACATAGAGCTGCCTCCAGGATGTTAGTTACAGGTTGAAGAAAGCAAACAAGTTTGTAAAATGCAAAAATCATTATATGGTTTACAGCAATCACCAAGAGCTTGGTTCGGCAGATTTACAAACTCAATGAAGGCATTTGGATATCAACAAAGTAGTTCTGACCATACTCTCTTCATAAAGCATAAGGAAGGGAAGCTCACAATATTGATTATATATGTTGATGATATGATTGTGACAGGAAATAACTCTATTGAGAAGGAAGCCCTGCAAACTTATCTCTCTCGTGAATTTGAAATGAAAGATCTCGGACCTTTAAAGTACTTTCTGAGAATCAAGGTCTTGAGATCTAGACATGGTATACTCTTGTCACAACAGAAATACACAATTGATTTGCTTAATGAAGTTGGCATGCTAGCCTGCAAACCTAGTGACATACATGCTACTGAAAATGTCAAGTTGAGTGCACTTTCAAATCAGATTCCTGCAAATAAAGAACAATATCAGAGGCTGGTAAGACGATTGATATATCTTGCACATACTAGACCCGACTTAGCATACTCACTTAGTGTTGTTAGCCAATTTATGCACTCTTCCAGTGAAGAACATATGAAGGCAGTAATACGTATCTTACAATATTTGAAGTCTTCTCCAGGTAAATGAATTATGTTCACTAAGGGAGATACTTTAAATATTAAAGGCAATACTGATGCAAATTGGGCTGGCTCAATTGAGGATAGGCATTCAACTACAGGATACTTGACATTTGTTGGAGGAAATCTGGTTACATGGCGAAGTAAAAAACAGGGAGTTGTTGCTAGATCTAGTGTGGAAGTAGAGTACAGAGGTATGATTAAAGGTGTATGTGAGCTGTTATGGATTAAAAATTTGTTGCAAGAACTCAAGATTTCACCAACATTTCCTATGAAATTATATTGTGATAGCAAGGTTACATGTGACATAACTCACAATCTTGTTCAGCATGACCGAACAAAGCATGTGGAGATTGACATACACTTTATTAAAGAACAACTGGAAGCAAAGATAATTGAAGTTTCTCATTTCAATCTCATGATCAACTTGCTGACATTCTCACTAAAGCAATATCAAGTAAAGCCTTTCACCGAGTGTTAGATAAGTTGTGCATGCAAAATATCTATGTACCAACTTGAGGGGGAGTGTAGCGGATTGTAATTATCTCATATTATAATTATCTCCTAAAGAGTTGTGATTAGAACTCTTAATTGTTTGGTTATATTTCATGTCTATCACTTACAATATTTATCTCCTATTCTTCAGGAGATAAACATGCACAAGCGACTATAAAGAAGCCCTCTGTTTTTGTATTCAGAAGAAATATGAATGAAAAAAAACGTGAAACATATTCCTCAATTCTATAATACAAAGGACAAATAAGGGTGTTTTAACTTCACTATGCAGCTCTTAATAAAGAGCAATGATTATAGTTTTTAGTGGTCGAACGTATTATATTTGCAGCAAGGAATAAGGGACGACGAGGGTTCTTTTGTGGTTGATTGAGCAGTAGGTACAAGGGTTGCAAAGGTGTATTTTTGGCATGTTTCTATAGCAAAATAGAAAGATGCAATGGCTGTATTTTTGATAGAATGAGGTTTGAAGAGGGTGTCTCTTTGTGGTTTTGTTGCGATGTTTTCAGCTAGGAATAAGGGATGAAAATGGTATGCTTTTTTCATGAGTTTACCGGTGCAAACAAGTCATATGAACTGCAATATTGTGGAAGATGTATGTAGTTTGCAGCATGAAATAAGGTTTAGAGAGGGTGTCCTTTCGTGATTGATTTTGTAGCAATAACAAAAGATGAAAAGACGGAAAGGGTGTATTTTGGCTTGATTTGCAGAAGGTTACGTGAGTTTTAGGGTGCGAGTTTGTAGCTGCAGTTAATCATACAGTAGCAGAGAGTGAGAGGGCAGGTTCTTTGGCCTTTTTTGGTGGGGGAAAAATGAACGCAAGGGAGGGAATTAGTGAAGATTTTCATGTTTTTGTTATACATCGTCATTTTTTTTTTCCCTTTCACTTCTTTTGAATTTTTCAGTATGTTAACCTTTCAAAAAAGTTTAAAACAAATCATGAAATGGCTGAGAATTAACAAAATATATTTTCTTGAAACTTTTTGTATTTTTGCATTTTCCTTGGAATGTTTTATATTTTTTCTTTTTTCTTTTTTTTATCTTAAAAATAAAAATTATATATATATATATATATATATATGTGTGTGTGTGTGTGTGTGTGTGTGTGTGTGTGTGTGTGTGTGATAGAAATAGAGGGTTAAAAT
>Ga0325414_1004922_pt1 | contig 14039 bp, 7 predicted proteins | sample PopdelMetagenome_8_FD_206183 | JGI IMG/M metagenome (GOLD analysis project Ga0325414, IMG submission 206183) | Populus deltoides microbial communities from Bellville, Georgia, United States - Leaf-PdKOR-R3 | ecosystem: Host-associated > Plants > Phyllosphere > Phylloplane/Leaf | place: USA...
CGAATACAAAATATTTTTGTGCTTATCAAAGGAACACCTGTAGAAAAGTCCTATCCTCTCCAATCTCATCTAAATCTATCTATCTAATTTCATTTCCCCACCAAACACATTTATTTTTATTGCTGGATCCCTTGTGCTTTTGAGATTTACATTAAAAAATAAATCTTAAAATTACACTTAACCAGCCCATGATGAAAACAACACCCTCTTGATTATCATTAAAGCACATAAAGCTTCAAAACAATAATATAAAAAAAGGTACCCAATTTCTTTCTTCCACACGTAGAATTCTTGTTCTTGTGTTAGGTTTATAGAATCTTCAAATGCATGTTTTTATTTATTTTTTTAGAAAGTTTTTTACATAAGCCAAAAAATAGAAAAATTATCTTCCGTATTTACCCTTATCCACACTTGTTACTTCAATTAATACTTGGTTTTTTTTCTATTCTTAAAACATATTAATTTTGTTTTGATGGATTGATTGATCTAAGCCTTCCTTGAAACTGAAACCTTGAAGAAGGGCCGAAGGCGTGTTTGTGTGGTGGGTCTTGCTTGTAATTTTCTGATCTGCATACCCATTTAATAATTAATAAATTTCTGCTGATTAAAATAAGAAAAAATAAAATAAAAACGCGTGACTTGCTTTTATTTCATCGGTTTCTAGGGTTTAGGGTCAGGGTTAGATCTGTTGTTACAAATCAGTTTGTGATTTTCTGTTTCTTCTTTTTTCAAGTTTAGTTTTTTTTCTTTTTTTTCTTTAATGATTTTGACTTTCGGTTTCGAAACTCGGCTGTAGTGTGTGTGTGGAGTTTTCAGCTGCTTTGACTGAATTGGGAATTACAGATTCTGGATCAGGAACATGTAAGCCCTTGACTTGATTTTTTTTTATCAACTTATTTATTTTTTACTAATTTTTTTTTGCTTGAATTGAGTATTTCAGGACCTTTTTTTTTTGTAATTTTTGTGATGGTTATTTAGTTTGAATTTTATTAATGATTTTATGGATTTTGTATTACATATTTTCTTAGAATAAATTGTGATTTAGGGTTTTTTTTTAAAAAAAAAATTCTAATTTGATCATGTTATGATGGTTTTTGAAGTGGAATTGAGAAGGGGAAATTGAGGGTTCTATGTTTAAGGTATTTAATGCTTAGAGCGAATGATATGATTGTCGAGAAATATTAATTGGATCATGTAGATTAAGTTTGAGAGATTATGATTTTGTGATTAAGGTTTTGGATATTGTCTGATACATGCCTTTGAGAATGTAAGTTAGGTGTTTGAATGGAAAGGATCACCGATAACATGAATTGCATGATGTTTTTTAACAAGATACTATAATGAATCTTTTTCTGGCTAATGGGACAATTTAATGCAATGAAATTATGCTATTATCAAATTGGGCTCTTTGGTTGTTGGCTGTCCATAACATGGTTTGTGATTAATAGTGTTGATTTTATTTTTTTTTACAGTAATGATGGGAACTGAACTCATTAGAGTTCGTGTTAAGGAGGAGAATGATGATATCCCATCAGTTCCACCTGGTTTTGAGTCATTTGCAGCTTTCAACTTGAACAGGGCGCAAGATGGTGAAAAACAAGAAAGTAATATAATCAGTTGTTCAGCCACTGCAAGCGCTTCTGAATCATTGCCGGTCAAGATGGAGACGGGGTTTGAGGATGAAGCAAAAGTTACAAGGTCCCTCCGGCGTAGACCCTGGATTAAGTATGGACATTTGGATGGCTGTTCAGAGGACGAGTCTGATTCTGCGAAGCTTAATCAAGTTAGTTCATAGTATCATTGCCATCATTATCTTTGAATTTGAAATGATGTGCAAAGTTATACAGATCCAGCTTCTGAATCTCTGTTTTCACGTGCAAGTCCTATATGTCAACTGTGGATGCCTTATAATCCATTTATATTGCAGAATCTCTCCTCGAGGTCTCAACTTCCCAAGGGAGTGATCCGTGGATGTCCACAATGCAGTAATTGCCAAAAGGTTATTTATTTTCTCCTCCTCCTCTTCTTCTTCTTCTTTTCCTGCATTCTTGGATTAGCCTTTCATGCAGTCTGGTTCAATTAGCTCCATTCCTCTACAACATTTTTTAACCCATGTTATTGTCCAGACAGCCATCATCACATAGATCCACAGACATTTCATTTTGAATGTAATGATTGGCACTGTACCACATATTTGGCTCCACTACTAAAGGGTGGCTTCGTACTATGATGTAGCTTCCTGTGTTCGCTGGTTGTAAGTGTCCTAGAGGATTGGAGCTGTGTGTCTGGCATTGTATTTTGATATACTCCTTTGTGTCTTTTATCCTCTGTTCCAATGTTATTTGGTTGATAATTGAATGTCTGGTACAGGTCAGTGCAAGATGGCGACCAGAATATGCTCGCAAGCCTGACATTGAGGATGCTCCTGTATTCTACCCAACTGAAGAGGTCTACAATGTTGCTTGTTATATTTTGTTTGTCTGAATTTAAAAAAAAAAAAATCTCCACATCCTTGTTTGTGATGTGTTAAAGTGTGTTCCATGTAAAGACCTCTGAATGTGTATGTAATCTTTTTTCCAGGAGTTTGAAGATACATTGAAATATATTGCTAGTATACGGCCTAAAGCTGAACAATATGGAATCTGTCGCATTGTTCCTCCTCCTTCTTGGAAACCTCCCTGTCCTCTTAAGGAAGAAACTGTTTGGGAGGGCTCTACATTTGCAACTCGTGTCCAGAGGGTTGACAAACTGCAGAACCGGGATTCTATGAGAAAGATGTCAACGATGTCTAACCATACCAGGAAGAAAAGGAGAAGATGCATGAGGATGGCAATAGATTGTGGGGCAGATATTGGAAGTATCTCAAGGTCTAATGATACTGGTGTTTGTGAAGCTGAGAGTTTTGGGTTTGAACCGGGTCCTTTGTTTACTTTGGATAAATTTCAGAAATATGCTGATGATTTCATGGCCCAGTACTTCAGGAAGGATGAGAATACTATTAATAAAGGAGGCAGCATGACAATGCTTCAGGAGAACTGCGAACCAACATTGGATAATATTGAGGGTGAATATTGGCGAATTGTAGAGAAAGCAACTGAAGAAATTGAGGTGTGTTTCGTGAGTAGATGTGCTATATGAATGTTCATTTTCTTTTTGTTAAATAATTTACTTAATCATGTTGCCTTTCTTTACAGTCCCAGTTGTCTCCCTTGTTTGCAACCTGAATTACAGAGTGAACTAGAGTCCTTATATTTGTGTTGGTTTTTGTAGGTCCTATATGGAGCTGATCTGGAAACAGGGGTTTTTGGCAGTGGATTTCCAAAAACATCCAGTGAAGTTGGTTCTGCTACAAATGATCGTTATACAAAATCAGGCTGGAACTTGAATAACTTTCCGAGGCTTCCTGGATCTGTTCTTTCCTTTGAAAGTGGTGATATATCTGGTGTTTTGGTGCCATGGCTGTATATAGGGATGTGCTTCTCCTCCTTCTGTTGGGTAAGACCTCGAGTCTACTATTCTTAGATAGACAAAATGCTTAGCTCCAGTCCAAAATAAACAAATAATCATAAATCAACAAATATATTGTGCTGTTATGTTTCTTGATGAATGTGTTTGGAGTGTACTTTTTATTTTTGACTTGTATTAGTATGTGTTATGTGCTTGTGCATGCATGCACTTTTAATACTAGGTTTGGCATGGATAGCCTCTTTACTGCTTCTCCTGGAATAAATTAATATGCAATATGATTGAGAGGCGAGTAATTTTAGGATTTTGGATAAACAGAGTTATGAATTTTTTTCTCGCCAAATGATATAAGAAAGCCATAACCAAGCCTTGAACTCTTCATCTCCAATGATGGATAATGAGTTCAATTTTATGGCTAACAACTTTCATTATTCAATTTTTTATGAATAGTTCTTAATTTGTCCTATAAGCAGGCGTAGAGCCATAGTCATGCATTTATTTTGGAGCCTAATTACTTATTTTTCTCATTCCTTTTTCTTTCACATAATTGAGAACAGCATGTTGAAGATCATCACCTATATTCACTGAATTACATGCATTGGGGCGCTCAAAAAATATGGTATGGTGTCCCCGGGAAGGATGCCGTTAAATTGGAAGAGGCCATGAGAAATTATTTACCCGATCTGTTTGAAGAACAACCTGATTTGCTCCATAAGCTGGTGAGTAAAAGTTCCTATATCGTGTTACCATGTTGGATGCGCATAAAATTATGCTCTTTAAGCTTTTTTCTGGGCATGCCATTTGTTGACTCACCTGCAAATCTTGGTCTTTATTCACATTTATATCTTATGGAATTCTCCTCCTCCTGGATTCATAAACTTGAACTACAATGGTTAGCTCAATTTCTCTAAATCTTTCAAGGATTGTGTTGATCTTCCTTTTGTAGTTCTTTTATCTGCTAAATGTGATACCTGTTGTCATTGTTCTGTGATAATTTGTTTCCAAAAGTCCATCTTCTGAAAGAATGAAGTTAAACATAATTCTGCTTAGGCCCCGTTTGTTTCACGGAAAGTGGTTTCCTGGAAACCACTTTCCAAACTTTCATGTGTTTGTTTTCCATTAGAAAAACTGGTTAACAGAAAACACTTTTCAGTTAAAGAAAAATTTAGTTTGGTTTCTAGGAAAGTGTTTTCCTTTTATTTTAGGCGGAAAACACTTTCCAGAAGTTGTGAAAAATTTAGAAATATCATATTATTTGCTGATTATATCAAATTTGATCCTCAAACTTTTGATTGCTATATATCTTGTTTTGAATCTTTTTTTTTCAATTTTATCCCCTAGAATTTGATTTAATTTAATTTTTATATTAACTCTGGTCCTCATTTTTTTGATTGTTATTTGCTTTTCTCTTATCATTTTTTTAATTGAAATTTTTTATCTATCAAATTTGATCTTTATTCTTTTGATTGTTACTTATTTTATTAGAAATACTTTATGGAATTGTAATTATTATTATTATTATTTTAATTTCATCATCTTTCAATTTTTTTATCTGTCAGATTTGATCTTTGTTATTTTGATTGTTATTTATTTTATTTGAGATAATTTATGAAATTAGATTTTTTTTTTCAATTTCATTCTCATTCAACATTTTAATTTGTAAGATTTGTTCCTTATTATTTTAATAAACTTGAAAAAAAAACATTAATAAGTTATTTTCCAGGTCATTTTCCATGACATAACTAAACACTGGAAAGTGTTTTCCAACTTATTTTCTATAACACTACCAAACATCAGAAAATAATTCACTTTTTAAAAGGAAACTATTTTCCAATAAACAAATGGGGCCTTAGTAATCATTATGATACGATTTGAGTTCAAGTGATATAGAACAAAGCACGGGAATTGAAGTATTGAAATGCTCTATTTCTTGGAATGCTGGACACCTTTTGTTTTGTTTTGCCATCAATGATCCTCTAGTCTGGGCTTCCAGTTGTGTCAGCTACAGAGGCTCTTCTTTGGGTGTTCTTTATCTTTTGATTTCTAGTTGTAACTTCTTTCTGGTTTGTTTCTCTTTGATTTTATATTCCTTTTTTTTTAAGGTTCTTTGATTTTTCTAATGAGTTTTTTGGACTTAGGATAGCATGGATAAAAATGATTATTAACATATGGTCTTTTACCCTACTGCTTTCTTCTTATATCTACAAGAAAACCGTGCCCTGAACTCGCTTTTGCCTTTCAGGTGACTCAGCTCTCCCCCAACATACTAAAATCTATAGGAGTGCCTGTCTATCGGTGTGTTCAGAATTCTGGAGAGTTTGTGCTAACCTTTCCTCGAGCATATCATTCGGGGTTTAATTGCGGTTTCAATTGTGCGGAGGCAGTGAATGTAGCTCCTGTTGACTGGTTGCCCCATGGACAGACTGCTATAGAGCTATACCGGGAGCAGGGACGGAGGACTTCCATCTCCCATGATAAATTGTTGCTTGGGGCAGCAAGGGAAGCTGTGAGAGCACATTGGGAACTGAATTTACTTAAGAGGAATAAATTGAATAACTTAAGATGGAAAGACATGTGTGGAAAAGATGGGATATTAGCAAAAGCATTCAAGGTAATCTTTGATTTGTTCTATGAGATTATCGGGCTGATTTTCATACTGGAAATCTAGTGTTTGAAATTTATTGTCTCATTGCAGTTTTTTCAACTCATTTAAAATTTAGCTTGGCTTGCCATGGATCAAATTAGTAATTCAAATATGCCATTAGAAAATATTGGAGTCCTAGGATGCTGTCATTAGATTGGTATTTGCATATGTAGACCGTGATGCTTGGACTCAGCCTCAAGATGCCATCTCAACTCTATTGTTGGTAAAACTTTTTTATGCAATTTGGCTGTGTGCTGTTTGCGGAACAGGCAGATGATTTTGATTTCCATTTCTTATAATGAATTGGGGAGTGCTGTTCTACTTTTCAGTTGTTGCTATTTTTTTTCTTTATGCTTAGTTTGTGCTGCCGGTATCTTATCATTGAGTTATTAATATTTCCTTCCAGAAATCCTGGATGATAGTTTGAAACTGGAAAGTGTGTCATTATGCTAGCAATGAAAGTTATCACTGGCAGACTTCATTGTTATTCTATTTCCCTCTTGACTTTGGATGTTTTTTTTTTGTTAAGGAACGTGTGGAGACAGAGCATGTGAGGAGACAATTTCTCTGCAATTCTTCCCCAGCACTGAAGATGGAGAGTGATTTTGATGCCACAAGTGAGAGGGAATGCAGTGTTTGCCTTTTTGATTTGCACCTGTCTGCAGTGGGGTGTCATTGTTCTCCAGACAAGTATGCATGCCTGAATCATGCAAAGCAGCTGTGTTCATGTGTTCCGGGTGCCAAATTTTTCCTGTTTCGCTATGACATCAGTGAATTAAATATCCTTGTGGAGGCTTTGGAAGGAAAACTGAGTGCGGTGTACCGATGGGCAAGACTGGATCTTGGACTTGCCCTGACTTATTTTGTTTCCAAAGACAATGCTGAAGAAGGTAAATTATCATGTTCTCCAAAAAGAACTGCAACTGAACAGGTGAGATCACATGTGTCAGCAGATCTCCATAAAGTTTCACCAGGGAGAATAATATCTGGTGACTTCAGAATGAATTCTGCTGGGATCTGTTGGCAGATCGCCGCAGAAGAAGAGAAGAAACCACCTGAAGATATACCTTCAAAAGATGCAAGGGCATCATCTGTATCTCATAGTTCTTTTCAAGTAATTGAGAAGGAAAATGACAATTTCAAGCTAAACCAGAAAGGTTCTAGTCTTTTGTCTACAAATTTAAGGACAGTAGCTTGCCAGTTGTCTCAAGAAGACCCAACCTATACTGCAGGCCTGGCTTCAGAGAAATGTGAAAGGAAGAAGCCTTCAACTTTGTGTAATGACAATATTATTCTTCTTAGTGATGATGAAGGCGATGAACTGAAGCCAATTTCAGAAAGGGCAAAAGAAAATGTTTCTGTAAACCATTCCTCACTTTCAGAGAAGCTATCAATTTCGCATGATAGGTCATGTAATGACAATAAAGATTCAATCTTAACTCTTGCTGTGATCAACGGAGCAGTAAAGAGTGAAAAGAATGTCAGTTTGTTTCCTGATGAAAACAATTCTCCATCTGGTCCTTTGCAAGTGAAGGATGGCTATAATCAAGATGGTGGAAAGGTTTTGGGATTTAATCAACCGAATGGCTTTTGCCATGCAGGTCCAAGCACTGCAGGTTTTGGTAGGAATATTCAGAACTTCTCATCTAATAGAGACGCCGGCAAGGATAACAGGATGGCAAATGCTGGAAGTCAGCAACCACAGCCATGTGGCAGTGGAAAGCCTAACATAGAGGATGAGATGGGAGCAAATGCCACCTCAACTTCAGTAGACAGCTCAAGAACTATGGCTGGTAGCCCATCTTCCTCGCAAAATAATTTGGACAGGTACTACCGCCAGAAGGGTCCCCGCATTGCCAAGGTAGTGCGAAGGATCAATTGTAATGTTGAACCTCTGGAATTTGGGGTTGTGCTTTCTGGGAAGTCATGGTGCAACAGCCAAGCAATCTTTCCCAAAGGTACTTAGCACATGTGTTTTATACAATGGCTATAAAGTTCAAGAACAGTCTTGTTAAGGAATAGGAAGAGACCTGTATTTATGCGTATTTGTTCTATTTGATGCAGGGTTTAGAAGCCGAGTTAGGTACTTAAACGTTTTAGATCCAACCAATATGTGTTACTATGTCTCAGAAATACTGGATGCAGGGAGAAATAGTCCTCTATTTATGGTAATTCCAAATAATCCTTTGGTTAAGATTTCCTACTATAGCAATCTGTCATCCAACATTTTGATTGTTGCAAAATATACTTCTCATTTATCTATCCTTAAATATCCTGTGAGGTCTTCATTACTTCTTGTGATCCTTATTGAAATTCTAATCAAATAAAGAAATATGTATGGTGTTTCTCCTACATAGCTTTCATGAGAACTTTCTGGTGATAGTATACGCATATAGTTGAAGACATTAAGAATGGGTTTTAAGATGGCTGCTTGGTACTTGTCAGATGCATCTGATTGCTGCTCTTCTCTAATACAGTATACACTAAATTTTACTGATCATTGTTATGGAATTTTAACCAGTGTTTTCTGATGTAAAATTTCACAATATATTAACTTTGGCAGGGGCAATACGTCTTGAGATGAAGTTAAATTGCAGTCATAAATCACTAGCCCTCCCTAAAGAGTTGTGATATAACCCTGCAAATTCATGATGATTGGTTTTGTAGCTAGTCTTTGGGTGGAAGTGATATTAATGAAGTATATTGAAGAATCCGATGAGTATTGGTCCAATTGGAAATGACTCCAGGTTGAGGTGCTCAGAGTTGAGTGCCCATACTCAAATTCCTTCATCTCCCAAGCAAAAAAAAATATAAAGAGAGAAGTATGACCTAGTAACTTGTCTTTCAGTTAGGCAATGGATTATTGAATCTTGCGGATGGTTTAGATTTGGACCATTGAAATTTTTTGTGTGCAGTAAGTTTAAACAATGAACTTCTAGCCTGGGTGGTTGACATTGTGATTGGTTATTGCATTGAGATGCGCAAAAATTGTAGCTGATTTCACTTCTAATCTGTTGTGCTATGGTGTTTTCAGGTTTCCTTGGAGCATTACCCAAATGAGGTATTTATTCATGTTTCAGCAGCCAGATGCTGGGAAATGGTGAGAGAGAGAGTGAATCAGGAGATCACAAGGCAGCATAAAACTGGAAGAACGAATCTTCCACCTTTACAACCTCCTGGAAGTCTTGATGGCTTTGAAATGTTTGGGTTTTCTTCACCAGCAATTGTCCAGGTATTTTTACAGCAGGCTGATTTCCTTACTTTATCCTTTTTTTTAATTACAAAAAGGCAAATGGTCATCTTATCTTGGTGTTTCAAATTTAGTTCATTACTCCTTTTCCATTTTAACTGAAGCTCACTAGATTGATTGATTTCCTTTTTTTCATAGATGCCTTGTTTCAGAATGTGTGGTCATTCATTGATAATCTTTCTCTAGTTGCTCCAATTAATAACTGCCATAAATTAGGGTATTTGAAATGGACCATCTAGCACTTTTCAGAAATGTAGGAGCTGAATTGAACTTTTTCTGAAAAATTCTAGCTGCCTCAAATTTGTTATCTTTTCTGTGCCACCATCAAGGTGATTTGGTGGCTAAAATGGTGGTGAGTTGATGGTGAACTGCATGAATTCATAAAGGGTGAAGTCTTAAGAAAGGGAAAAAAAAAAGAAAATTAAATCATGTTCGCAATTTAGTTCTTCCCAAAGGACCTATTTAATGACAGTAATTTATTGGGGCTAGTTGACCAATACTTTATCAATATGGTGTTAATTGACAAAATTTGAAACGCAGGGTAAGATGACTATTTGCCATAGACACATGGTGGGATGACTATTTGCCATAGACACATGGTGGGATTACTATTTGCCATTGACAAGAGGCGGTTGTATTTTGCCCAGTAAAAACTATAGTTACGAGAGCCGATAGCTCTAGGTCAAGGCCTGGGTTGCATGGTTGACCCAGGTAATCCCAACCTTTTACTTTTTTTAAAAAAGGAAAAAAAAACAACGTTATTTTGGTATAAAAAAAAAACTATGGTAAAAAAACATTTATGGTCCTAGATAACATGGTTCTAAAAATTTGTGAAACTGCAGTTCAAAAACCCTGTATTTAATTTCTGAAAAGAAAAGGAAATACAACTAATATGTTTGTACAATACACACAACAAATATACCTTAAATTTATAGTTTTTGGTTATCCAAGGCTGAAAAATATATCTCCCATGGTAAGAGCTCTGGTAGCTTTCCAACAACACCAGTAAACCTTGTTACAGACTCGCATGATATTCTGATGTTATATCATATCTGGCCTTAAGCTTCTGTCTTTGGATCTGTAAGAAAACAGTTTACTTCTTAACATCCATACTGTGTACAATTCTGGATTTTGATTTTTTTCCTCAGCTTCAGTTTTGGCAAATTATTTTACGTTGAATATAATTCAGCTCTCCTTTTTCCCCCCTCATAAACAGGCTGTAGAAGCATTAGATAGAAATCGAGTTTGTACAGATTACTGGGACTCCAGGCCATATTCTCGGCCGCAAGGACAGATTCCACAGCATTCTCAATCCAAAGCCAATGCAAGACATTCCCAGGGAACATCTGAGGACCAAAATAACAGAGAAGTTCCTGGGAGCCAATTCTTACCTGTCGAAGTTGAGACGACACTTGGGGGTTTACTCAAGAAGGCAAGCCCAGAAGAATTGATCTTGCTGAGTCGTGTTTTAAGTGACAATAAACCAACAGCTAATCCTGGTCTCATAACACAGCTTCTTAATGAAGAGATTCACAATCGTCCCAGATGATTCTTTAATTTGGTCTCCCAAGGATTTGAGACTCAATTCCACTGCAATTTTTTGACCCTGTAAATACCAAGTTCTCAGCTCGCATGATGCCCATACGTCTTCATCCAATCTGCTCATTTGTTTAGTGAGAGGAAAAGAAAAAGATCTAACAGAAAGGAAATTTCTCCTGCATGTCTTCTTTGAAGGGTTATATGTAGAGGAGAATCGGGAAATTTGTACAACCATTTCTTTACATGGCGTCTACGATCTTTTGGGGAAGCTTTCCAGCTCTAGAATTTCTTTCCTTGGTTCTTAACACAGTTCTTTTAGTGTTACTGAGATGGCTTACAAAATGCTTATGGAGCTTTTGACAATGATCTACCATTCTTGCTGACTGACAAGGTTGTAGTTTCATCATCGAGAAACTGTCAAGTGGGAACACTTGTAGATTCATGGCCATACTTGTATATTTTGATTCTTTCTTATCATAGCTTTCATGATAGAAGTGAATTATCGTTATTGGGGTGCTCGCATAACCTGGAATCAATACTGGTATGTTTCCCCAAAATCTGTTGATCCTAGCAGGAAGCTGGAGTGAGAATTGCTCCTAAAGCTTACTGATTTGAGTAGATTTGCCTCTGGTAAGACGAGGGTTTGAGAACAAATGGTTAAGACATGGCCTAGGATAATGTGGGAGGCCTTGAATCTAGTGGTGTTCTCATTGTATGGCCTTTCATGGGCTAATCGGACGAGGGATCTCTTCCCTTTTTCTCCAAAAGGAGAAAAAAAAAGAAACATGACCAATCCTTGTCCAATGCAAAGATAGGATGATCTAACACGGGGGGCTAGTTGTAAGAGTCCAAAAAAAAAACCTAGATTTTCAATAGCTGTTAAATACAAAAAAAAAAAAAAAAAGAGGAGTAATGCTATTTTACTAAAACAAATAGGTAATAAGAATAAAGTATATGAAAAATCCGAATCATGAATGAAAGAATCTTGTACTCTTGATTAATTAGGATTGAAAAAAAATAAGATAGTAGATTTAAAGGGGAAATATCTCTATATATTCTGTATAGCATTTAATTATTGTTCTGGAATAAAAAATAATAAAATCATGTCTATCTATATTTTATATTTTAAGAGAATAAAAATTCCCTCCAAAACTGTTTTAGAAACAATTTTATTTTATATTTTTGTTTTAAGTTCTTCAAATACTCGTATTTATCTCTTATGTATCTATTTATTTAGTATTGAAACATTAACCAAATACAATTAATGTTTTTTTTTAATAGATATTTTAGTGATTTTGAATATATATATATATATATATATTAAGAGAATCCAGGAAAGGTTATGTAAGGTGGAGCTATTGAGGCATGAGCATGAGAGTAAAAATAAAAGGTACAAACCTCGAGGGAATCTAATTTATCACTAAGGGCCAAACGGTGGAAATGAACCTGTTTGATTTTTAGCGTATTTAAAAATGTAGTTATAATTATTTTGTAAAATATTTTTTATTTAAAAATATATTAAAATAATATTTTTTATTTTTAAAAAATTATTTTTGATACCAATTTATTAAAATAATCTAAAACATAAAAAAATATTAATTTGAAGAAAAAAATAAAAAAAAATTTAAACTTTTTTAAAAGCATTTTTAAAACACAAAAATAAACAGGATTTTATCGATGAGTCGAGCAATGAATCAGCGATCCAATATCTTCATAGGGGTTGTTGTTCCATTAGTGTTTAACAATATTATTATTAGTGTTTAACAACATCATTTATAATTTTATTTAGAGGAGATTATGAAAGAAAAAAAAATATTTTTTTTTGTGAATGTATTAATTCAAGAATAAATAGTATGCTTAAACTTGATTAAAAATAAATTTAGTTTTGATAAATGAAAACCGACCCTTATTTTTAAACTAAAAAATTTGCCTAATTGATTTATTGTTATTTTCATAGTTATTTTGCTAATCCCATTGGTTCGGTAATTGAAAGCAAATGGGTTTGTGTATATATAGCAAGAGTTCACATCCTTCTCTTAAGTGAACCACAAGTAAGAAAAACTCTATGCTATCAACTTATAATTACTAATATTTACATCATTAAGAGAGATAAATATAAGAAAAAAAAAATTAAAATCATATCTTTTACCATTGAAAATGATAAAAATACATTTATTCTCCTTCATTTTTCTTTTCCCATTTCTTTTTCATTTTCTATGTTATATGTGTTAATAATTACAGATAAATTGTATGTTTGATATTGTGGTATATGATACATTTTAGAAATATATTAAAATATTTTTTTATAACACTGCTTCAAAGTATAAAAAAAATATATAAAAAATATCAATTTAATATTTTTTTAAATAAAAAATCATTTAAAAAATACTTAAAAAAATAAATTATAACATAAAAACAATCAATAATATAGATTTTAATTTTTGCGTTGCGCCACATGCATCCATTGAATTCACATGATTGTTTAATTATGGGGGGCCTAGCATTGGATTTCATCAAATATCTTTTTCTAACTTTAGTGCATTAAATGCAAATAGGACTTACCAGAAAAGACACAAGCCACCTGAATTTATCGTTGGATGAGGAAATTGTTTGAAAATGTGGTATAAATTGTATTTTTAAAAAATTTAATTTTTTTTATTTTTATTAAAATTTAATATGTTTTATATGTTTTGAATTGTTTGATATGCTGGTATCAAAAATAATTTAAAAAAATATAAAAAAATCATTAACATATATTTCAGTATGAAAAATTATTTAAAAAGTAATTACAACCACGCTACCAAACTAGTTTAAGACAAATCCACAATGCATATTATTTTTTTAAAAAAAATAATATGTTTTTTTTTATATCAGTAAAATAATATATTTTTTTAAAATTAATGAAATAGAATAATTTGTAAACACCAACAATATATCTTATTTAAAAATACAAACATGTCATGTAAAAACGGTATTATTTTTTAAATTATGTTATATTATTATTATTTTTAAAACCCTGCTAATAAGCAAAAATATCATTAATCAAACATGGATTTAAACATGATATTAAATATATAGGGTTTGAATTTGAGTGGACATGCCCGCTTCTGAGGTTGGGTGTTCCCCAAATATGTAATAAAA
>Ga0325414_1004923_pt1 | contig 14037 bp, 12 predicted proteins | sample PopdelMetagenome_8_FD_206183 | JGI IMG/M metagenome (GOLD analysis project Ga0325414, IMG submission 206183) | Populus deltoides microbial communities from Bellville, Georgia, United States - Leaf-PdKOR-R3 | ecosystem: Host-associated > Plants > Phyllosphere > Phylloplane/Leaf | place: USA...
CTAAGGGAGAGGTAGCATAGCAAACGAAACAATAAAAAAGCCGTCTTAACAATTATTATTAATTTATTATTACGTATACATTATATTGTCCACTCGAATCTAAATTCATACACGTCATCAGGTGTTTTTTTTTTCTTATGGAGAAAAAGGGAAGAAAAAAGAAGAAAGAAATAATAATAGACCTAGTGCCAGCAATACCAACAAGTAGATCAAGCTTAGCTTGATCCATACTTCAGCTTTTCCCATCTGAAAGGCTGGAACACGTAAAGAACTTCAGGAGAGCTCTTGAAGAGCAGAGCTACACACACACAGACGGCTGCAATGGCCACCATTGAGAGCATTGCTGGCCGGTAGACAAGAGATGTTCTTGCTGCACCATAAACCAGCTTCCGCTCCCAAATCTTCAAGTGCTGCTGCATGGCTTTTATTTCGATCTTCTCGGTATGCAAGACGGCAAATTTTGGTAATTTATGCCCATCTTTTTGCTTGGAATTGTAATCCGCAAGGGAACTAGGGATGTCAAGCACCACATGCCCACTTTCTGATTTCTTATTGATTTTCCTCTGGATTAGATGAATGTAAGAGTAATGACCTCGTAGACATGCATAATCATAAGGAGTCAAACCTGTGTTGTCACGAGTTCTCTTCCATGCATCAATTCCCACCTGCACGAGGTACACGGATATCAGGAAAATGAACTTCGAAGGGGATGGGATGTGATGCAATACTTTTCATTCAAATATACAAGGTACTCGCCTAATTTTTTAAGTAAAATCCTGACAATATTATGAGAGAAATAGGATTGTTAGGCCATTGATCAGAAAAGGAATAATTGTGCAACTCATAGCCCAGATCATCTACAAAATAAGCATGTTCAGAGATGATTTCCAATGCTTGCCAAACATATCATGAGTGAAGATGACTCAATTGTTTTAGCATAATCAATTATAAGGTGCTATCCATTAAAATATTTGGAAGAAGATATCAGAAAGATAAATAGATACCAATCCAGGATCATCAGTCAAGGCATCCAGCACATTCTCAGCACCATCCCTACAAGCTGCAACGTGAAGAGGAGTCAAACCAGCTGGCCCAGCAACATCAGGCTTAAACATGAATCTGCTGTTGTGCTCATCAGCCAGTTGATTCTGCTGAGTGCCTGGTCCACCCAATTGTTTATCTGGGGTGTATCTTAATAGTAGTTCCACCATGGGCCTGCAATTTCTTTGCACAGCTCTGTGGAGAAGACCCATATTAAACAGCGCGAGCTCAATGGAGGAATGCTCTCCAGCATCTACTGTTCCATCAATCATGATGGCCAAGAGTTTTCTCACCACAGCACACCAATCACGGTCCATGGAGAATTGTACAAGCCATTCAAAGCGTTTGAAAGGGAAGGGATCCAACTGGCCCAATCTAAACTTCAAGTGACTTCTATGTAGAAGCCAACCCATTTCATGTATGAAGTCCAATGATTGATTCTTGATTTCCATTGTCTCAGCTAGTGCATGAATATCAGTAGTAGTCTCGGCCACCTGAATTGCATCCTCCAGCGTTCGTATCTCTGAACATACTTCCGGCTCAGCAACAATGAAGGGGAAAAAGCTGCTGCTTAGACTATGGTCTTCAATCTGACAGATACAAATAACCAAAATCCTCAAAATAGCTGTACAAAATGCACATTCAAGCATGAGAGAAAATCACATATCTTATCTCTAGTTTTCCTGTTGCGTATGTTTGAGCCCTTTTCAAATGAGCCCTAAGTGGATAGTTTTTTCCAGATATAATTATGGCTCCAACACCTTATTTTAGGACAGTAAAAGAGTCTGCTGGACAAGTTTTCTTGTATATTAATAATATTTCACACACACACAAACGGATTATGCTAGTTACAAATAAGGAATCCGCTTTCCTTCTGAGAGAAGTGGCTGAGGGACTCTAGGTCAATAACAGAAAGGTTCCAAGTCACTAATACCAAGGAAAACAGCCTCTCATATCCTGGATTTCATAATTGATACATGTTTGGCAACCAAAAGCTATAAAATATGTTGACAGGCACATCTCAAGCTTTCACCCTATTGCAGACCATGAAATCGTACAAATTGGGACCAAAGTATGCCACAGACTTCAAGAACTGAAGCAAAGAAGTTTCTGTACGACAATATAAGCATGAGAAAATGTTCAAAAAACATGATCAAAGAACTTTAATAGAGAACCATTCATGTTGCAAAACTAAAACAAGACAAAAACATCATGAGAGAGAAGGGGCAGATGATAGCACCTCAATAAAGCCTCTTCCAACAAAATTTGGTACAGAACACTGAAAGTTCAAGCACTGGGGTTTTCCATGCTCATTCATTGTAGCAGCACCATCCATCAAGTCATAACAAGTTTCCTGGACCAGATATTTTCCTTCAACAGCACAAAGTACCCTGGAAATGGAAGGTAGAATGATTCAATTCAAAGTTATCTCTATTAGTTTCAAAATTTTCTTCAAACAGCCTTGAGATTTGCTCTTCCCACTTTCCATAGATGGTCAAGGTCAACAAATTGATTTCCAAATTCTCATAGAAAGTCAATAACATGTTAACAAACAGAGAACATAAAAATAACCTTGTCACGGGCCGAACAATGTTAAAGCCCCTGACTACAAATTGAGTTCTCTCAGACAAAGAGACAGCAATTGGTGTAATGCTAGATATCCTGCAATTCTTATTGCTCTTTATAGGTAAAGGTGTGTCCAAAACAACTCTACCTGCAGCAAAGATACAGCCAGTCAAAATCCTGCTATTTTTTTCTCATGAATATGTGTGAAGCATAAACATCTGCACATGTGCTCACAAGAGAGAGGGTGAACCAACCATTATGAATAAAGGATACACTATTCTGCGCCCTAACATACACCCATCCTGTTTGCCAAAAAGAGTCCCTAAATGTATCAAGAAGCCTACTCAAACTTGCTCCCAGATCAAGACAAACCTGTGTGTACCAGTGATGATTAATTAAATCAATAATTCCTTTCTTCAGTAAGTATTAAGTTATGAAAATTTCTGAGTAAGCATAATGCATACCTCCTCCCATTTTGTTTTTTCGAGGCAAAGATATATTGTTAATATAATACATCCGGGCCTTATATAGCTCTCAATGTCAGTGGGACTGTGAGATAGCCATTGAAGGATCTGGAGTTGTACCACAATTTATAGTATTAGAATGTTTAGGGGGGAAAAAAAAATTCAGACAGGAATTCCACCTAAATAGCAGTTCAGAAAATACTTGTGTTCGCAGAGCAACGGGGAAATCATTTGGGTCTTTCCCGAAGAGTTTAAAAACGATTCTGTCTGTACGACCCTGAAAAATAGTAAGAGAGAACAGTCAAGGGAAATAGAATGTGCACGAGCACTGCACCGGAAACTATTGGGCTGGTAAGCCATAAGCCCGAAACATAATAAAAGGATGAGAAAATCACACCTGAGCCTCTCCACTAGAACTAGATGGCGACTGGCTAGGAGTTGAATCAAAGTACCCACTCATATGAGGCAGGTTTGTCTTGTGTGAGTCTGACCGTACCCATAAAGGGCAATTGAAAGAGCCCATACCTGTACTTACAGGGGCATGAGACCTATCTAGGTTCTCTACGTAGTCTTGAGAATTATCATAAACATTATTCAAGTCAAAGTTATTCAACTTGATCCTTCCAACAGTAGCCTCTGGTTCATTTGGTTTGGCTGGGAGTTTGTTTCTTGACAGGAACAATGGTATAGACTGTGGACCAGAATGAGCTTGAAGTCCACCTTGTACGTCATTATCCAATATTCTTTTCTGTACCAAATCAGGAACAGGTACAGTCCCACATTGACCCAAAGGCCTTAGAAGATCCTGAGAATTAATGCAATCATCTTTCTTAGAAGCTGAACTAGAAGGCCTGGCAGATTCAGGACCATTTGTAAGCTCATCTTGCACTTTTTCAAGATTCCCAACAGTTGCTCCGGCATTCACCAAACCTGGAGATCCTTGCAGTAATCCAGATAGGCTCCTTCCATTAGTTGTACCAGCAAGATTGGCCAGGCTCCTCAATAGATGAGAAAGCAGATCCTGATCCTTGGTTTGATCAGAGTTATTTGCTGCAATTTAAGAAGTCAGAGTCCGTAGAATCAAAAGAAAGAGAATTTGACAATGATGACACCAAAAGAAAAGGGAATGAAAACTCAAATAGAACTCGGCTGATTATATTGAAATTTGTTTACTGAGATATATTACCCTCACAATTACTTCTGGAGAAAGAAAATCAGTCACGTTAGGGAAGTTCATAACACTAGCAAGTTCAACTGTGGCATAGACTTAGTCTATGTAAACCAGATCAATCAAATCATGTAAGCCCTGCATTAACCAACTCTGATGGTGGATCAATTGCACTGACTAACTTGATTGGTCAAGCATACATAGACCGAGTCTATGAAACATTTTTTCCTCCACTTCATCATGACAAAAAAGCTTTGACCCCCACCCCATGCAGGGCATTAACCAATTGCACTGATTAAATGGTTTTTTTCTATCACTTCATAAATAGGTGGTACCCTCTTCGCACCTACATTGATTGATTTTTACGCTTCGAAAAAAATCCCATGCTTGACAAAAGTATTAGCCATAATAAATGCCTCAAAGCTAATGTCTGCAAGAAAATACATTTACATTTTTTTGTTGAAGAGCACAATATAATTATATTCCCACCTGAAATCTTATTCTGAAGAAAAAAAGCACTCGTGTTTCTCTTTTATAAATGATTATTAGGTGCTCTTAGTGTGTTGCTCCTTCACTCACATAAAAGTGGGAATCATTGATTGTTTTTGTCGTGGATTTTTTATGTGAGTAAGGGAGCAAAACACAGAAATTGCCTAATAATTTCTCTTTCGAACCAACCAACATAGACAGAAGATAGACCGTGAAGATTTTTAACATCTTGACACTTGTATGACAATAGGACCAGTTAGTGATCATGGAAATTCTAACCAATACCATTTTTCCACTAAAAGTAAAATGATAGAATGATAGAATGCCTCTGACTCAAGTAATTGTTGCTAGAACCAGTCTATGTAAACCGGGTCAACTAAATTATCCATTCCCATTGTATTTACCAAAGTTTGATCAAGCCTACTTAGACTAAGCCTACGAAACAACTTTTCCTATAATTGATTGTAACTATATACTTCAACCACCACCACCCCCACACCCACACCCAATCACCCATTAAAAAGAGACAGTTGTCACCCACTTTCCCAATGAATTATACATGAACAACGAAATAACACTGCCATCCCAAGCTAGGTTGGAGGATTTTTGGGTTATATTTACAGTTTTGGCATAATAAACAATTTTTCTGTGAGTAGTTAGTTTGACTCAATCAAGACCTTGTAGGCCATTTCCAGCATCTAATTGATAGAACTTACCCACCAGCATGGGTAAAGAAACAGAGTAAACAAACTTGATGAAGGGAAATACTTACATTGCAGATTGGAGAGAATCCTCAGTAAACTTATCAGCAGATAGCTGCTGCCCTTTTCATCATTCAAGGAACCTTCGTTGACTACATTTTCTGGATGTGTCTTCCTCCTCCGCTTGTTATGGCCAGCCAAACGCCTGCGACAACTTCTTTTCCCTTCATCAAACTCTTGAAGAACATGAAACCTGCCCATATATAACTGTGTTGTGTCTAACTGGAGAGTCAAAAAGAAATATATATTTACATAATATGCTCATGCTCGAAATTTAGACAGTAAAACATTAACTACGAGAGTTTAATGCAATCAAATTCAATGATGCACTATAGATTTTTAAAACCTAGGATGTAAAGAAGGCACGATAATGATCATGAGAAAAGTTGGCAAGATTCTAAAGTGTTTCTTTGAAAAAAGAAACTGTAACCCAAACTGACCTGCTACATTGCTGGCAAAACCTTTGCATAACATTCCCCACCAAAGCCATACTGGCCTTAGAATGCACATCACAAACCTTATGTCGTCGGTGATAATCCTTGGCATTGCTCAGATCAGCCCTACAATCCTCCACCTGACAAACTGCACGATTTGAAGCCGTCATGGTAACCTTTGTCTTCTTTCCACTCTTTGCATCTTCGTTCATGATAGGGTAGACTTGCCCACCTAGCTTCAAATTAAGAGACCCAGCCTCATCATTCAAGTCTTCATCTTCAACAAAAACAGCCCTCCTCCTCTTCTCCAATTCTCTCTTTCCTTTATCATCCCTCAGATTGTCATTGTCATCTGAACAAGAAGATAAACTGTTCGATAAACCTGCCTTCTCAGGAAGTTCAGGCCCAGTAGAGAACAACTGCCTACTCCTGCAATCTGATGGTACAGAATTCAATGGAGTAGCTGTAAAAAGATCGCCATCCCATTTCCAGTCGTTCAAATCCCATTCCAAACTCTTTTTCCCAACTGCCTTTAAATCCGACAGCACCGGACCATACAAATGACGAGACTTCCCACCCATTTTAGCCTCCATTTCTTTTAAGTTATCAAAGCCCCACAAAAAACAAAAGCACCAAGAACCCAATTCAACCAAATAAAGATACACAAGTTGCACAAGAATTAACCCAGCAAAGAAAAGAACAGAAATGAAATCAGAAAATGCTTCAACTTAAATTCCCACTAAAATTAATCCCCCAAAACTCAGTCCTAGTCATCCTCTCTGTGCCCAAGAAATCCCAAGCACATCCATGGATCCAAAAAGAGTCACCTACATGGCCTTAACCCCTCAATTACAGCTCTTGTAACCTCAAAACCCAAAAACAAAAACCAGCCCTTAAATTACTCATACAGAAAGGAAAAAAACATCACAGGCCAAACAGATAAAGTCACTACCTTTATAGCTCAATAAGTACTAGAAACATTACTGATTAACAGGTAAACAAACTGAAACAAAACAAAAGGTATACAAGAACTTGCCAGGAAACGGTGGTCTGTTAAGGTTCCAGTTCAGGATCGCCTGAAAGAGAGAGAATATAGGCGAAGAGAGAGAGGAGAGGAGAGGACAGGGAAATTAGGAAAGGGTTAGGGAAGAGAGATGTGTGCGTGTCTGATATAAATGCGGTTTCTCAGCAATGAACTTTTTCATTTATTTTATGACGCCACCATGCTTGTTTTAGGAATCTCAGCCCCACACAAACAGTGTCTCTTTGCCTCCCTCGCTGTAATAAAAACAACACACACAACTTCTCATCTTTGTTTACTTCTCAACTCAGATGTGTCGAGATTCTATTCGTCTTGTATCTTAGTTGGATCCTTATTAACGTTGTATGCTTCTCAATCATTGACAAAACTTAGTTACTTGGATGGAACTCATAGCTAATTAATTACTGTCAGTTTTTTCCCTTAGAAAACAGTCAACATGCTCGGAACAGCTTTAATTTGCCTACCTGAACTCCGCGTAGACTTCGAGATAAGAGAAGCCTTTTTACTAGAGAACCAATTCATATACCAATATACAGCCGTGCAGGTATATCGGTAACTTTTAGTAATTAACTAGCTAATAAATTTGTTTTGAATCACATGGAATTGTTGACAAATAAATAATGATTTTTGCATTCGCTTCTAATTTTATGCACGATGTAGTGGTATTTGTGCACAAATCTTGATGTTTATCTTTGTTCCGAATAATAATTTGTTTTTATCTAAAACTAAGATTGAAGATTCTTCTTAAGCTACAACTAAAAATAACATTAATGACTTTGGTATGGAAATTTTTCATAATTTACTCGAAGTCAATTATCTTCCATCAAGGTTTTTCTTTGTTGTCTTTAAAGAAATCCGAAGATATTTGTTGGACGATGGAAAATGTGGGGGAGATTTTCTAGCGAAATGTCCGATTATTCCTTTCTGAGATTTGATTGGAACTTTGATAAGATATGGACATCTCTGTGAGTCCAATGTCTCGGCGTGTTTTCTAAAAGCACGAAGAATTGCACCTCCTCGACTATTTTTCTTACTGCAAGAAGTATGGTTTCCGATTTTTTTGTTATTTACTGGGGGGGGGGGGGGGTAATCTTACAGCGATACGGATCTATTGAGCTGTGCATAGTCCTTGTCTTTGCATCGGAGAGGAATCTGGACAAACTGATTGAGACCATTCAATTACTAATTCTGATTATTCTTGATAATTTGCTTAGGTGGGCGGCTGAAGGCATCTGTAATTCTGAGTAATTCTTGGTGTAGTAGCGGAAAGAGAATTAATTACTACTCTAGAAATAAAACTGAAACCTAATTTCTCTAATCCAAAACGTGATTACAAGCTCTTCATCGAATGTAACTGACAGCAAAAACATAAAAGAGAAATAAACAGGTTTTTGCGTCATATGATCAGACCCTCTTCAACAAATGGTCAAGCAGACTGGTTTAAACTTTAAACGGCAATTTCCTTCAAATAGCGAATCTCTTACTTGAGGGCTGGCCAACTTTGCACCTCCCTCTATCCAGTAGAATCTCCGCTGGAAACAAGGCCGTTGGCGAATACCTAATTGTTTGGCATCGTCCAGCCATTAATAGTAGAGTATCTCATATCTCATTTTTGCGCACATAAATGGAAGGGCACCGAAATACTGATCACATAGGTTACCCTTCAGACTTGGTTCGGTTTACGAGTGGAATATTTACTCTTCAATTTATCATTTTACGGAAATAATACACAAATCCATTTATGAATAATCTTTCCAAGACCTAGTTAAAGAAGGACATAAACTGGAGCAGCTCCTCGAAAACAAGTTTAAAAACTATACCTTAATAAATAAATAAATAATAGTGAAAAAGGTCGAGGCAACGTTTATCCAAATCCATTTCAATAAACACCCAAGAGGGCCAAGACCCACCACCAAGTATTGTACAACCTTGGATTGGTGATTCTTATTTTGCCAAGGAAAGGCTAAGCTGGTAGGAACATATACTTGGAGCACGCACGAGAGGATTCATTAATTAGAGGTCTGAAAATTCAGCCATGCATGTCTATTTCGAACATGTCTGGAAAGCAACCAATTTGTGGACCCTGTTTAGTCGGCATAGAGTATTAGATAACGTCTCCATGATTAATTTCTGATTTATCAAGAGATATATCCAACTTCTAACGAGTTTGATTAGTTAACTGGTTCCCGTTGATAATAAGAAACAGGTCTTCCTTTTTTTTCTTACACTCGTACGTTTTGTATTGCATTTCGGATGATAATTGCCAAACGTCTCCTAAATCAAACAAAATAGATGTTTTACTTGTAAATACACAGTAGGGCCGGCACAGACCTAACGTCTTCTGAGTCAAAAAATCAAATGAGGGCTGCATATATAGGTAATGTGCAATTATCAATGGAGATGGCTTTGCCGAGACTATTTAACTAATTAACAATTGCCAAATGTAAAATTCCGGTGAATAATATATATGACTACTTCTTCTTACGTCATTAATTATATATTACATTATTTTTATTCTCAATCGTAATATCACCCTATAAAAGAAATTAATTAGTTGCCATATTTAATTTATTTTATATTTCCCGATATACCCCTCTGCTAAAATAATTAATTAAATAGGAGGAGTTATCTATATTATATTCACAGAGTTGAAGTTGAATACAAGAATAAGTGGCATGGTAGAAATCCTTTACATGTTCATTAATTTCGAGGTCTTTATTGGACTGGATTGGATCAGTAAACAAAAATTTAATTCCTAATTGGTTGAGAAAGAATTACACCAAATTTAGGTTAAAATTGAGTAGGCGAGCCTGCACGGACAACAACATAAGATTCTACAGGGACTTGACCTGGAAATCAATATCGAAGTCCTCCTCTTCGGAGAACTATCATGCATGCGCTTAAGTCAGTAGCTGTCGAAAGAAATATTGTTCTGCTTAGGCTGGTTAGGCGATATTGCGGTACTATCCTTTGCCCAGAAATATCTAAAGGTATAGACATCCAGGAGTTCATACCAAAGATGCATCCAGTACGTGCTTCATCGAAGTTTAATGGCCAGCAAGACCGATAGGAATGTCATAGACTAAAAAAGGAAATCAATGGTGGTCTGTCAGGTCACTTAAAACCTGCTTTCGCAAGTATCAGAGGCTCCGAATCTTTGATTCTTAGTCATTGGATGGCATAGGTGCTTCCAAGTGTGGTAAAAATTGACGTTTAAAGTATTTTTTAAAAAATATATTAAAATAATATATATTTTTTTATTTTTTAAATTAACATTTTAAAATATAAAAAATAATAATTTTTAAAAATCACAATTTCAATGCATTACAAAACACGTCCTTGGAACGGTCTCTTGCGAAAAGTCTCCTTCGACGACTGGAGGTCAAGTGGGGGGGGGTCTCAACCCGCGAAGGGGGTATCGATTATTTTATCTATCAACTGTACACTTTGTGTGCCCTACGTACCCCAAGTTATTAATATCGATTTGATTACGCTTTCAATTTTGCCAGGGGTAGTACGAAGAACTGTGATATTGAAATATTTTGGTGTTACCTTTGAGATCTAATGTTATCAATTCTCAAATAAAATGTTTAGAAAAACACAAAATAATACTAGTTTCTGTTTCCATGAAGTATTGGTGTGCTGTTGAGGCTTAAATTAAAATGATTGCTATTTTAATTCGTTACGGCCAGATGATGTTGTATTTACAACAATATTAATTTTGTATGTTTCATTCCAAGTTAGATATTTTTTAAAATAAAAAAATTATATATGTAATTTTTTTCAACATGTTTTTGTAGTTAAAAAAAATTAATGCTTATATGTAATAAATAAATTGAGAATTATGTGTGTTAATAAATAAAAAAACCTCAAAACAATAAGTTAAAATAAAAAAATATTAAGAGATAAATATAGATCAATATATTTAATCTTTCAAGTCGAGATATTTTCTAAGTTGTGTTTGGTAAATTTATTTGTTGAAATAATTTTTTTAGTAAAGCAAATGAAGAAATATAGATATAATTTAAATTATTTGAATACAATAAAAAGTGAAAAAAAAACACTGTGCAAGTTTGCGTATGTTAGAATATTATCTGAAAAAAAATTATTTATTTTTAAAAACAAAGTTTATTTGTACCAAAAAAATTATAGATAAATCATAAAAAAACTCTTTAAAATTTAAATATATAACAAAAAAATAATCATCATTTAAAATAAACACTCCAAATAAAATGAAAAGAAAAGGAGGCATTTATTTGAATAAAAAAATAAAGAAAAAAATCATATAAAAAATATATTAATTTTTTTTAAAAAAAAGCAAAAGCCTTGCGCTATTGGGCGTGGCTAACCTACCTGGCTCATTTTATCAAGACCCACTCATGGGCCTGCCTTGAAGACCTGTGCGATTGAACCCTTTTTTTTAATTATAACTAGGGAGATGAGTCCACCCCAAATTTGTTTTGAAAAAAAATAAATGATGTGTCATTTGATTTGCCTAAATTTCAACCACTATGATGGTTAGAAAATCAAGACTTATATTATTTTTATCTAGAAACCTGTTTTTCAACTAATTTTCACTCAAGACACCTTGAAAACCATGATAAATATATATTCATGCCCTAAAAAAATTAAAAAACCATCTCAAAAACTGAAATCAATATATTTTTGTGAGGGTTGAACAATGTTAGCTATATAATGTTCAACCTACATGTTTTGGTTTTTAAATAATGTTTTGTAGGGGTAGAAATTATAATTTAATTCGAACTTGATGGATATTGTCTTGGCCCGGCTCGAATGAATGAGTAATTTTTGTATAGTTACCTTACTTGATAAATAATGAATAAAATATAAATATCATCAAACATGGCCTCAAAGCTTTTCATACCTAAACTGAAATATATATATTTATATCATATAGATATATTTGTAGAATATTTCTATTTTTTTAATATATACATACATACATATATACATGTATATTAATATTATACATATACATATATATATTAAATAAATATATATTAATTAATTTTTATTAAATAATAAGTAATAATAGATAATAAATATCTAGGTAGATTTTCAAACATTAATAAATAGCTTATAAATATATAAAGATTTTATTCTGGAATAATAAATAAAATATCAATATCAAGAAATCCAACGTGCTGTAGCTATTGTCATCCCTGTGTATCTGTTCCGAATTCTATATCCATGCATTGTCCTTTTACCACCTGTCCTTAGAGGGTGCCAAGTAGGCTCGTTAAGTCGTGTCAATAGAATGCTGAGTCACCCGATCATACCACATTTTCTATTCGATGATCACTTCCCGCTGTAAAATCAATGCTGGGATATTTTAGCACCGCAGCTTGTTTTTGAAGGCATCGGGCATCACGTGACTCAGACTTGGCGTCACGTTGGCTGTTATGGGCATCGTTGTAAAACAGAGGGTCTTCGCTTGGTTTTACTTTACACAGTATATCAAATCGTGTCTTATTCACATATATTTTATTTTTTTAAGTTATTATTTTTAAATAAATATGTTAATATTAAAAATAATTTTAAAAAAATAAAAAAATATTAATTTAATATATTTTTAAATAAAAAAATATTTTAAAAAATAATTATTACCGTTCTCCAAACAGATTCAGTAACTTAATTTGATTTGAAACTTGAGTAATTGATGTAATCGAATGAGACACGATTTATTTATTTTTTTAATAATAAAACATTTTGTATCAAGGATACAAATATATTTCCCCCTATTCTTTATTTCTTCTTCCATCTCATCTCCTTTTGTGTTAGCGTCTTTTACAGTACTGTCTCAATTCAATCATTCAAGTCGTTGACACTGTTTCAAAAATAAATTACAAATTAATCACTTGCCGGTAAATTAATAGCGATTCTTTTCTTAATCACTTGTAATTCTTCTTTGATTTCACACTTCCTGTAGTTAAATTGGTTGCCCATCTGTTTTGAAAATCATGCTAGCTAATGATTTGTACTGCTTTTGCTTTCAAAATAATTTTCCTTTTTGTTTTTTGTTTTTTTGCATAAATTTAGATCTCAGTAAACCCTTCTGTATTTGACTAACATGTGACTAGAGAATTTTGTCAGACACCATGTATTAAAAAAAGAGAGAATAGATACCAATTTTCTTGTTTGTCTTTTATTCATATTTTTTCTTAACCTTTAATCTTGGACTTTACTTAAAAATCAGTACTATTAAGGTGTCAGGGAGAAGATGACGACAACCATATAGGCTACAAAAGAAGAAGACGGGTCTGAGTTTATTTGAGTCCATGTGAATTCAAGAAATCCCACTTGATGTTCATCCCCTCTCTCCCCAATATATAATTTACGAGCATGCACGAAACTGTTATCGGGCTCTCAGTGATCTTGCGTAATTTAATTTGGAGGAGTAAAATTATCGTATAGACATTTTATCTGGAAAAATAAAAGCTTCCGTAGACACTTTATAGTATAATTTAATTTATGATGCAATGTATTGAAGAAAAAAATAGACACTTAATTCACAGCCCAAAATTAAAGTTGCAAGAACAGGGAATTTATTCTGGGGAAATAGTTTCCTACATCAAGATTTTTTCTATTTTCGAGGCGTGGTTGCAAATTAAACGAATTAAAGTTACAATAACCATTCTGGGAAGTTGAAAAAAGAAAAAAAAAGTTGGGAGGGGAGGCGATATGAGTCCAAAAGAGAGAGACTTTAGAATCTAAACCGATCGAACAGCAACCAATTCAATGCATATATAAATAACATGAGGTGACGACATAATCAATCTCGCCTACCTGCACTTAGTCTGAACAACAAATAAACAAAGATTCTATTCCATGTTAATTTATTGACCTTGGCTACTTGTTATCTTGACTTACAACGGCGGATCTTCTACAAACTGGGGAAGGCAGCAGCCTCCCTTGTTATTTTCCATTCTTTTGTATTACATTTGTGTCCCTGTAATTAACAAAGTATTGATTCAGTACTCCCTGCATCTCAAAGTTTATTTGCACCTGTATCATGGGTTTAATTATAATTTTCTTCCTCTTCTTATCAGTG
>Ga0325414_1004924_pt1 | contig 14036 bp, 9 predicted proteins | sample PopdelMetagenome_8_FD_206183 | JGI IMG/M metagenome (GOLD analysis project Ga0325414, IMG submission 206183) | Populus deltoides microbial communities from Bellville, Georgia, United States - Leaf-PdKOR-R3 | ecosystem: Host-associated > Plants > Phyllosphere > Phylloplane/Leaf | place: USA...
GCCTCCAGCATCACCAATTCACAGTGAGAAAGATTTCAAATTCAGAAAAATGGAAGAAACCAAAGCAAGAAGACTTCTTCAACTGAAATTTTACAAACTGATTGGCACGAAAGCCTTTAACCAGTGAGTGCTAACCATCTAGACTTACATATGCCCCCATGTAACGAGCCAGTACCAGCCACAAGGTCAATGACATGCCACCAGGTGGACAATGATTGCAAGTATCAACCTTCAGCCATAAATAGGGTTCACAACATGCCAAAACCACCAGCACACATTAGGTTTGCAGAACGTGGTGCACTACATGCAAGCAAACCAATTTCCTATTTGCTTATAGAAAAAGTGAAGCTTGCCCACTCGCATTTGCAGGGTGCTAAATAAAACCACACTCAGGTTACTATCTATACAGGTCCTATGCCAACAGGTTTTGATAGAACCACTGCATGGAGAAGAGGGTTGACATTGAAATCTTCTAGGCTCTCATAGAAGGGCCAGAAGGTCAAAAATCAAACCCCTTTCCTGAGGGTTCAATCATAAAGTGCACTTCTTCGAGGGTCGCTCCAGCAATCTTCCATATGATGCAGGCTTCTAAACTTATTGGTTGACATGGCACATGGACTTTGACACTGTAAAAGAATGAAATAAAAAATAAAAAATTACCAAATAACCTATACTTTTCAAAAAAAAAAAATTCATTTTTATCAATTTAAAGCAGTTGTAAGAAGTTTTTTTTCTTTTCTTTTTACAAACCAGAAGGTATTTAAAAATCCAAAGAAAGAAGTTAGCCATATCACAGGTTCAGCAGAGCACAGACAAGCTTTCCGCAGAAGGGAGGTTGGCCAAAAACTCCAACCATAAACATTAAATATATCAGTTCAGGTATACTTTAAACCCAAGTACATTTATAGAACAAATGAAAGGGTGAACACGAGCCTTCATCAACAACACTTGCTCATCAAAATTAACGCAAAACTAGGATGCACCATCTTCTCCCTTATCTCACTTAATTTATTTAATTGACTTCTTATGCCTATTTATTATATTCCATGGTGACTACCTCAATAACCCAACACTCTTCACATCATAGCCTTTTTTATTGTACAAAAAGTTCATGTATAGTTTCAAATCTGAATCCCAAAAGAACCCAACCCACGCATACATTATCATGGATTCATGAAAATATGTCTCATTCATGCAATATCTAAAACAATTGTGCAAATGCATATTGAACTAGAAAATAAGATGATCACAATATTTACAAGGGGAAAGGGGGCACCTTCAAGTTAATCCTTCCTCAGATGATCTTGTTTCGAACTTCTTCAAGTTTCTTGAGTATCTCCCCAGGAGTTCTGTCCAGCTCATCTGCAATTTTTCTTTGTGCATCAAGCGGCAAAGTCGGGAACTGCTCACATAGATCTCCATCAATCACATCCTGCAAAATTGCCTTAAGACTTTAGCATTCTTTAAGAAAATACCAGGTAGCAGCATGGCTTCAAAAGTCTACATAAAAATATGAAGACAGGATTTTCTTAAAAAAAAAAAAAACAAATACATTACTGAGACAAATATGTACATGCAACGAATTGTTCCTGTTTGAAACAACTCAGTGGTTTTAGTAACATTTTAAATTGGTGTTGAGAAACTACGATCAAATGAAACCACCTATAATGACTTACCTTAACAGGAAAATAAGCAGACCTATATGCCATATGATCTCTTCCACACAAGGGTGGGTGGTCTTGTCTCAAATGCATCTCCAAGTGTGAAAAGAAGTCAACATCATCTCGAGAGGTGAATGGAAGTAGGGCCCCCACACTCCCCATCACTGTCCCATACATGATGCATTCTCCACCGCCTGGAATTAGAGATGCCTTCTGCAAGGAATTAACCACATCACCAATATGAAACTGTACTATCTCCTCTACCTTGTTTGGAGCTCCATTAAGCTTTCCCTGCTCCCACTTTATCTTTCCGCCAGTTGGATCTTCTTCTATCTCATCAGAAACATCCTGTGGCAACCTCACAAAGTAGATATTCCCAAACTTGTCTGCACCAGCCATGGTATCAAAATCTACGTGGTATGATGCTGTAAGCCATCTTGGAACACTATCATCAGCAAAAATATACAGCTGATTTTCATCCCGCCTGTACTTGCAGAAATGAAATGACTGCAAAGTAGATACCAAAAACATCATAACATTAGGAGGAAAAGTAGGACATCAGTACATGAAAATGTATATAAAAATGAACAAATATCTAAAAGAAATATATACACGGATTAAAGGTATTTTAGAAAAACATACTTCTTGAATGTCCCCCACATAAATCCGATCCCGATAGGTGTGAATAGAGACAATGGAGTTGGGGAACAGCTTATTCTCACATTTTCTAAGCAACCTTTTTTTCCCCAAGTCATACAATCTCAGCACTGATCCTATTCCTGCAAGTAATCTTCCCTGAAACTGACACAAAGCAAGTGGAACTCCTTCTACTTGTGTCTTATGCAAGAGTTCCAAGCTTTTACCATCATCCACAAATTTATAAATGTGAATGAACCCAGCAATTAAGCTTCTTTTGGGCCAAAACTGCAGTCCCTTGGCTGTACCAACAGCTAAGAGAGTTCCATGCTCCTTGTCGTGGAAATTTACAGTGCATACGCTGAAAGCAGCTTCATTGTCCTGAAGTTCCAGCAAGCAAGTAGTAGTAGCTGACCTTGGGTCAAGTACTCTAATGCAAGAAACCCACCTGTCTGCCTCAGCCTTTGGATAACCATACTGCTCATCAGATAGGGGGTCATCTTTATCATCATCATCACCATTTTCCATCTTCTCAGCATTGGCACTTCCATTTTCCCCCATTCCAGCAGCTTCGAAGCACTCTTTTTTTGCTGCTTCACGCTCCTCTGCTGTATACGCTCCTTGATCACTCTCAATAATGACCAACAATTTCCGCTTAGGTTGAAGCACAAACTTTCTTGGAGTGTATCTTAGAGGTATTGCAGTTTCATTGAATGTTTCTCCCAATCTCTCAATTGTAAAAATCCTCAACGCATCCCCGGCGACAGCAACCACACCTTCTGCACACTGATCAGATGAGAATGAAGCAGCATATTCAAGAGTTTCATATGAAAGGGGTGTTAACAGAAAATGCCCTTGGTGAATATAACCAAGCCAGGGTCGGCTAGATAAGCACAGCATCGCACGTCGACCTCTCACATTAATGGCAAAAAGTTTTGGGGCCCTCAAACCCAAAAACCGGGAACGGGAGTCAGAAAGCTGGCCTGTCACCATATCCACCACTGTCCTAAATAGAACCCCAGTCTGCAAACCAGCATTGAGGAAAAGACTGGCAGGGTGATCAGCACCATCTTCGCCACCAATTGATGCCTGAACCTCAAGAAACAGGAGGGATTCTGGAGGCGCCGAAACACTTTGCACACTCAGAATCTGCATACAGTCATCAGGATCCAAAGACAAGACACGGATGGTGTTATCATATGAACCAACTGCTAGGAATCGAGACCTCTGTCTTCCTTCAGGAACAGGGGCAATGTCCAAACAGGCCACGTCTCCAGACATCTCATGCTTCTCCACCTCCATTAGCTGACCGGTCATATCCACCTCAAAATATATAAGCTCTCCTCCACTTAAAGCAATAACCACTTGAAGTCTATTTGAGCCAACTTTCACAATTGTCCTCTTTCCAGGAGTTCTCCACTCATTAATACGCCCATCTTCCCTAATATGTCTTATGCCATTTGGGTGAATTTGCATCAAAGAATCATCACCAATTAAAGAAACAGCAAGGGAAGGTGTGGTATCGAGAAACCCACTATCGCTAACTTCCTCAACTGTTTCTCCAATTGAAAGCACAAGAGTTGCGTTGTTAAAGGACACAACAATATATGCATCAAACTCATCATTAGCATTCCTTTTCACAGTCCAAACAGCACTTGGTACACCAGGAAGCTGTGACACAGCCATCTCACTAATAGCCAAACCAGGCCTCAATATCCTCAATGAGGAGCGAGGACCACGCCCACAAAGTGAAAATATCTGAGGGGTTTCTTCATCAAAAAGATTAGCAACCTTCATGTCCATAACAGGCATCAAGCTCTCAACCTGGTCAATCCTAACAAGATTCTTTAACCCTCTTGGCTGGAAAAACACAGGCTGGAAGCCTTCCTCAGTTTCCATCAAAGTAGAAGATGAGGCCTCCACATCCTCTTCTTCCCCAATGGCCTGAAACTGATACAATGCATGATTCCCAAACTCTGATGCAGCAAACAAAAACCCTGATTTCAACACACATATCGAAGAAGTAACTGGGATCGTGTCAAAATACTTAATCTTCAATTCCTTAACCTTGTCATTCTCATGATCCAATGTAACCTTAAAAATGTCACCGTACTCAGTCTGCAACAGAAAGAAAAACATCGATTTCTGCTTATGTGTTGCTGCAGAAACTATCAAAACCCCACGTTCAGCAGGCAAATCAGCACGCCTAGGAATCACAGCCCTCACATCAGAATGCCCTTGATTCTTATAAATCACGAAATTCTCCGCGCAAACTAAAATACCACTTGGCCCATCACCACCTCCAGGTACTGTAACAAGCATATTAGCGCCGTTATCAACCTGCTCAGACCATTTCCTAGACACATGATTAAGCCCCAGATCAAGCTCATAAAATGTCAAATTCTTCTGCGCTTCACCAGCAGCTTGCCCTGTCGAGTCCTGATCAGCTTCCGAATAATCCAACTCAATCGCAGCAAAAATCGGATTATCAAACCCACAATCAACACCACATACTGAGTAACATATAGTATGCGACTTATGTGCCTCTAAAGGCGAAGAAATGGTTAACCTAGCAACAGTATCTCTATTCAAAACATAAACTAGCTTCTGTTTCTCACAGGCACCAATCATAACAGCCCTTCCTTTCGGATCCACAGCCAAATACTGACCCGGAACAATACGGCGACAGCCAGATTTTCCAAAAGTCTCTTGATGAATTTTGTCAAAGACATTTCTCTCCTTGTTATATTCTAAAATTACAATCCTGCCCGAATCAGAACCAACAACAATATAATCTTTTTGAGCTCCAGTTAGTCTAAACTGAGCTAATGAGCGAATAGCACCGAATATTTCAACAGAGAGTACTGTTTGTAGCTTACCGTTCTCGTCAGGTCGGAGGAGATCGAGAACTTTGCCGCGAGCGACTACGATTTCTTGTGCTTTACCGCCGGAGAAGTTGCCGTTTATGGCGGAAACGATTCCAGTAGCTCGTTGGAGAGTGAGGCTGTAGAGGTACATGGTAATGCTGGGTTTTGGAGTGGGAGTGAAATGGTGGGGATCGGGGTTTTAGGGTTTTAAAGAAGAGAGCTAGTTAGAGAGAGACTGGATTTCTGCGACAAAAATCACTTGTCGTCTGATTATTGACTTGGCACATGAGAATGAGAACCGCTGGTAATGGACTTCAAGACTCGGGCCATCAACTATCATTACAAGGATAGCCCCAGTAAAACGGGCTTGGAGTTTAGACCCTAAACCCAGATAGCTTATCTAAGACCGAACCGTGCTCTTAATGTTTTATATTGGACAAGGGGCATTTGTTACTTATAAAATATTTTACTTTACGGATAATGCAAAAAAATATATAATTATGGCGCTGGTAGTGATGTGTGAGAGCAAGTATAAATTATAGTGGTGGTGATTAGCCAATAATAATAGTAACGATAATAATATTAGTAATGATTAAAGTTATAATAATAATAAAAAAATTATTAAATAATATTACAAGTTAATTATTATTTGTAAAATAATAAAAATATTTTTGATAAATAAACTCAGAATCATAGTTTTGAAACCCGGTTCGGCCCGACGGGTCGACCCGGGGCTAGAATCGGGTCGGGTTGAAGAAAAAATAGAGGAATAAAAAACCTGGTGTGACCCGGTTGACCCGGCAAGACCTGATCAAAAACACGGTTGCAACCCATTGACTTTTTTTTTAACTAAAATAACGTCGTTTTGATTTTTTTAAAAAAAATTTGACCTGGACGACCCGGTCAAAACCCAAAACCAGGGGCTTGGACCGGATCGGGTCTGAAAACTATGTTTAGAATAATACTAATGATATTAATTAACTTTTAAAAAAAATCAGAAAGAGATTTTATTATAAAATATTTTATATAAAACAAATGTATTCATACAGAGTGTGCTGATAATCAAAGAGTTGTTTGGTATCACTTTTTTTTTTCTATTTCTGATTTTAGTTTTTTTAAAATTAGAAATTTTATTTTTATGAAAAAACAACGAAACCAACTGTCATTATTATAAAAAAAAAATTAAAACTAATTTGTTAGGTTTGAAACAATCGAGTGTTGATTCTTAAACAAAAAAGAAAAAAAAGAAGATTTTATTATTATTTTTGTTTCCGAATTTAATTCTTAAAAATCGAAAGTGAAACAAAAGGACTTTTGAAAAGAGAAGGTTAGCTTTATTTATGTATTGATCTTATATCGACAAATGAACTTTTTTCTATTGCTATGAAAATATAGAAGGTTGGCTTTTACTATGAGCACAACATGAAGCATTGAAATTATTTATTTATTCTGCTACCACGTACGGTTGTGGATTTCTCCATAAATATTAATAACTTTGGTTAATTTTAATTTTAATTTTAATTTGTTCCCTATAGTAGTTTGTTTGAAGGAAAAAAAAGTGAATGGAGAGAAAAGAAGAGAGAGATGCATTTTTGAAGGATTCTGAACGCATTTGAAGAATCTTCAGGACGAGAGTGCTAATTATAATAGTTAAAAAAAAAATATTTATCCCCTTTGTTTTTACAATTGAAAAGTATTTTAAAATTTTTTATTTTTTTATTTGTTTTAAATTAATATTTATAAATTATTTTAATGTATTTTCCAATAAAAAACACTTGAAAAAATAACTAAAACTATAATTTCAAACACCTTCTACAACAAGCCTAACCCACTTCTTATATATATAAATATATGTTGACTGACAATGCTACTTCTCCCTTTCTCTTCTAGCTTTGCAAGTGATCAAGTTTGGTCACCATAATCTAAATTTTACCACAAATGCACAACATGAAAGAGGCAAGCTCTCTTCCATGCTGAGTTTGGTTTGCTTGCTTTGTTCCTTTGCATGAATTTTATCAGCCAGTCATCCTTCGCTCGAACCCTTGGCAATTCAAGTACAGGCCAACACCACCACAAACATCACAAGAAAATAGCATTCTTCATGCAAATGTGCTGAGTGTGACACAAACACTTGAAGTTTCCAACATTGGCGTATCATTTCCGGCTAGAGCTACCTTGCAAGAGTCAGAATTCGGCGGTGTGACAGAAAAAAATGTTATGGAGACAGAAGGATTTTTTGTTGCCAGACCAATGGAAAGATGGAAATTGCAGTATTAACGGTCAAGTTATAACTCATAGTGATTTGTATCAGCTGCAGTGCAATTACTTTACAAGTTGTTTTCATGTAATGGGCTATGGACCTGGACACCAGTTTATAGAGTTTATCAGCTTTTCACAAATGAATTGCAGGTCTAGAAATGGAGAATGTTACTCCTGTTTCAGCTTTATCTGTTTGCTCTTAAATCTTTCAGTAAGCTCCTAATCTTCAGAAAGCAAAATACATCCCCGAAGCTGCTTCTAATTAAGGACTAATTTTGAGAAGGTCATCAACCGTGCAGGTCTAATTTTACAATTTCTGAGAACCTTCTTGAATTTGAAATTTCCCAGGTATACATCACGATCTCACTGCTTGCTGGACATGATCTTTATTGCCGATCTTCACCAACACCAGATAACCAAGTATTATCCAAAATCTCAATGATTCTATGTAGATAGTAGGGTGTAAGGAACATGCAGGAAACTCATTAATTATCAACTTATGGACTAAATTAAAAATATAGCAATGACAATATCAAGTTATTTTCAAACTTGAATCCCTAGTTAGCCAAACCTTAATGCAGTTAATTTCTGATCCTTGCTAGGCCTAAGATTGTGAATAGCATATACACCAAACCATCAACTGAAAACAAATAGCATGTAACTATGCCAGAGAGAGAAGACATTATTTTAACCTAATCATCCTGCACAGTAGAGTGCCTGCTCTCAAATATCACAACTTCCCTTTGTGATCTGCTACAAAAAAAAAATTGTAATTAGCATCTGGACAAGCAAAGAAAAAAGGTCTAATCCAATTCAGGGTGTCCATATTTCAACTAGTAGTCAAATGCGGCAAATCATGCTCATATCACGTAGAAACTTGGCCTCACAACCAGAACACACAACAAAAGAGAGAAGGCGTCCGTGCACCAACTCCACCATATCAGCTCCACTCTCATTAGAGTCTCCTCTTAACTATATTTAACCACAATAGACTCCTACTCCTGCATCACAAATCATTCCTCACATCTTACATATACCCTTAAACAACAGTGAGGTCTTTTAGAGAATCAAAACCCAAAATGGCCAAACCTCTCTTTGTTACCACTACAGCACTCAAGGCCATTGTCTATCTTTTCCTGATAGCCATGACTCTCTCCTATGCCAACTCAGCAAGAATCCTTGATGAGTTGGAACCCGAAAATCCAGCTGTTGTTAGCCCTCCTGCAACAACAACAGTCCCAGCTCCCACGACTACATTGCCGAGTGGCCAAGTCCAAGCGACCACTCCCACCACCGTTGAAGATGATCAAGCAGACCCTCCTCTTCCTGATGAAACTGAAGCCCCTGTCACTGTGGCAGCACCAGTTGCTCCTCCAATCACAGATGCAGCACCAGTTGCTCCTCCAGTCACAGTGGCTGCACCACTACCTGTAGGTCCCATCAACACCGCCACCAGGCCACCAAATGGGCCAGCCCCTGTAGTGGCCACGAGTGACACCGAAACAAAACCTGCTGGCCCACAAACCACCACCACAACTTCTCCTCCAATAGTGTCCTTCTTCATGCATGACATCCTAGGAGGATCCCACGCATCAAATAGGATCGTCACCGGGATCATCGCCCGCACTGACATCAATGGCATTCCTTTCTCCCAGCCAAACAATAACATTTTCCCACTCCAAGGTGGGACCCCACTAGTCAACATTAACAACCTCATAAATCCAAACACTGCTCCACTCCTTACAGGCCTAACTGGTGCCCAAACCAACACATTACTTCAAAACACAGGCAACAACAACAACGTTGTCAATAGCAACAACCAGCCTTTTGTCACCGCTGGCAATCTCCCAGCTGGGTCCGCATTACAAAAGCTCATGTTTGGCTCGATCACAGTCGTCGATGATGAATTAACAGAAGGACATGAGTTGGGGTCTGCTGTGATTGGGAAAGCTCAGGGATTTTACTTGGCTAATTCGTTGGACGGTACTAGCCATACAATGGCATTTTCAGTGTTATTACATGGAGGAGAAAATCATGGTGAGACTGAAGATACTATTAGTTTCTTTGGGGTACATAGGACAGCAACACCTGATTCACAGATTGCAGTAATTGGTGGCACTGGAAAGTATGAGAATGCGAAAGGGTATGCTTCTGTTGAGACTCTTCCACAGGTGGATCAGCACACAACCGACGGTGTGGATACAATAATGCATTTCAGTGTTTACCTATCTGAGTAGAGCATGTCTGTGTGTATGGATGTGTTCTTGGTTGGGATTGGTTTACTAGCCTGTAAGCCTGTCTCTCTTTAAAGATTTTCAGTGAAAGTTCGATGTATAATTAGAGCTATATATATATATATTGGACATTGAAGGAAACAGCTTTGTTGTTGAATCAAATGTGCTTTATTGGTTACTTTGCATAATTTCTGATCTTGAATCTTGGATGAATTTGAAGAACAATATTAATAGCAATGCAGAATCAAAGAGGCTGGCATTGATGACAGCTAGCACTCTCTAAAATCAGCGAGAAATTGAATATTGTTTAGTATTAAATATTGAAGAACAATATTTTTCCTCTGCTCCACATTCTTTTAACACAACCCTCTCCCCACCTGAACCACCCAAAGAAAGGATGGGCAAAGATATAATTGAATTTAATTAAAGTTGAATTCTCATTTTTATTATTTCTTATATTGCTATGAATGGTTTCGCATAGGAGCTGTCTACTGTTCCAATGCAGTTTGAATGGGCTTTGCTTTCAGTGAACATAATCGGAGCGTGACTACAATTTGTGGGCTCGGATAGGCCCAAAAGGATCTCAAAAAGGAAAAACAAACACCGTCAACTAGCTTTGGGGCATTCCGAGAATTGAACTCGGGACCTCTCGCACCCTAAGCGAGAATCATACCACTAGACCAAATGCCCGGTTGCGTATCCATCTGAGAAATATATTATATATAATATTAAAAAAAAACAGACTTGAGCAGACGTAATCACCAAAGCACATTTGATTCAACTACAAAGCTTTCTCCTTCTATCCAAAGAAATTTCAGTTCCTTGGTTTTCTTTCGGAGCTTTGTGTAATAATGGAATTTTCTTCCAAACAATTAGCATAATTAAATTAATCAGTAACATAACGCTTTGAAAAGGAAACCTCTTTCTTGTTTGACTGCCTCAGCGAATGAATTTGCTTGGGTAGTTCAAATTCCAAATAACTCAACTGAGATGAATGTTCTTACATAATTTGGTTATGGTCATATGTAAAATATGAGAGTTATTCCAGAGCAGGACTAAAATCATCAGCGAACATTCGAAAACAATATGGAACTTCGAAGGGGTTTGCTTTGTCCCTATGGTTTTCAAGCAAATTGTTTTGTATCTCTGGCAAAGTTGGAGGAATGGGGTTGCTCATGAGACCAATAATTAGTTTCCATGTGAAACTTTAGTTACCTTTTTTAGAGAGAAAAATGAAGTAGACGAACAGGGACAGATGACAGAGCTTCATGAAAAAAAGAAACTGAGTTTCCATTTTCTCTAGATATGATTCATAAACAAAAGCAAACTCTGTGTCCAAAGAACCCAAGATATTACAAGTTCACAATCTTCAAGCACACATACAACATTCTTACAGAAACAACATTTCTCAAACAATTTGGATTAGTAGCTAACATAAACAACGAACTCCAGCAAGGTCTCAACACCATCGGTCGTATTCTGATTGGTAGAAGGGATGATCTTAATAATAGCATAACCCTGAGCATTGACATACTTTCCAGTTCCACCCATGATAGCAAGCTGAGACTCGGAGACTCCTGTTCTGAGAACCCCGAAAAAGCTAAGGCTATCAGCATAATGACCACTCTGAAACATAGCTGTGAATGCTATAGTTTGGCTGGTACCATCCAGAGAACTGGCCACATAGAACCCTTGTGCCTTACCTACAAAACTTGACCGTAAATCATGCCCCTCGGTTAGTTCGTCGTCGATCACAGTGATGGTTCCAAACATGAGCTGTTGAAGAGTGGAACCAGATGGAAGATTGCCTCCATTGCTCAGTGGCAGGTTAAATGCATTGTTGAAGTTATTACCATTGTTTTGAACCACAGGCTGTGTGGTGCCACCAAGGCCAGTGAGGAAAGGTAGGTTGTTGTTGTTTATAAGGCCGTTATTGTTGCTATTTTGGGGCACGCCATTATTTATTGGGAGGTTTGCACCATTAGGTTTGGCAAATGGGACTTGGCCAGAGACTGCCGGGTTGCTGACTATGCCAGTCACGGCTCTAGCCGAGGGTTTTGTTCCACCAAGAATGTCATGCATGAAGAAGCTTAAGGTATGACCAGGATTACTTATCGCGGCACCAGTGCTTGCAGCCCCAGTTGGATTAGGCTGTGTGGGTGCTAATGGTGTAGGTAGTGGTGGAACACTGGTGACAGTATCATCGACTGCATTGTCTGACTCCGGGGGAACAACAGGTACCTCTGGTTGCTCATCCAGGGTTGTAGCTGAGGTAGTAAATACAATGGTAAGAGTGAGGAACAGAAGACAGGCCATGGCCTTGTTTGTGGTAGAGAGAATTTTGGGAATTTCCATGTCAGAGAGGCTTGAGGGAGAAGCAGGAAAAGGAGCTCAAGAAGATTTCCAGTTTTCTTTAGTGTTTTGCTTATGCATTAGAAGGTATGAAAATGTATGTATATATATATAGTTTGTGTTCTGAAATAGGAGTTGACGAGATGGAGTTGGTACAAAACCTCCTCCTCCTTTTTTGAGTGTAGAGGTTAGAGACCTAAACGTTTTTGTGTTCAGGTCTAGCTGGAAAGTGGAATAAGAGGAATGGTTGGGATCGTAACATAAAGGAAGTCCAGACATCTGGCACCTAGGAAGTGCTTTCAGCACCGAAATAAGCGCCCAGATGAAGATCTAGCCTCTAAAGGCATTATTGGACCTGGCAGTGGAGTTGTTTGTATACCTAATCATCAATGATGGATACATTAATTACTTCAGTGCCCCTCATTCACAGATCAATCATAGCTATGAAGAGGGAGCTGCTTTTGTTTCTGCCACCAGAAAACGCAATTTCAAGTGAAAACTCAAGATCTCACGGGTGCAAGTGTTAATTTGAAAAACTAAAATATATAATTCTCCATCTGCTATTCTCTACCATTCAAATCAAAACAGAGTACTGTAGTGCTGGCACAAACAGTATAAATACTGGAAATATCCCAGTAAACACAGACCCCCCTGGTTCAGGTTCAGACTTCAGGGATAAATCATCTTTAGAATACAACATACTGAGATCAGCATACTCGAAGGATTTCGGACAGATAAAGGAAACCAACCTTGCTGATAGTAAGGTATTTGCCAGATAAATTTAAAACTAAATATTTTGTTTCTTAAAAAAACAGATTTCATAAATATTTTTTATAAAAAAAAAAAAAAGGAAAGCCCTTTAAAAATGAGACTAGAGCCTTGGGAGTAGTTTTTTTTTTTTTATTTCAAGATATTTTTTAACTCTAGTCAAGATTTTTTTTTTATATAAATATTAAAAAAAATCCCAGGAATCTGGGCATGATGAACCAGCTCTTGGGCTAAAATTATAGGCAGACACGCGTGCCCACATATTCAAGAAAAACACAAAAACAAGTTAACATAAAAGAAATTATAAAGAAAAATTTATATATATCAGAAGCTTAAATAACTAAACATTCATCAACCCTATAATCCACATCTCTTGTTGAGTATATGATCAAAGTTCCACATTGATTAAAAATGAAAAGGATTATGGGTATATAAGGATGGACAAATATTTCTATTGGTAAGAGATCTTTTAGGTATAGCCTAAGAGCAAATCCATGAGGAATTAGGTATAAAGTGGACAATATCATACCAATATGAAAATAGATGGTATCCATAGTCCTTACATCTCTAATAGTGATCGAGAAAGAAAGAAAAAGGAAATTAATTAAAAACCTGGGTATAAATATTTTTTTTTTCTCATTTCATTTCACTGTAAGTTACTTTCTTTCTTTTTCTCTCGATTTTGTGTTTATTTTTCTTCTCTCAGCAATGTCTTTAATTTAGGGTTCTATATATTCTATGCCACAGTTAAGACTATAATGGATCAGTATTTATGATTGATTAACATTATTTATCTATTAAATTCAAGCCAATACTAATTATTCAACTACTTTCTGTTCCAACAAATCATGATCTCGTCCCTTATCTCTAAGTTTTCAAGCCTCGCTTCATCGTTTAGCTTACCGTGTTAGGACAACAGGAGTATTTTTTATTGTGGTCAACGGGTAACGAGGCCAAACATTCGCACGTGATTTACATGTGAATTGAGACATGATTAGGGTTTTGATATCTGTTGTAAGAGTGGGCCAGGTTGTGATAATTGCGTGATTGGATGTTGGCTTTGGGTGGGCTTTCAAGTCCATGTCTTTCGTTCAAACCCGGAATTTCGGATTTTGAAATTTTTACACGCTATATATGAAGAGTTTGGTAATGCCCGTTGGTGGCATGTTTTAAAAAAATTTAATTTTTTTTAATTTAAAATTATACTTTTAAATAATTTTAATATTCTAATATCAAAAATAAATTTTAAAAATAAAAAA
>Ga0325414_1004926_pt1 | contig 14034 bp, 7 predicted proteins | sample PopdelMetagenome_8_FD_206183 | JGI IMG/M metagenome (GOLD analysis project Ga0325414, IMG submission 206183) | Populus deltoides microbial communities from Bellville, Georgia, United States - Leaf-PdKOR-R3 | ecosystem: Host-associated > Plants > Phyllosphere > Phylloplane/Leaf | place: USA...
TAAATTTATCATACATATGTCCGAGATTCATCTAAAAAACACAGGTTGAGTGTAGTAACTGAGTTCCTCATCTCAGAAAAATTGCATGTTCATGTTAAAAAAAGAAGTCTTTGAACCATTTTATTTAGCGAGAAATTCTATGAAATTCGAAACTGTAATTATCAATAATTATAATATATAAGAGATAGATATATACAAAAAAGAAAAAAAATAGAGAATTGAAAATATAATCTTAAGAAAGAAAGATATTTTTATTATTATTTCTTTAAATTCAAATATGAATTTCTATTTATGGCTTTTTTTAGCTTTATTTTACATTTAACACTAGAGAGAGCCAATAATACAGGAACATACTTGACTGTTTGGAAATATGGTATAAATTGTGTCTTTAAAATTTTTAGATTATTTTGATATTCTATATTAAGAATATATTTTTAAAATAAAAATTTTATTTTAATATATTTTTAAATAAAAAATATTTTAAATTAAAATCGCTATTACAATCTAGATCCGATATCCAGCCACCTATCCCCCACTCGAATAAATCCCCACGTATTCATCCACGTGCCACCCAATCCTTTGTCCGTATTCCATATCTCTTAAAAACGGGGACTCTCATTTCCGCACGCTCTGTCTCTCTCTCTCTCTCTCTCTCTATCACACACACACACTCACCCACCATGGATACCCTCCTCCACACCCCGACCTCCTTGGCCAAACGCCCCTGTCCTTTCCCTTCCTCTCCCTCTTCTCCTCCTCCAAACCCTAACAAACTCCCTCACATGAACAATCAAGTCGGCAACCTTCTCCAAACATTTCTTAACCTAGCTGACTCTCATTCTCTCTCCATCGACCAATCCTTTGAGCATCTCCTCGACTCCTCCCCTTGCGATGCTGATCAGTCTCTCCTCATCGATCGCGCCCTTAAACTAGGATCTCTTCTTCTCGAAGCCGCCAACCGCTCTGCTAGGAAACGCTCTTCCGTTCATAATTCACTCACCTGGGCTCTCCCTCCTGATCTCACCATCAAGGTTTCTTTTTTATTGCTAAGTTTTTTCTTTCCTCGCCGGTTTTTGTTCAGATTTTGAGAATTTCAATTCATGCAAGTTGCGGGCTGTGTTTTGCTTGTCGGCGATAACAGTAGGATTTTTTTTAAAGCCTCGTTATTATTGTAATGTGGAATTCAAGGTTTGGTTTACTTGTTGGTTGATTTATGAGTGAAACGTTTTTCGTGTTGCTTGCTTCCGTGAATATGGTCTAATCAGGTGTTGTAGAGGAATTTTTAAGGGAACATGATTTGTGTTTGGTAATCTTGAATTTCCATTTCGCAATGCTTTGATTGATGGATGTGGCTTCAAATGAATTGATTGCATAAAAATGTTGATGGTATTAATTAAACGTGGTTAATTAAGTAGCAGCGAAATACTGCCAAATATAATAGTTTCTTGAGTTTGAAAGTGCATTGATGTGCTTATATTCTGATACATTGATGTGGTGAATGGATCCGAGATCCATGAAGATGTTACGAGGCTGCCATGTTTGGTTTGATGGCACTTGTTGATTTAGAATCAAGAATTTCTAGATTCCTGTTATGGAAATGTCTACCTTGTCATTTTCAGCTCGTGCTGAGCATTTGAGTGTCTAGTTAATTATAAATTCATTTTTATAGTAAAATGTTTTCTTTTTCCGAATGATCGATTCATAAGCATTATGCACGTGCAGTTATTTTCTATGCTTGATGCACAAAGCCTGTGCTATGCTGCTGCAACTTGTTCTATGTTCTACAAATGTGCCATGGATCCCTTGTGCTATGCCAATATTGACTTGACAACTGTGGTCCCAAAAGTTAATAATGCAGTTGTGTCTACAATGATCCAACGTGCTGGAAAAGCCCTTCGGTAAGAATTTTTCACGTAACAATTCTATATCCTGTGCAAGTGTTCTCATGGGTCTATTATATGCTTTGCATCTCTGTATTAGGTATCACTGGTGATAGAATTTTAGAAGTTTTGATTTCCTTTGGCTCGGTGTGGTAAAGAAGACAAATCATAACATACCAAAGATTTGTCTTGAAAGCTAAACTTCTTTACATTGAGCCTGATGTACTACCTATGCAGCCTTCATTTGTTTTCCTTCTCAGTTTCAATATCTCATTTAGATCCCCTTTTATGTAATTATGAAGATTCTGAAAAATAATTTCTTTTTTTTTAAATATAGTATTTCATTCATTTTGATCTCATATATGACTATGAAATTTAATTGATGTTTGTTCGCATGTTCAGTATGGAGAAGGATTAATCCTTCTCTGTCTGTACTGGGAAATACTCTGTTGATTATACTAAAGTGAGCCTGTATTGAGTGTTATATTGATGAATGAGAATTATGCTGTATAGCATGCAAGGTGTATTAGTTAGTTCTCATCTTTATGACTTTTCCCATGATGTCATATGTGGATATTGTTGGTGGCCTTGCTGATTTCCTTTTCTCTCTCACTTAATTGGTCACTTAGGTCCCTTAAGCTTGGTATAGTTCCAGGTCCGACCCTGCCTCATGGATCTTGTCAACCATTGGTTTATGGCATTAGGAATGCTGTAGAAGTATCTAACTTTTCATGGAATGATAAAAAGACCAGACAGGGGAAGGAGTCATCCACTCTTACTAGATACTGCTTAACTCCTTTAAGTGGTGACAATGGTGCTGCTGGGTATGTTTGAAATTTGGAGACATCGATTACAGATTTTTTTGTCCACATCTGTGATTTCTTTTGATCCTAATGTTTGTGTTTTTCGTAATACAAGGGCTGTTTTGAGAGGATTGCATCTATACAATATTGAAAGAATTGACAACACATCGCTTTGTGGGGCATTGTCAGCCTGCCCATCTCTGCTTGACCTGGAAATAATTGGCCTGTAAGTTTCTGTTGAGTTTGTTGTCTGTGTGATAATGTTGGTTTAAAAACATTACATTAGGGTAATAACAGTGGTTGCGTTAGTTGAATTGATAAATGGAGTGGATTTGACACAGCAGGTGTAAACAATGATGCATTACATCTCCCAAAATTGTTGTGATTTTCATATGCCACTACTAATGATGTGATTGGATGCTTTATCCATGCACAGAACTTTCCAAGTTTGGCTATCAGTAGCTATTCTCTTCCTAAGTAGTAATAATTATATGCCTATTTTGTTTATTTTGTTACCATTCCTCATCAGCATTTTTTAGCTACCTTTGTAGTGGTAACAAGGTAATATTATTATTACAATAATTTGTTAATACTCATGCACTTTTTAATTGATTTTAGTTCTCGCCTTTAGAAAGTTCTTGTGGCTTAAGTCAGCTTCTTTTATGGAATTTTATGTGTTTATTTTACAAGTTACCTTTAATATAATTGTGCATCGGCAATTCATGTAGATATATTCATGAGTTAGTTTATGCAAAATATATTATTAAATATGTATCCTGTAACGAGGACAAGTGCATGTTTTCACGTGACTTATCTTTTGATAATTAATTTTGAGCCATTCTTTCTGAGACTTTTGGGCAAAAATTACTCTTTATGGTGGTAGATGAATATTTTTTTTTGGAGCAGACATGTTGACTTGAGGCAAACATTGGTGTCAGTGAGCATGAATTGTCCCTTGATAGAGCGTTTGTTTTTTGAATCTTCAAAAACAGGTGCAGCACCTTCTTATTGAGAATTCTTTTAGTTGCTCGTGTATGTTTTTGCTAACTTGAGCATGTTCACTATCAGGAAGAGATGACAGTTTGAAATCATCAACCTGTGTGGATCTAGTAAATAATTGTCCAAATTTAACCTCACTGGCTCTAAGAGGTTTCAAGCTGTATGATTATAAACTTCGGATACTTGTTAAGGTATGTCAAAAGTCAAGTTGGGTACAGCTATTTTTTTGATAACAATGAATTTCCGCATGCTACTACTTTTCCATCTCATTGGTACTAATCTTTCCTTTTCTCCCCCCTTTTAAGTAAGACCTAATATTGCTTTACTCCGTTGTGCAAAATCTTCGAATGTTTCATAGTTGGCATAATGCCAACGGATGACCTTAAAAAATGGAGTTTTGTGGGAGATCAAGTCCCACTTGTACTCAATTTATAACATACCCAATTTCTCCAATCTCAAGGTTTTTTTTTTTAATTTCTAGTTAAATATTTCTCTTTGTTCATGAGAGAGGTCTGCTTTGTCGGTTACTTCAAGCACCATGGCTTGAATTTTCACTTCTGGTTAATTTCATTGTTCAAACATTATTGCTTGGTTCACCAATCTTATTAAAATTCCAGGGGGGAATAGCAAATTTTTCTTTTTATCTTAAAATTGTGTTAGTTCGCATTATGGAATGATCTACACTTCATGACCTGAACGAGCAATCTATACACTCTCTGTCATTAATATTTCTAGTACCAATTTTACAATGATGCTTGGTCTAATGGCATGCCATTCACTGTCGTGGTCTTTTGGTGTCAAAATTTGATCTAACCAAGATTCGATCACAGAACAAAGGAAAAGTTTGAGAAATACATTTCTTTGCTTTACAGTTTTTTTGATTTTGGTACTTGGTCTGTAAGATGTATGCGCAGTACTTTGTAGCCAATACAAAGTTTGTTCTTTGTCTGTTAATTGAACTCTAATGACTAACAAGCTCTGGCTACCTGTACAGGGATTTTGCAAACTAAAATATGTAGATTTTTCAACGTCATATTCTATCACCGGAAGCTTTTTGAGGTCTGCATTTTTATGGAATGTAACTACATTGATATTTTCTCTTCTCTATTTGAAATCTTACAAGGGTTTGTTTTTCTTGAAACTAACAGGAACCTTGGTGGTGACATGGGTGGGAGTTTACTGGAAGTTTTGATTTTCCGAGACTGCATGCATCTCAAAGAGGCAGGCCATAATTCCTTTCCCTTCTCCACCTTCTTTACCTTAAATCTCTTTGAATGTGAAAGATCTTGGCTTTCATGGTTTGGAGGGTCTCTGAGATCCTTTCGATGACTCATATGGTTCAATTCCTAAATGGGCTAGCATCTGGATAATCCATATCTATAGATATAGAATATACATCAACCTATGAAATGCTAATACTAATTTATTATATTTCCTATTTCCCTCCTTATTCACTTATTTATTTCATTACTTGCAGTTGGAAGTTGCCCGATTATTTGCATCAGTTCTTGCTGGGGACTTTAGATTTCTTCGATATCTTGTGGGTAGATTGATATTGTTGTTTTTTCTGCTTTGTGTTGGTCTGATTCTCATGTTCCTGCTTGATTTTCTTCTTATTCTGATTACTGCACTTTAATAGGATATATCAAACAGGGAAGGTTTGGCTGCTGCAGGTGACTCGTATGGCAGATGTTACAGTTTAAGGTAGCATTTTTTTCTTTTTGCATTTATCATGCTTACTCTATATTTATACCTGTTAAGATTCATGTAAAGTATTTTGGTGCTTGTTGGCAGTATCATTCCTACAAAGCAGGTATTAGAAGAAAGGCCTGATATCTGTTTGCTAGCAGAATTTCCATCAGAAGGAAGGTCAGATATCTCTCGTTCATTTAAACTTTTTTGTTGGTGACATCTGGAGTCCAACTCCAGTTTCTATTCTTATCTAAATAGCCAATATCAAATGGGGAAAACGAGCAGAAAACATAGGATTTTGGAATTAAGTTCCTTGGTTGTCAATCTGATTTTTGCAGTTTTGTTGACCTTGGCCAAATGACTGATAGCGATCTAACTAGCGAGGTCAGCCTGTCATCACAAATGAGCAGTCGCACATCAGATGGTTTGTCATTCATGTGTACATCTGAAATCAACTATAGTAGTGATCAGACTAGTGGGAATGAGGAGGGGTAAAGGTTCTGGATATGTTGTTTTGAGGAGAGCTCGGATGAGTTTGATTATCCTCTTGGCTAGGTGAACCATGAAGTTCAGCAAGGTTTGGGATTTGTAGGTATCCATCTCCGTCTCTGTCAACTATGCTTTTGATTGCAAGTATTTGAACTCTATGAAGTGATAACTTCTTCCACTTAAGGACCAGTATTTATCTTTCTTCAGAACATGGTTGACAGGGATATGCATGATGATTAAGTAAAAGAACTGGAATCGCATGTTGGGAAGCCCTTGTTCCTGACATTTTATCAGTATTATTCAAATCAACAAGGCCGGGGTACTGACAAGTTGCATGCTAATTGATGTGGACCAGTTTTTTCTCTAACATTGTGCTCTTATGCTTCTTGGATTTATGAAGGAGGCTTTTATTGAGAGCAAGCTGATTAGAACCTTTGTTGAATTTACTAGTGGACAATGGACTTTCTTGCACATTACTTCTTCACTTTCATGCCTCCCGTACATCAGATGCCTGTAGATTTTAAAGCTGCTGATGTTCCCGGACAGTGGATTGAGTTGGGGGTTTGTCGTCCTTGTTTACTCAGATGACTGTCGAAGCCTTTGGGGAAGTTTTTTCCTCTTTCCCGGAATTGTGCTCTTTTATGTTATATTACATATATTTTCTTACCATACTTGGTGGTGGACTCCTCTACCTTCCCGTGAAATTTGTATCCAGGATATTGGACGATATCATATTCATTAATTATCGATGATAAATGTATAATGTGGCTTACAAGGGGTCATATTGATGTTGGGATCTCTTCCTGTCGTTCCCCATCATTTCATCCATGGACTGTTGGCTGTGTCTGTCATCTTTCATCGCTTGTTGTTTTGGATGGATATCATCTCCCAACTATCCCTTGAACACTTGTCCCATGGGTTAAGGAAACATTCCCTTAGATAGTCATGCAAATAGGTGCTCAAGCACCTTAAGTCAGAACTTCGCTCGGCGATTGACAGCGTTGGATTGCAACAGCCCCACCATGCAAACCTACCGCTGCCGCTGCTTGAGAACCCTGAGGATCCACGAGCGAGGAGTCCCCGACCACTAGGGGTTGTTTGTTTTCGTGGCCTCAGCCTGTGTAAAGAGGTACCTGTCATTGTGCTCCATATACAACTTCAACCAATAAGGGTTTAATGACTGTAAGGCTGCATTGTAATTTCTCAGCAGTCTCCGTATTAATAAAATTATGTGTGCTTCCAGTGTTTACCAGGATAGACACAAGGTGCTTATCAACTTTATCAATAACTCGGTGTGAAAACCCCTAATACCTTCCAGAGCATAAAGGGATGTGTATGGAATTATCTTATCAATTTTTTCCCTCATGGTAACATCACCATTATCTTCGTCATCCTCTTCATCATAAAAAATGCAAAGGGAATCTAGTTTCCTATTTTTGCATGTGACCAGGCACAAATTTCTCATCACATCAAAAGCGGAGACCCTTTGCCCTTGTATCTTCTAGATCTTTATTTCTTAGTGGTTTGGTAGTTTTAACAGGTCTTTTGATGAAGTGTTTCTGTGCGGGGGTAGACAATATGCTATTTGAAGAAGGTTTTTGAATTTGGGACATGGTCGTGGTAGAGTTTCTGTAATTAGATTGAAAAGGGTTCTGTTTAGTTTGAATTGTCTGAGCTGTGTACTGATGTATAGATTTGGTGCAGTATTGAATGTTACACCTATATGAAAGAGTGTTTTCTTGTAATCTAGAAAGGTTGGAGGCCTACTTAAGGGACTAAGGTTTTTTATTTCAATTTTTAGCCCACCAATGAAGAATAGAAGAGCCTGTTTCTCTGAGATCTCAGCTCAATTCCATAGGATATCGAAATCCTGTATATAAGTTTCTAAACCACCCACTTGTCTTAATGCCATCAATTCTTCGAGACGGTCTTGCTGGCTCCCAAACTAAGAGCATATAGCTTCCACATATAAAGCCGCCCCATCAAGATAGTAGGAAGCCGACTTCAGTCTGTCTCCTTCGTCAATTCCTCCACTTCAAAATACTAGTTACACTTACAAAACTATCTGTGCATATCTTTGTAATATCTCATCTAGGCGGCGGGTGAGAATTTGGTAGTCGGTCTTATTAATAGTATTGATTGTTGACTTGTTGGACGCATTCTGAAACCATTTGTGATAACCAAGAACAAAAACAAATCCATGAGAATAATGAGGTTCAAAACAGACAATATTTGACAGATTCGGCTGGATTGTGACATTCTTCCTCATCAAACACTGGGAAGTCATGTTTGGGCTTAGGTAATTTAGAAGGCATTAGTGTTCCTTCTACTGAACATGATTTGACTACCACGTTGCTTTCTTGCAGGGTTTGTTTATCATTGGAGCTTCTGGCCTCACCAGAAGTTTGCTGGAGGGTCCGTAAGAAAGAAGTTCGTTAGTAAGCCATTCCACTTATTAGATCCTTCAATTCAAATAACTTCACCTCATAAAAAACCCTGATGCTTTCCAGCTTTTGATCATGAGCACCCAACAACTACATTACTTTGCTCATGCTTATGTGCATGTTCCTTACTAACCTGCTCAAGAGAATCCTCAAGTTTCCTGGCCTCCTGGGAACGAGTTTCAGGAGCCATCGCACTCGTTCGAAGAGATGTGACTCTGATACCACTTGTAATGAGCCTAACAGTGAGACCCAACTTGGATTTCCCCCAAGTTAGCTATTGACGTGGGTGATGATTGAAATGCGATTAAAAGTGGTCGAGTAACGATGAATAAATCAATCAGTATATTAAGAACTAGAAGGAGAGGGACGTAGAAAGAAAAGGATGACATGGAAGGGAAAAGAAGAGAAGGGAGAGAGAAGCTTGAATTTGTTATGCCTTTTTTATTAGGACTCCTTCCCTGTTGAGTACTAATTACTAACAAACTCTAAGAAAACATACTTAGGCCACCACGTGGCAATACTAGATAGTGGCATAAAAAACAACTAAAACGCAGTGTTTCCACTGCAATTAAAACTCTGCGTTTTGAGTCCATTTATTAATTACTTGTATCGAACATGGATTTTGGGAATAAATTAAAGCTTTTCTTGATTTTCGAAGGCTGCAAAGTCCGCTGAAATGACGTACATCATCAAAGCTTGCTTGCTGATTCTGTTCCGAATCCTATACAGCATTTCTTCTGAATGAATCGTTTGCATCTTCGTTCCTGATGGGTATTGTAATGGCGAGGTCTCCCATATCTCCGAACAACAACAAATATAAACAAAGAATATTTGTATCTTTTGCCGAATTTATTATTCTTTTCTGTTTTGGTTATATAACCAGAAACAAAAGAATCACATACAATCAGTCCATCAATAACCCTACACCCCTCATTTTCCTATTCAAATTCTCAAATGCAGCATCGTTGTCTAACGTTGCCCCATAGAGTAACAACCAGCCTCCTCGTGATTTTTAGACAAAAATAGCTGCGCCACCTGGTAATCAAACACCAGCAGGAGCCACCTGACTCCCATTTTCCACGCCATTTCCAGACCTATCTTCCCAACCCATGATTCATCTTTCAAAACGTTGCAACAGCCAACACCAGCTTCAGAACCCATGATGAGTCTGTGGAGAGCATATCGAACCAACCGAGCAGCTCCAGCAGGGGCAGGGTTACCCATGCTTGCGCGGTCTCTGTTCAACTTTGTCCAACCAGGGAACGTTTTAAACTTATCCTACTCTCTCCGTGACCGTGAGGTTACAGCTTTTCTTTGCTCGTCGCTCGCTGCAAAGGTTTCTTCCATCTTTGTTTCCTGGGTATCGTGGCCCAGTGAATGCAAGTTATGTCGGCCCAATCTAAAAAACTCAATTAGGGCCCGATGTATTGCTATTGGCATAGTTCCATTACTTCGCCCTTTACCAGCTTTGCTCCCTCTTTTGCGTCTTCACTTTTGACCCCTTTGGAAGTTGCCAGCCACATCCAAGAAACAACGAGGTTCAAGGAAGATGACGACTATTCGACGATTCAGCTGCAACGATCTTCTCCGCTTCGCCTCCGTCAATTTCGACCACCTCACCGAAACTGTAAAAAACCTCCCTTCTTTCTTCTTGTCCAAACCCTTCTTTCTTTCTTTCCACTTTCCTTCAATTCTTTTATGTAATACAATAGTAATGAATTTTGAAATCTGAACAGTTCAATATGTCATTCTACATGACCTATTTGGCAAGGTGGCCCGATTATTTCCATGTCGCTGAAGGTCCAGGAAACAAAGTTATGGGTTACAGTAAGCTTCTTCTCCCTACTAATTTGCTTTTGTTTTCATGAATTGTTAGTAAAATAAATTGTGAATTGCATATGAATGGGTTGCAGTAATGGGTAAAGTAGAAGGACAAGGCGAGTCGTGGCATGGTCACGTGACAGCAGTGACTGTGGCCTCAGAATACCGCAGGCAGCAGTTGGCCAAGAAGCTTATGAATCTCTTGGAAGAAATTAGTGACAAGATGTAAGACTAGCCTTCCATACTTGCAATTATGTTTTTTTTTAGTTGCTATTTTAATAGGAGATATGAATATGATTTGATTTGATTTTTCAGAAATTTATCATAGTTTTCATGGAAAATTTTTGTTTCTTATGTTTTAGACATTCTATAGAACTGTTGCGGGACTTAGAAAACTCAGAGAATTTGATTCAAATTTAATTTTAGCTTATGGTTTCCAGTTCTATTAGTATTAGTTTCTTCAACAAGACTTTGCAGCTTTACAAGGTGCTTTGAATTATGGTTTTTGGAAGGAGCAATTGTCCCTCCTGCAATGTATGCCACCTTGTTATTTCTTCCTTGCTAAATATCATTCTATTTAAGTTGACTAGCATCTTGACACAAACAGATTGTCTGAATGATATGTTTCTCTTCTTCTAATTGTTGTCCTGTTGGCCACTTCTGCAATATTGTATAATTTGGATGCAATTAATTGAAAGTTTGTTTGGTTGGTTGTGTCTGCATCTTCTTGAATTGCAGATTGTCTCTTGGCTAGTATTTGTTTAAACTAAGTCTCCTCAGCTTCTTTCTAACATGAGAAACCTTTTTGCAGTGATAAGGCTTATTTTGTAGATCTTTTTGTGAGAGCATCAAATACACCAGCCATAAAGATGTATGAGAAGGTAATGGTTCTTTGAATTCTTTTTGTATCTAGACATTTCTCGCTGTTTGATCATTCTGAGTCTGTAGTGCTTGCATTTTACAAACATGAAAGAGTCTTCAGTGAAAGAAGCTGAACCTAACCTCCAATTTATCTCATTTTAAAATATGATTCCACATTGCTACGTTTGGCTATTGCCTCTTAAATTTGGTTTTTTTGTTTCTGTAGTCCTATCCTTTCTTAAAAAATGGTTGCTGGACTTCTGTTCCAACAGGTGCCTTCCAAAGAAATCTAGGGGCATAAGGTGCTTAGATGCCTTGCAAAGATTGCTATTGGATAGTCTTTTGCACAATCTCGGTTTTGAATGGATAATTCTGGAAATTTGCTCAATTTGTGTAATTCATGCAATCTTGTGACCCCATGCATGGATGTCTAACTTCTTTCTTCTCTGACACAAATTCTTTTTTACTTGTTAGGGTATTAATTGAATTTGGTCATGTGCCTTGTATTAGCAATCCCTCCGGAAACACTTCATAATTTTTTTTGTCTAGTATGGCAGCTAGATAGGAATTTGGTTGCTGCTGCTTGTTCAGTTCAGATCGTTCATATAGATTAATCCGAGAATTTATTAGCTGCCAAGTTGATGTTTTTAATAGAAAACTATGAGGGACGGTGTCATTATTTTCTGAATGAAAGAAGCCCTATTCTACAAATGATTAGCATGTAACCGGGAATTAGAACTTTGTAGTGTTGAATCAGCATATGCTCATTAGTAGGGTTCCTAGGACTGCTGATCTAAGGACCATGGCCCAAATTCATAATACACAATGAAAGTAATGATCCCAATTCAAAGAAAGAAAAAATTGAAACTACCACCTGCACCACCTTGCCAGTTTTATCCTTTTTTTAAGTACGCAGATATTATACAATTCATTTTCTTGATATAGACTCCTGATAAATATCTTTAGTTAGGCAGTTCATCGATGTTGCCCTGCTCCTATTGGAGATTATCTGGGTTTTCTACTTGACAAGGTTATATTCTTCATGTACTGCATTATGAAGGTAGTCTCCTACCTGTTATGAAGTTCACATATACCTGCTTCTATTGAGATTCTCTGGACTATATTCTACTTTGATAAGGTCCATTCTTGCAATTAATATGCAGATAGTGGTCTTCCTTTTAGTAGGTCTTTATAATGCATTTATATATGACCATGGAGTTATATTATCTTAGCCTCGAGTGTTTTGGATGTTACTTTTTTCTTATTGTTAAGTCAAGGAGACAAGATGATTCTTATTCTTCTGTCTTTGCAAACAGCTTGGGTATGTAATCTATAGAAGGGTGCTGCGCTATTATTCAGGGGAGGAAGATGGATTAGGTGAGTATTCCGTATTATTTGGCTTAAGCACCCTTAAATCCCTTCCATTGAGCTTATGTTGCTTCTCACACTTACAATGCTGTGTTCTGTTTTCAGATATGAGGAAAGCTTTATCTCGGGATGTCGGAAAGAAATCTATTATCCCCCTCAAACGGCCAGTCACTCCTGATGAATTGGAGTATGATTAAATCTGCATTTTGTGGACAATTGAAGTTGAAGTGATGGTTTTGGCTCTTGGAACAACAATGATGCCCGTGACATCTTTTGTCCATTGTAGAACTTGTGTTTTATAAAAGAGAGTTGTGCCTTGTATCTTTCATTTGTTCAGTATGATTGCATGAAGAAGGGACATGTGCTTCTGACAAGACTACAAAGCTTTCGTCTTGGATTCATGGACAGCTTGTTGATTGTTTTCCTGTATGCTATGTTTCTGCCTTCAGTAGTATTAAGAATGCCAACTCTCCATCCAGACACCGCAAGGAGCGCCAAGGCATTTTTCGATTCTTCTCTTTTCTTTCCGTCGTCTTGTTTTCTTCTTTTAGATGTTTTGTGTTAAATATCTCAGCATGCGATGAGTCATCTTACGTTGTGAGTGTCTGGAGATGACCAAACATGCGCTACGTGATATTCTAGTCCATTTCTATTCTACTCCTTCAACTCAAAATGGGCTATTTATGGCCCAATAAAAAAGATATGCACTCTGTTTTTCTCTCTCTGTTTTTTTTTTTTTTTTATATATATATAATCTTGATATAAAGATATCAAACTTACAACGTACAAAAACTCTTGTATCAAAATACCGAGCAACGGCAACCACAGCCTCTGTTTGCATTTCTCATGCTGAAAACATCCCTCGGAACTTCGCGTACAAGTCCCTCATCTGAATCCAAAGAGTGGACTCTGTGGATATGAAATCCCAACCTCAAAATTGAAATCCCATTGCATTTGCATTGATGGGACCTTTGCCAACTGCATGTTTTCCGCTTGCACAGCAAAGAAACAAGCATGAAGAGAAGGCTCACGTGTCATTGTTCTGAAACCAAAAACGAATGTCACAAACTAGTGATGGAGCTTTGAAGGGCTCTACCACAACGGATCCAAAAAGATATGCCCTTTAACTTTTACACCCATTGGTCTCATGTCTTGAAGCTTTTTTTATGATATATATATATCCATATTAATATGGATAGTTTTTAATTTAAATATTATAGATTTAACTATTGTTATTATATCATGAAATAAATAATATTGATATCAAATATTTTTTAGTATTCCATTAAACTATGTGTAATTTCATCATGTACGAAATATATCTAATAAAAACTATATTTTTCATGGTTTCTTAAGCACATAACAACAATATCATCAAGAATAAAAATTGAATCTTTTTAAGCGGATGGAACCGGTTCAATATATTTTTGAACTGAATCTCATCCGGCTGGAACAGTGAAATCATCCTTCACTGTTCACATGAGCAATAGATCACTCTCCGCTGCATTTATAGGTCTGTGGAAAGTAGCATGGAGGTTTCCGCAAACCTCCAGTTTTAATCAATTTTAAATGATCTCATATAAATAGTATATTGTGGTTTTTTAAAAGTTATGATTTACTTTAAAAGCAACCGCGCGTAAACAACCTGCCACTACCTTTTCTTCTCTTTTTTAATCA
>Ga0325414_1004928_pt1 | contig 14033 bp, 14 predicted proteins | sample PopdelMetagenome_8_FD_206183 | JGI IMG/M metagenome (GOLD analysis project Ga0325414, IMG submission 206183) | Populus deltoides microbial communities from Bellville, Georgia, United States - Leaf-PdKOR-R3 | ecosystem: Host-associated > Plants > Phyllosphere > Phylloplane/Leaf | place: USA...
TACAATATTAGGTTCAACAGACATGATTAAAGGCTTTAGAAGAGCTAATATTTTGTTACCAAATAACACGAAACTTGACAACAAAGATGCATTATATTCACCTTAGTCGGGAAGAAATTTACTCAATTTTAAAAATATACATGCTAGTGGTTATCATATTGAAACAATAGATGAAGACAAAAAAGAATATCTTTATATTATTTCACGTATTTTAGGCTAAAAGCTTGTTCTTGAGAAATTACCGTCTTTCTCTTCTGGAATTTATTATACGATCATGAAATCTATTGAAACAAATGTTGTGATACACTAAAAGTGTTCCGACCCAAAAATATTTATGCTTTGGCATGATTGACTTGGAGATCCGAGATCAATGATGATGTAATGAATTATTAAAAACTCATATGGGCATCCTTTAAAGAACCTGAAGATTCTTTTACCAAGTAAAAATTCATGCACTACATGTTCTCAAGGTAAATTAATTACCAAACCATCTCCATCAAAGGTTGTCATATAATCACCATCTTTTCTCAAAAGAATTCGAGGAGATATATATGGACATATTCATCCACCATGCAGACTTTTTAGATATTTTATGGTATTGATTAATGCATAAGTAAATGGTCACATATTTATTTACTTTCTAGTTGAAATGTTGCATTTGCTAGATTAATAGCACATATTATCATACTACAAACACAATTTCCTAATTATCCAATCAAGAAAATTCGATTGGATAATGCTGATAAGTTTACTTCTCAAAGATTTGATAATTTTTGCACTTCTATTGGAATTGATGTTGAACATTTTGTTGCCCATGTACATACTCAAAATAATCTAACAAAATCATTTATAAAGCGTCTTCAATTAATTGCTAGACTATTACTTATGAAATCAAAATTGCCTACATCTATTTAGGGACATGCTATAATACATTAATCAAGTGCTTACCATAAATATTCTCATTTACAACTTGTTTTTTGTATACCACCAAATATATTTTATTTATGAACTTTTGGTTAGGAGGTTTATGTGCCTATAACACCCCCATAAAAGACCAAAACATAAAATAAGAATTTATATTGGTTTTGATTCTCCATATATTATTAGATTCAGATTCCTTGAACCTTTAATTAGTGATGTTTTTAAGACACGTTTTGAAGACTATCATTTTGATGAGAACATTTTCCCATCATTAGAGAAAGAAAAGTTAGTGCCTGAAGCTCGACAAAAAATTACTTGGAATAACCCGAAGTTATCTTCTCATTTTGATCCAAGGATAAATCAATATGAACTTGAAGTTCAAAAGATAATCATTTATAAAATATTACAAATCAATTATTTGATTTTTCACCAACAGTGAAAAAGGTGGTTAAATCCCATATTCTAGCTACAAATGCTCTTTCTAAAATTGAAATCCCTAAAGGAAAAAAGGAAACATAGTAGTGAATGAATCTATATCACGCTTGAAGCGCAAAAAACCTATTGATGCTAAGGACAAAAATCCTAGAAAACAAAAATTACAACAAATAGGTGATAGTACACTTGAAGATTCCTCATTCATAAAACAAGCGATAAATATTATGTCAAAATCATCTTCTAATAATGATTCTCTTGAAGAGGGACATCCTGAAAAGATCTCTAGGTACTTAAAAATAATGAGATCTCCATAAACTTTGTTCACATATGAGAGATTTTAGAACAAAATAAAATTTTCATAAATGATGTATTTGCATTTAAGGTTGTTTTTGGCATTAACAGAAGTGATGATGAAATCGAATCACAAACCATTGAAGAATATCGACATAGAAATGATTGGCCAATGTGGAAAGAAGCAATCCAAACATAGTTAAACTAACTTGCAAAACATGAAGTATTTGGACCTGTAATTCATACACTTAAAGGTGTTATGCTTGTTGGATATAAATGGGTTTTCATTAGAAAAAGAAATGAGAACAGTGAAATTTTTGATACAAGACACGTCTTGTTGCACAAGGTTTCTCACAAAGATCTGACATTGATTTTGAGGAAACTTATTCTTCAGCTATGGATGCAATCACTTTCAGATTCTTGATTGGTTTAGTAGTCTCATAAACTCTAGATATGTGTTTAATAGATGTAATTACAACATATCTATATGGATTATTAGATAAAGATATCCATATTAAAATCCCTGAAGGATTCAAAATGCTTGGAGCCTTTTATGATAAACCCAGAAGTGTTTATTCTATTAAACTACAAAAATCTTTATATGGGTTAAGGTAATCTGGTCGAATGTTGTATAATCATCTTAATGAATACCTCCTAGAAAAGGGTTTGAGAATAATGAGATTTACCCATGTATTTTTATTATGAAAATCACATCTAGATTAGCTATTGTTGTAGTATATATTGATGATTTAAATCTTGTTGGTACTCCTGAAGAGCTCATAAAAACTGCAACCCATTTGAAATATGAATTTGAGATGAAAGATCTCAAAAAGATAAAATTTTATCTTGGTTTACAATTTTGAACATCTTTCTAATAGAATATTTATCCATCAATCGACACATATAAAAAAGATCCTGAAGCAATTTCACATAGACAATGCTTATTATTTGAGTATATTTATGGTTGTTTGATCACTTGATGCGAAGAAAGACCTTTTTCGACTGTTAGAAGAGGATGAAGAAATTCTTGGTTTAGAAGTACCATATCTTAGTGCTATTGGAGCACTCATGTATCTTGCAAATTGTACAAGACCAAATATAGATTTTGTAATCAATTTATTGGCAAAATACAGTTCCACTCACACAAAAATACATTGGAATAGGGTCAAACATATACTTCGCTATCTCCGTGGAACAGCTAAAATGAGATTGTTTTATAGTGGATCAAATTCACTATTGATTGGATATGTAGATGCAAGTTATCTCTCTGATCTCTACAAAGAGAGATCACAAACAAGTTATCTATTTACCTATAGAGGTAATGCAATTTCTTGGAGATCTGTCATACAAATATTAGTGGTTGTTTCGTCAAATCATTTAGAAATTATTGCAATCCATGAAGCAAGTCGAGAATATATATGGCTAAGGTCAATTCTCCAGGACATAAAAAAAATATGGATTGTCAATCATTGAAGATATTCCCACAATATTGTTTGAAAATAATGTTGTCCGCATCACTCAATTTAGAAGAGGCTGCATTATATAAAATAAAATAAAGCATATCTCACCAAAGTTCTTTTATATTCACTCAATTCTTTAAAAAGTTCTTTTATCAAACAAATCAGATCAAATAATAATTTAGGATAATTATTTATAAATTCTTTACTAACCTCAACTTTCAAGAAGCGTGTGCATAACAAATTGTATTTTTTAGGTTTTTCTATTGGGTTTTACTTTTCAAGGTTTTAATAAGATAATTTAACATTTTTATTTATGAATCCTAAAAAGAAAGAGGAAGAAAGAACAAAAACAGAAAGAGACCAGGAAGAACACGAAAACGTAAACACAGAGAAGACAAAGAGACTTGTGGCCTTCCTCAAGCAAAAGGGAACTTTAGTTTCCCCTCATCGCAGGTTGTTGATCTAACCAACCAAACACAAACACAGAGAAACCAGGACAACAGAGAGACAAGAATTAAAAAAAAACAGGTAGGTAGAAAAACATAGAGGAGGAACAGGAACAAAAAGAGACAGAGAATAAGAGAAAGCAAAAAAAAAAAAAGAAGAAGAAGAAACCGAGGAGAGAAAGGCAAGAACAGAGGAGAAGTGAACGAAAAACAGAAGCAGAAGGGAAGAAAGTAGCTTTGGCCAGCTAGCACATTTTTCACCATCATTTTTGTCCCCAAGCAGCTCCAGGTATGTAAGTTCTTTTTTTAATTATTATTAACGTGGGTATCTGGGCCAGTTTGCGCGTACCTCAACTAATCCCACGGGCTCTGAAGTTAACGACCATGTAAGCCTCTAGTGACCCTAAGATTTGTGGAACTTGAACTGGTGACCTCTAGGGAGCAAACCTATGGCTTGACCAGTTGAGTTACACCCCTCAAGGTTACCAGGTACATAAGTTCTTCATTCTCCTCCTCTTTGCATTTTAATTACATAGGCTTTGTGCATCTTGAATTATAATTAACTCACTCCTGTAGCAAGCATGCGTGAACATTTCACGCACGCCAGTTAACAATGGCCAGCCGGGTAACTGGTTTTGGCTAGTGACCAGGCTGGGCCGGCTGGGTCCAGCCCAGCCCGTGCAGCTAGGCTAGATCCATTCCCGTAAAAAAAAAAGCTAAGACTGGGCTGGGCCTAGGCCTTAGCCCCAACCAATCCAAGTTGTTTTAGGCCAAAGGTGTGTTTGGCAAAACACACCTTTATGTTGTACCCCTTTTATTTCAACCCATTTTGTTTTGATATCTAGTCAAACAGGCCTTTTTGGATATCAAAAAATTCCAAAAAAAATTTATGGACCCTTTTTAATTTATTTGTGAGTCTGTCACGCTTTTCTTTTTAATGATTTCATTGTACATTTGATTTGTGGTTTTTTATTGTGAGATGCGAATCCAGTATATGATATATACCTGTCTTTTTTTCTTCTTCCAAAAAAATATAAAGAAATATATAGATGCTTTGCTTTCAATTCATTTTACTTGTTTATTAACTAAGCTAGAGTCAGGAATACCATATTGTTTTGTGTTTCGTAATATTTATTAATGCAAGTTGGAAGTATTTGTAGCCAAATATTCATTGGCACTAAAGTTAGGAGTATTATCCATTGGTAGCATAATACAACAAACCCTTAGCAATTTAAGACAAAAATAGCTGTGCAGCCTACCTTAGGTATGACGCTTAAGGGGTGATAATATCTTCTCTTTTGAGTAACCAGTCTCGTATTATAGAATCTCTGTTGACCAGTTAACATAGTTATCAAATGTGACCCGGTGGTTGACTTGGCCAAGAGGCCGAGTCGCGGGTTACACAAGTCAACCCTAAAAATTAAAAAAATAATTTTGAAATTTTAATATTTCATATGAAAAAGTAAGAAACTATTCTATGTGAATATAGACTATATATATATTATAAATAATGAAGTTTAAAATAATATATTAAAAACAAATTTATCCCACATTGAAAATATATTATGTTATCCTTTTAAGTTGAAGCATTTAAATCAAAAATTGTTTTTATCCCACATTGAAAAAAACATAATTTTTTTTCTTGTGAATATAAAATATGTATACTAAAGGGCTTCAAATTCCACATTGAAAAAAATACATTTTTTCTTGTGAACATAGAGTTTATATATTAAAAGATTTCAAATCCTTCAAATATCACATTAAAAAGATATTATGTTATCTTTTTAAGTTAAAGTATTTAAACAAAAAAGGTTTTTATCTTACATTGAAAAAATAACTTTTTTCTTGTGAACATAGAGTGTGTGTGTGTGTATTAAAAAGTTTCAAATCCCACATTAAAAATATAGAACATTATTCTAGTATTTATATAGTGAAACCAACTAAAAAAATATGAAAAAAAAGGGGTCCAAGAGAAAAACCACATTTAAAAAAAAATAAAAATAAAGGGTCTCATCCGGGTTTGCCTTGATCGCCCAGGTCATGGGTCGACCCACTGGATCGACCAGGTTTTGCCGGGTTTTACACTGGTCGGTCTTTTGCCTTACCTGGACCAGTCTAGCCACCAGGTCCCGGGTTGACCTGCTGGGTTGGTTCAAGTTTAATAACTATACCAATTAGGGTTTCTAGTGACTATAATATTAGGTGACGACTCCTTAAACAAAACCTTTTCCTATCTAAGAACAAGATGCTATAAATTTATTCTTTCACAATTTAATTTTTAAATATCGTCGCGATGTCGGGTGCGACATTGCCAATAACAGTTGCTAAAGCCATTAGGAAATTCTCATCATAGTAAACCAAATTGAGGTGAGGGATTCTTACCCACACTAGAGTTCTATCAATCAAAGCCCTTGAAGCAAAAAAGTTTGTAGACCATGTTCTCATTACCAAATAGTGATAAAATATATGGTCCATTATTCATAAATCTGGCCCTATCCTCCTCCTAGTCAAATTGTACCATATAGAAACCATTCCATACATCCATTAGATCAAAGCCCTTAGATAGTTTCCAAATCCTCTTTAGTCGCGTTGTTATCAATCAAAACCCAACATCATAAACATGACATTTACTAAATATCACTATTCTTAAGTGCAGTAAGATAGTTGTTGTGCTTTAAAAGAGCAATATTCAAACATGTTGCATTTCAAGAATGCAATAACTTAACATGATGTACTTCTGAAACGTGGAATATCATAAAATTTGAATGCCTCTCTAGATCAAAGAGCACACAGATACAACAACCCCCGCTCTCTCTCTCTAAATCGACACCCTCAGCTGTTATATCTCCAAAAACAACCATCAAACACATTATTGTTTCCCTTAAAACACCTAAAACTCAAATCCATCCTAGTTTCCAAGCATCCTTGAATAATTTTCTCTTCAAAATCAATCATTGTAATTACTACCACCATCGCCTTAAATCTTTTTCTAATCCTACAAGTAAGGTAAACATACTACATTGTTATGAATTTGTGTTTGATTTAGATTAAATGTAATAATTGTTTAGGTTGAGTTTAGGGTTTAAGGTGAATTTAGGGTTTGTTGAAATAATGATAAATTAATTATGAATACCATTAATCAGGTCTGATTTGATATAGATGAATATGAAAATAAGTTAAATTAATTACAAATTAATTATGTGTTGCGTTTAGTTTTGCATAAGTTACTGAATTAGGAATTTTATATGGGTTGTTGGAATCAATTCATAATGTAATTAACTATGCTTGATGATTTCATGCAATAGAACATGAATGCAGTAAAATTATGATGAATTACATGTTGCATTAACTTGCTGCTAAGGGTTGGGGTATGCAATTTAATTAAGAATACATTATGATTGAACAAATATAAAGTTCAATTGTTGGACTCAATATTCAACCAAATGTGTAATGTTTTTACTGTTGAATGTTTTTCCAACCTCCAAATCAGACCCTTCGAGCATACGTCCATGACTAAGTTCCCAATAATGAGAAACAACAAAACTAGACCTAGAAGCATCTCCAAATTCATGAACATGATTAATTATTTCATCATTAACATCATCATCAATATTCACTATCATATTTAGTTCTAACATCTCATCATTTTCATTTTCATTTTCACTAGACTCAGAATAGTCAAATTTATATTGATCAACAAATGGATTGTCAAACATAGTATCATCTATCAATTATAGTAAATCATCTAACAATAAACTGTTTTTACCTCTACTGACTGACTTTGAAGGACCGACAGAAGTTGGTACTCACACATACTCACATACAATACCATCATATTTAAAACACTTTTGATGAAAGAACCAACTATTATCTTAAAATTGTCATCACATACAATCGGTATAGAATAATATTAATGTTCATCAATTTGATACCTCTAAATTATTTCAACATCAATATCATTATAATTCCACCCAAGTTCATGACTAATAGTTTCTTTTATTTTTGCATATGACATGCCTAAATTACCATATAACAATAAAATACTCTTGTTATTATATGTGATACTACTATTCACATTAAAACAATAATACCACTGTAATGCATAACATAAATATGTTATAAATTAATTATGTGTTGCGTTTAGTTTTGCATAAGTTACTGAATTAGAAATTTTATGTGGGTTGTTGGAATCAGTTCATAATGTAATTAACTATGCTTAATGATTTCATGCAATAGAACATGAATGCGGTAAAATTATGATGAATTACATGTTGTATTAAATTGTTGCTAAAGGTTAGGGTATGCAATTTAATTAAGAATACATCTAAGTGACCAGATTTTGATTTTTTTTTATATAAAATGTCTATAACATATTTATGTTGTACATTACAGTGGTATTATTGTTCTTAATGTGAATAGTAATATCACATATAATAACAAGTTTAGTTTATTGTTATATGGTAATTTAGGTATGTCATATGCAAAAATAAAAGAAACTATTTGTCATGGACTTGGATGAAATTATAATGATATTGATGTTGAAATAATTTGGAGGTGTCAAATTGATGAACATTAATATTATTCTATGCCGATTGTATATGATGACAATTTTAAGATAATAGTTGGTTCTTTCATCAAAAGTGGTTTGAACATGATGGTATTGTATGTGAGTATGTGTGTCTCAACTTCTGTCGGTCCTTTAAAGTCAGTTAGTAGAGGTAATAACAGTTTATGGTCAGATGATTTACTACAACTGATAAATGATACTATGTTTGATAATCCATTTGCTGATCAATATAAATTTGACTATTCTAAGTCTAGTGAAAATGAAAATGACGAGATGTTAAACCTGAATATGATAGTGAATATTAATAACGATGTTGATGATGGAATAATTAATCATGTTTATGAATTTGGAGATGCTTCTAGGTCTAGTTTTGTTGTTTCTCATGATTAGAAACTTAGTCATGGACATATGCTTAGAGGGTCTGGTATGGAAGTTGGAAAAATATTCAGCAGTAAAAACATTACACATTTGGTAGAATATTGAGTCCAACAGTTGAACTTTATATTGAGCCACTATTCATCCTTCCCAGATTAGCAGTCACAGCCACGCCACCACCCACATACAGCAGTCATCCACTGCTGACCAACCGAGACTTGGCAAGAGTAGTTTTTGGTAATATTCTTCACAAGTAACAATCTATGTGTATTAAAAGAAGGTCTAAAATCTTTTAAATGTTAGAAGAGTACTCATGTCTGTGTAAAAGGAAAAAGAAATGGATGGTAGCAGCGTTTAAGAAAAGAAGAAGCCCTTTAAAAAAATTCTCTTTTTTATTTTTTGGGTGGGTAATGGGTTTAAGAAAGCAGCATGGTGATATAATATGAGATTGGTGAGAGAAATAGGTTTTGTTTCAAAAATTTTAAAGATTGAACTTTGAAGTTTTGATGCATTAATTTTTTAATGTAGTCTAAAACCAAAAGGGATGATGGTATATAATGCCTATACATTTGAGGTTTTTTCTCTAAATTACAAATAACTTGGTTTCATTTATTGTGTTTGGTGTAAGAAAGAAAGATATCTAATCTTCATAGCTTCATGAAAGAATTATCACAGCCTATCCCAACCTGTCAAATATTGTCTAATTTGAGCCTTAATTGCCTTTACGAATTTGTTCTTAGTGACCATGCATGACCCCAAAACATATCTGACAAGTTAGCAACTAGCACTACTAAAAAGGTCAGCTACGGTCGATATGAGTTATTACAATCCACCCCCTGAAGGAGCCTCTTATACTCTAGGTCCGGGCTAGTAATTATGACACCTATTGCATCACATTAAATACGAATAAGCAGTGCATGTTTTTATTAATTAGATGTGATAACACAAGCAGTAAAATAATATTATTTTACTTTATGAGATTACATCTCTATCCCTCTTTCATTGTATAGAAGCACGTCAAGTCAGGTAATATAAGGGGAAGCATGAGTATACAGAAAAGGTGTCCAGTTTCTTTTTCTTTTTTCCTTTTGTTTTTCAATCCTAGATTTGTTTAACAGAGTGTCAAGCCCCAGGCACACTAGGTCTGATGTCAGCCGAACCCTGTCATGTTGGGCTTGGCAGTGTGACAAGCCCCCCGCCATCCACCTGTGTGAATGAGCTTCATCCCTTGGCAGGTGTCTTGTATCTGGTATGTTTGTGAGATTCATATGATTAAAAAAAATATTTAAAAATAAAAATCTTAATAAAAAGTTGACTCGTCAATTGCCCTTAAGACTTTAATGTGTAATCTCGCATTTAAAGGCTTGAGAGAGGCTGAGGTGATAATGAGCCAATAAGTGTCTTGTCGTCTTTTGGAAAAAAAAAACGATAAGATGTTTGCATACCTGGCAAGATTTGGAGAGAGAAGATTTATTGGGAAGATCCCCTGGCGATTACATGCTTTTGGCCTTCATAGGGTTACAAAGGAGGTGTCACTTGTCCTGCATTCATATTTCCCCTCTTTTTATACCTTTTTTAAAACTTGTCGTTGATATTACATAAGTTAGCAACTTCCAATATTTTACAAGAAGAGAGCATTTTGGTAGGAGAGAGGAACTAATTAACAAGGTATACTAGAACTTCTTTTCCTTGTGCTTTTGGAAAAACCTTTTTTTATTTTTTCTCCCTTCTACCATCATGACTTCTAGGAAAGGAAAAGGAAAAACTACAACTAAAGGTGATTTCAGTTTTAGATTTGAAACTAGAGCCACTCGTAAAAGATCTCCGGCCATAAGAATCGAATCTAGATCTGAAAAAGATAATGCCCAAACTTCTTCCCCTGGAAGAAGGGATGAGAATGTTCCCTATAAAAAGGACAACCAAGACTACCTAGGGCACCTGTGGATGACACACGAAGTTCGGTGTCCTAGGACAAGGTATCCCAGGCTAACGCTCACCAGCCAAGAGAATATCTAATGGTCATCCATAAAGCCAGTAACTGTATCTCTTAGGTCACTAGCAAATATAATGGAGGTGATATTATCATTACAACCACTATATGTTTATACGAGTTTGGATACTTCATATGTTTTTTTATTTTAATATCTTTAATTTCCTGAGTGTTTCCTTATGCAACATCTTTTCCTGGAACAGCTAAATCTGAACACAAGTGGTCTACGCCATCCTAGTCACATGATTACGCACTCTCCTAGTTGCGACTCCTCTTATGAAGAACATCTACCAAGAGTTAGATGTTCTATACAAATGAACATTAAGGAGGTACCCACACTTGCAATCCTAACTGAGGATGTTGTTAAGGACACTCCCACCACTGACCTTTCTGTTATGAAGAATGCTCAAGGGGCAGCAAGGGAGGCTCGTTCTCCTGCAACAGGAGGTCATATGATGCCAACACCCACTTCGGTCATTCTGGAGGTGGCTTCGCGTTGGAAAAAGAAGAGAATCTCCATTCCTTCTGATTCTTAAGTGGAGATCATTCCTCCACAAAGTTGCTCGCCTCCCATAAGCCCTACTCCCATAAGCCCAAGTGGCGCTCCCACAAGTCCAAGTTATTTGTTTCCCGTGTCTTCAAGTCAGCCTCCTCCATCCTCTAGGATGAAGAACATCTTCTCTAATCTAAGATTGGATCATGCCCCCATCTATTTCTCCATTCTCAATGAGGAAGAAAATGGGATAATGGAAACTATCCTCCAGAGGAGGTCCACGCTGGGACCTGGTGGTCTTAATGTGATGGAGACATTAGAAAAACTCCTCATCTTACCTTCTGATGTACGAGACCTGACCAACCCAAGCTTCCAGCGCCACCTAGCCATCACAAGGCTAATGACATTTCAAGTAAGAGAGCATGCTAATTTTTACATCTTTTTATTTGGTATGTTATTCTGAAAAATAACTTATTTTTTCTCTTATCATCATTTAGACCTTTATGATGCGTGCCCATTTTAAGAATAGATTAGTAGAGGAGAAAAGGGCCATGAAGGAGGTCATTGAGCAGGATAGAGCTGACAAGTCTGAATTTCGCAGACTTAAAGAAAAAAAGGATGCTCAAGATGTTGAGATGGACTCTTTTCGGACATCATACTCCAAGGGCAGCTGGGGGCTCAGACCCATGCCCTGGAAACGACTGAGCAACGGTTGGCCGATGCCTTCAGCCGTATCGACCTTCTAGAAAAAAAGGATGATTGAATTGGAGAATGAGGCAGCTGAGCTTTGGGGGCAAGAGACACCCTAATGGAAGAACTAAGGATAGCCAGGGAAAAGATTTAGAAATCTCGTGCGAGGATAGACTACCTGAAGAATTCTTCCCAAGCGTTTTGGTCAGAATATGGGGAGTTCGTGTCTCTAACAGAGACAATAAGAGAGAAACTCTTTCTGACCATGTCAAATTTGTACTTCTTCAACTTGTCTAGAGGTACACAAGTTGACTTCAACGAAAGTTTTTCAAATAGCCAAGTCCCGGACTTTGACTTCAATGAAAGTTTTCCTTAAGAGAGATCGGTTATTATCTTGGGTTTGGCTGTGTTCAATCCCAATGTCTTGGGTCTGGAATGCATGTCAGACAAGTTGGTTATTTGAAAAACTCTCACTAAAGTCAACTTATATATCTTTAGACAAGTTGAAGAAGCACAAATTTGACATGGCCAAAAAGAGTTCGTCTCCTATTGTCTCTCTTAGAGACATGGACTCCTCATATTCTGACCAAAACGCTTGGGAAGAATTCTTCAGGTTGTCCATCCTCGCACAGGATTTCTAAACCTCCTCCCTAGCTATCCTTAGTTCTTCCCTTAGGGTGTCTCTTACCCCCCAAGCTTAACTGTCTCGTTCTCTAATTCAATCATCCTTTTTTCTAGAAGGTCGATACGGCTAAAGGCCTTGGCCAGCCGTTGCTCAGTCGTTTCCAGGGCATGGGTCTAAGCCCCCAGCTGCCTTGGAGTATGTTGTTCGAAGAAAGTCCATCTCAACATCTTGAGCATCATTTTTTTCTTTAGGTCTGTGAATTTCAAACTTGTTAGTTCTATACTGCTCAATGACCTCCTCCATGACCCTTTTCTTTTCTACTAATCTATTCTTAAAATGAACACGTATCATGAAGGTATAAATGATGATAAGAGAAAAAATAAGTTAACTTTTAGAATAACATACCAAATAAAAAGACATAAAAATTAACATGCTCTCTTACTTGAAATGTTATCTGCCTTGTGATGGCCAGGTGACGCTAGAAGATTGGGTTAGTCAATCCTTATACGTCAGAAGGCAAGATGAGGAGTTTTTCTAATGTCTCTGTTGTTACCCAATTTTGACCCATCTATTTAATAAAATTTTTGAAAAATCCAAAAATAGCAAAAAACAATGAAAATCCAAAAAATAAGTTTTTTAATATATTTGCATCGTTTTTAGCATTTTCAGCATCGTCTTAAAAGAATTTAAATTTTCAAAAATCTTTGGAACACGTTATTTTTAAAATCACTAATTTTCCTCATTCAAATCGATGTTAATAAGAAAAATCCAAAAAAATAAGAAAAATCAAATTTACAAAAAAAAAAATTGAAGAACCAAATTTAAGGACCAAACAATATTTTGCCTATAAATAGTAGCCTTCAACACACTAAGGAGGGACAATTTTATAAATTTAGGGGCAACACAAAAGAAACCTTAAATCTAATTTTTTTTAGCTAAGAGAAGTCACGTCCCCCTGGCTTTTGGTTTTTTTTTCGGTTGTCTCTCCTCGCTCCATCTCTCTGGTCGTTGACCTAAACAAAACACCAGCCACTCACCTAAACAAGAAGACCAACTCTCCCTCTCCAAACAGGCGACCACTCCTTGGCCTTTTCCCTTTGGCTACTCCTTCTCCCTCAAACCAGCCACCTGAAGACCCCACTTCTACAAACCTTCCCTCCCAACGCCATTTCCTCCATTTCTTCCCACAGCCGTCCCTCTTCTCTCTCTCAGTCATCTTCGCCGCTCTCCCTCTCCAAGCCACAGCTAATTCCCCATTCTCTCCTAAACAACCCGAAACCAACCCCAGCAGCCAACAGATCATCTATCTCCAGAACCCAGCCATCCCCCTTCACTCTCCCCTCTTGTCGGCCACCTCTCCACTTTTCCTGATCTCTTCATCTCCATCAACACCGAAACTTCCTCTCAGCAGCGTCTTCTTCTTTTTTGGTTCCCTTCAGCTCCAGCCCCACAGACCAGCCCGAACACAACTGCACCCATAGACCCAGATCTGTCCTCCGTCTTCCTTCAGCTCCTCCCGCACAAACACCGTCCCTTTCCTCAGCCGCTAGATCAGCCACTGGAACAAGAAGGAAATAACAACAAACCAGACCCAATAACGAATCTAGACAAAAAGAAAACTTAAAATCAACTGTTGTTTATGCATTTTTTCCCTTGTTGCAGGTGGTGGTGACCCTCACCGATGACGTAGAAAGACAGAGAAGAAGACATTCTCAATCCACCGGTTTTGTTGCCTTCATC
>Ga0325414_1004929_pt1 | contig 14032 bp, 8 predicted proteins | sample PopdelMetagenome_8_FD_206183 | JGI IMG/M metagenome (GOLD analysis project Ga0325414, IMG submission 206183) | Populus deltoides microbial communities from Bellville, Georgia, United States - Leaf-PdKOR-R3 | ecosystem: Host-associated > Plants > Phyllosphere > Phylloplane/Leaf | place: USA...
TTTTCATTTTTTATAAATAAATAATGCAAATATAATTTATTTATATAAAATAGAAGAGGAAAAATTAAAAATAAATTAAACATAAGGGAAATAAACAAAAAAAATCTGAATTAAAACATAAAATTCAAAAATATATATAAAAAAATAATAAGAATTATCATATCAGGAGCATTAATGCTCAAAATGCAATTTTGAAAGATTTGATGGTCCATTCAATGACACAGTGGCTAGCATAGGAAAAGTTGTTCGTAGAATCACTTGTAAGAAGTTGAGCCCGATCCAATAATTGGATCTCCTGTTATCGTAGTTTTAAAGAGTTAACCAGTCCTGATCATTTTAGATCTTTTCTTGGATCTAGATCTATTCTACTGGTCTATAAAAGCATCTTTTAGGTAAATTTATTTAGTCTCTCTAGGCTAAATCTCTATCTATTAATATCATATAATTACCCAAATTTTTAGAATCACTTTTGTTTACAAGGCCAATTACATCATTCTTCCTAGGTTATGGAGCACCCAAAACTCACTCTTCAATTTATTTTTTCACTTGAAAACACTCAAAAACACCATAGAAATATCAATAAATCCATTTTCAACAAAAAAAAACACTCTCTAATAACTCTAAAAAGCAAAAATTAGATAAATAAAATTTTTTTTATGACTTTCTATCTACCTTTTTAAGTATGGTTAGAAAGAAATACAACACCCATTGAATTACCCTTCCAAAAGATAGCCAAGTTAAAAAAACCAAGTAAAACCAAGTTCATTTTTCGTGGTGGCTTTAATGTGGGTAGCCGATTATTCTCTCTTTTTTTATTTTTTTTCAATGACCTTTTCTCTTCTCTTTCAATATCTAGGAACTGAAACATGAAAAAAAATAAAATTTGGATTCTAAATGTAAAATGCTAAAACAATAGGGATGAGATAATATATAAGCTAAAATTTAAGAATCAAAGTGAAGTTTTCCAAGTAAAAATGAAAAGGGGTATTGTTTTTATTCTTGTTATGTTATTTTTTTAATTACAACAAAAAAATTCTATTTTATAAAATTTATCTCTAATTTATCATGGAAATATTTTTTGACACAAAGCTAAAGAAATCTCAACACATTAAACCATATTTATATAATTTGGGATGGTAAAATTGCAAATAAATAAAGTGAGTTGACTAAAATGAAAAAAAAAAGTCTGGATAAATAGTGAATATCCTTGTCCATTCCCCCCTAGAAGATAAGTTTCTTTTTCTTTTTATTATTATTATCATTATTATTATTATTATTGCATAAAATAAAGCTGACAGACTTTGAGGCGCATGGCTCAAGTCATTCGATTACATGACTTGTACTGCATAATTGCTATTTGCGAAACGCTCTGTCGTTTAAGCCCTATCACCTCACCCAACAACATTTGAAAAGGGTCCTTTATTTTTACTTAAAATCCAATCAAAATTCATTATTTGTTCTTGAGTCTTGGCGGGAATTTATTTTAAGTTTACATCCAAAACCAGCACTAATCTACAACCGTTTCCTCATCAAGAACATGACGTTCTATGTTTCCGACTAATGCACACTAGATGTTTGATATATTAACACAGTGAACTCGAGTTCACATTTTCCTTAAAATCTCACACACTTGCAATGAATATCACTCGTCTTTCGCGTGCCATAATCCCCTTCAACCATCAAGTTCGCTACTTTGTTAGAGACCCATTTGCTAACAAGCTCACCCATTACCTCCGCCGTGCCGAGCTAATTAATTCAATTAGACTTGTTCTTCGTTCAAACAATCCCAATTCACTCCAAACCATCATCAATACTCGTCTTTTGGACACTTTTGTGGTCACACAGGCTCTACGTTCTGCTCCTAATGCTGATGCCGCTCTTTCTTTTATTGATTCATTAAAGAAAATAGATAATACAGCGCATCTTTCTCGGCATCAAAGTACCCTCCATGCGCTGGCCACGGTGCTAGCCAGGTGGCAGCGGGGTTTGGAACTGAAAGCTTTGATTGGTGAAATTAATGAGGGGAAATATGGTAATGTTCGCTTTAGTTTTATGAACCTTATGCAATGGTATGCTGCCACTGGAGATCTAGAGGCAGTTTTAGATGTTTGGAAGCAGTATAGAAACGGTGATAAGCGTGTGTGTACTGAGTCATATAATATTGTTATGGGTTTGTATGCTCAGAAGGGGAGGGATTGTGAGGCTGTAAGGGTTTTTTATAAGATGATTCATGAAGGGGCAATTCCGAATTCTAGAACATATACAGTTATGATTGAGCATCTTGTTAATTCGGGGAAATTGGATCCAGCAATTGAGATTTTTAGTGTATTGCCGTTAATGAGGATTAAACGAACTTTAAAGCAGTATTTGGTTTTGGTGGAAGGTTTTGTGGGTTTGGAACGGTTTGATGGAGTTAGAACTTTGCTTGATGAAATGCGGGCTGATGGGAAGTTTCCTGGCCGTGCCATGCGTAAGGCCCTACAGTGTTTGCAGGAGGCAGGGTTCGTTGAGGAGACAGAAGAGTTTCTCAAGGAAATGTTTCCGGACGAGAGAATAAAGAGTATAAGCAATTGTGGGGATATCAGTGTTGATGAGGATGGTGATGAGGATGAGGAGACTGATGTGGATGAAAACCATGGTGGTGCTTTTGCAGACATACAAGAAATTCGGTTGAAACCATGGTTGGACCCCAGAGCTTTGGCTAAGGCCTTGAATAAATTGAGCCCTGATGTGGTGTCCGCATTGGAGGATGCGAAATTTGTTTGGACCACTCGGTTGGTTTGGAAAGTTCTTAGAAACATTAATTCACCAGAAACAGCTTGGGATTTCTTCTGTTGGGTTGCTTATCAGCCGGGATTCACTCATGATGTTTATACAGTACAAAGGACGATGACACTTTTAGCGAAACATGGAAAGGTTGAATTGGTTGATCAACTCATAAACAAGATAAGAAGTGAGGGAATGAGGTTGCCTTTTAGCACCATCAGATTGATTATTGACTTCTGTGGTATTTCAAAGAATGCCGATGCTGCTCTAAAGGTCTTCCGCGAGGACAGAGCACTCTGTGGTCCCATAACAAAATATAATCTGATGCTTTTGTATTCCTCTCTCATACGAACATTGACCAAGTGCAAGAGAGATTCTGATGCCATTGATGTGCTTGAAGAGATGATTTTATGTGGGATATGCCCAGATAGTCAGACATTTTCTGGATTGATGTATCACTTTGCATCGCAAGGAGATATTAAAACCGTGCAGAAACTGTTAACAATAGTTCGGCAGAGCGATGTAGAACCAGATGCTTACATGTACAAAGTATTGATCCAAGCTTATTGCAAATGTGATAGAGCTGCTCTTGCATTGAGGATTTTTGAAGACATGAATAACTCAAATTTGATACCTGATGCTGCAACAAAAGATTTGCTTGTGAAGAGTCTTTGGAAGGAAGGCAAGCTGAAAGAGGCTGCCACTGTAGAAGAAAGCTGCGACGGAATAAATTCTGTCCTTCCACTTAAACAGCATGGTCATAAATGGACAGTGAGCTCTGCGGATCTCGCAAAAATCTATAATCTATATTCAAACAGTTTTCAGTTGAGCAATGGCCACTAGCTAGTGTTTGCTATGGGTTAAGAAAATAAGCAGTGGTCGCTTTAAAAACCATATGTTTGCATTCCATTATATCATAATATTATAGAAAAAAAATGCCTTCTTCCTTTTGCTCTTCATCTGGATTTGAATTTTTTAGTGTATCATCCTTCCCTTTGTGACTACAAAAACATGGAGTTCTAAATTTATTTTATCTGATAGATTATGTCTAGATGAGTTGCTGGTAAATGAACAGAAATGACCCGAACAGGTCATTCCTCATCAATTCCTGTGGTACTGCTTGTGGTCAACTGGATCAATTCAAATGCGACTGTGTAAATCTTGATTCTGACACTCGTTTTTGAGCTTTGTTATTATGCTGAACAAGGGCACTGCACTCAACTTTTTTGATTTTTTTCCCTTCCCCCCTTTTTGTATTGATATCGGGATGAAGTTTCCGCAGAGAACCACTATGAACAGCGGTTACTGGGTGCATTTCAGTCTCTCCTTGTACAACTACGTTTCTTCCCAGCAGTAAACTAATGAGCCGCACGTGAGTTTTCTCTACACTGACTTTTCTTTGCTTATTACCGCATGATATAACCCAATTTCTACCCCTTGTTTTTTAATTTAATTTGATAGGAGTTAAAATGTAAAATTAAAAGATGGGAACTGGTATTTCACTTTCTGCTCTTTGCCGCTACCCCGCCCCTCCCATGCATGCATAATTTAAATTTATTTTATTGGTTTATTTATTTATATTAAAATTAAAAATATCATATATTTTTAATTATAAAATATTTACTGATATCATCAGAATTAAAAATATTTGTAGTTTAATATTTATTGATATTAAAGTTAGGAATATTACAAGTAAAACATCATAGCTTAAATCAATAAATTCTAAGCATAAGATAAAATTAATAATACAATCTGTTTTAAATATAGTATTTAAGGATGATAATATATTCTTTTTTGTGTAATCTGATATATATTACAGAATTTTTATTCACTAAGATATCTGGATATTCTCCCATGTATTTTTGAAGTTATGATAGTTTAGGGAAGAGAGAATACTGTCTCTCTCTCCCTCTCTCCCCTTCCTCAAGCCACTCAAGGATAAATGTGAAAGAGATAATTGATCCTTTGATTTGGTCGCAAATATCAGACTGGAAAATCCTTTCGTTTGCGCTCGTTGTCTTTTTTATGCTGTCTATTGTGATTGTTTTGCAACAAATGTAATCCAACTTGATAGGATATTTCTGACAACTCAGGCAGCGTGTAGGCAGTTTTGTGGACAGACCAACTGAGTTGATTCTACAGAGCTTACTTTATTAGTCAGACTCTGTGCTACAGTAGAGAAAAAGTTTTTAAAATTCATCTGTGTAAACAATCCTGGACTAGAGGAACCATCAAATTAGTTGTTCACTAAACATTGGCCCTCTGACTTCTATGGGCTTCTGTCATGATTGATTCCTTTCGGTGTCCTAACTTGTCAGTCAAATAATATAATGTGTATTTTAGGCAAAAAAAAAAAAAAATTATTTTTTATTTTTTATCATGTCATCAAGGAGAAGATAACCAAGAGAATCATTCAAATCAAAGCTAAAGACAAGGCCTCTTGAATTCATTAGAATAAAACCTCCAGGCTAACAATGCTGCTTAGCTTTTCTATCAACCTTAAGCGACGCTTGGCGAATTACGTTTTTACGTTCATCTGACAGCTTCTTTCAAAATCTGAATCATCCAAGCTTATGTTTATGGCAATATCTTTGCTCCCTTTCTTTTCCACGCAAGCTCTTCTTCTCTTGATCCTTTTATTTTCCTCCACTTATATCACCTCACAAGCACCGCCTGCCTCAAACTTTTCATGTCCTGTTGATTCACCTACTACATGCTCTACATATTTCACTTACCTTGCCCAGCCACCAAATTTCTTGGACCTCGGAAACATTTCTGATCTATTTGGGGTCAGTCGTAAGGAAATAGCAACTGCAAGCAACCTGGAGTCTGAGGACACCCCATTATTTCCAAATCAACTTTTGCTTGTACCTAAACCTTGTGGTTGCACAGGTAACCGATCTTTTGCCAACATAACTTACCAAATCCAGCAAGGTGAAAGCTTCTACTTGGTTTCGACTACTTCATTTGAGAACCTCACCCGTTGGCAAGAGGTGGAAGCTTTGAACCCCAGTCTGACTCCAACCCTCTTGCATGCTGGTGACAAGGTTATATTTCCTTTGTTCTGTAAGTGCCCTTCAAATACTCATTTGGAGAGCGGAATTGCTTATCTCATTACTTATGTGTGGCAACCTAGTGATGATCTCACGAAAGTTGCTGCTAAACTTAATGCCTCTGAACGTAACATTGTGATTGAAAACAACTATGTGAACTTTACTGCTGCAGTCTACCTCCCGGTATTGATCCCTGTGTCCCAGTTGCCAGTTCTCTCTCAGCAATACCCCTCTCCTGAAAGAAGAGAATCCAGGAATCGTTGGATCATCATTGTTGCTGTAAGCATTGCAAACGCTCTTTTGATCTTCCTTTTGGTTGCTTTTCTGGCCCATAAGCGTTGTTCATATAAGAGAACTAAAGCTTTGGATCTCACTGGATCTTGTTTGGAGACCCGCGATCTCATTCAAACAAAGGAACTTACAAAACTGGAGAGTTTTGAGGCAAAGATCACACCAGATAAACTGCTTCCAGGGGTTTCAGGCTATCTGAGCAAGCCGATCATTTACGAGGTTAAAGAGATCATGGAGGGCACGATGGATCTAAATGAACATTATAAGATAGGAGGATCAGTATATAGGGCCAAAATCAATGGCCGGGTCTTGGCAGTGAAGAAAACCAAGGATGATGTCACAGAAGAACTAAAGATTTTGCAGAAAGTCAGTCATGCAAATCTGGTTAAACTAATGGGGATGTCATCTGGATTTGACAGAGAAGGAAATCGCTTCTTGGTCTATGAATATGCAGAAAATGGGTCGCTGGAAAAGTGGTTGCATCTCACCTCTGAATCTTCCTCAAGCTCTGCGGGTTTCCTCAATTGGAGTCAAAGGTTACATGTAGCACTAGATGTGGCCAATGGCCTGCAATACATGCATGAACACACTCAACCAAGCATCGTTCACAAGGATATTGGAACAACTAATATTCTTCTCGATTCCACATTTCGGGCGAAAATAGCAAATTTCTCAATGGCTAGACCTGCCACAGACTCATTGATGCCAAAAGTTGATGTATTTGATTATGGAGTTGTTTTGTTACAATTGCTTTCTGGAAAGAAGGCCATGGTAACCAAAGAAAATGGCGAGATTGTTCTGCTGTGCAAGGAAATCAAAGCCGTCTTGGAAATTGAAGAGAAAAGAGAAGAGAGTCTAAGAAAGTGGATGGATCCCTGCTTGGAGAGGTTTTATCCCATTGATAGTGCTCTGAGCTTGGCAACCTTGGCAAGGTTGTGCACTCTGGAGGAGTCTTCAGAAAGGCCAAGCATGGCAGAAATTGTCTTTAACCTCACAGTTCTCACTCAGTCACCTCCTGAGACATTTGAAAGATGGACATCTGGGATGGAAACAGAAGATTTTACTCGACTCATCAGCCCTGTCACAGCTCGTTGATTTAGCATAGATGTAACTGGGCTGACAAGTCCAAGTAGATCTCCTACATCCAATTCATGCAATGAAAATCAGTGTACATTATCAATCTTTCAGTTTAAGTTATGGATGGTTTTATAGTGTGAATAGAGCAATGTTTAACCTCATAATGAGTTTATATTCTGGCTTATTTTCAATCTATAATATAATAGAACTATAAAGTAGAAGTACATATGCTACTGCATCTGTCAATTGAACACTATATAGGTCAACATTTACATCAGAAATTGACCCCCCTCCACAAATATGGTTCTGATTTCTGTACATCAACTTGAATCTTCAAAAGTGAGGAGACTATTTCACCCATACTTGGTCTACTTTCTGGTTCTTGTTCCAAGCAGGCTAGACTCAACTTCACCAGTCGCAGGACAAGTTTCATACTACACTTCTCCATCAGACAAGGATCTATAAGGCCACCAAGTTCAGCTTCTCCATCATCTTCCTCCCTAATTGAAATTATTGCTTCCGATAATTGCATTTCTTCTTCATCCTGTATAAAAACTGCTTCCTTTCCAGTTACTAATTCCAGCAGAACAACCCCGAAAGCATATACATCAATCTCAGGAGCCACCAAGCCATATTCTATATACTCAGGAGCCATGTAACCTTTTTCCCCCAACGCCAACCTCATTGAAGAATTCATGTATTCTTGTTGCTTTGCTGAATGTGCACAGCTGAAGCTAGCAATTTTAGCCCTTAAATGTCTGTTGAGTAGAACATTGCTGCTACAGATGCGCTTGTGCACACATATAGGATCAGTGAAGTTGTGAAGATAGTGAAGCCCATTAGCAACATCCAAGGCAATCTGAATCCTAAAATTCCAACTTTGAACTTCAAGACAATCCTTTCTGCAGAGCCAATCTCTCAAAGAACCATTCTCCATAAACTCATAGATAAGGTAGAAACCCTCCTGATGCTTACACGCAGCATAAAGCCTTATTAAATTGAAGTGGTTAGTCTTTCTCAGAAAAATCACCTCATTAGATACATCTTTGCTCATCTTTTTTATCGCTACTACTTGTCCACCGAGTACCCCTTGATAGACGGAACAACTCAACCTATTTCCGGTGCTGAAATCTTTGGTAGCCACCCTTAGCTCCTCAAATTTGTAGATTTTCAACCCTTGATCTACCTCAGCAACGCGATCTCGGAATTCTTCTGACATAGATAATATATTTTTCTCCTTTCCATCCTTCCGAGCTCCATATATTTTCTTTTTGTAAAGCAACAAGACCATAGATAAAATGAAGGACATGACTAGCAACGAAATTCCAATTGTGATTGTTCTTTGAGATCCCTTACCTGGTCTATCGATCCGATGAAATGGATTGGAAGGAGAAGAATTGGGCGGTAGTGGATAGTGAATTATGGTTTGAGAGCTTGAAGGTTCATTTGACAGTGGAATAAGAATAGTGGTAAAAGGAAAAACAGTTGGATTATCTTCAGTGAACCCATTTGCATAGGTTACACTGTTTGTGCTCGCATTGAATCTCCTACTGATATTACGAACTTCATCACCCCAATTGACCAAGTAACTTAATAGATACTTTGTGCCATTTTTGGTTTGATTGCTTGTAGGACAAGCACATCTAAGTGGCACCTGCAGTTTCATACCAATATCCAAGCCAAATTCGCTGTAATTGTTTTCGTGAATAAGAGAGCTACAAGTTGCTAAACCCTCATAAGTGTAGTTGGCAATTGTAAAATATGTATCATAATTACTTGGAATTGTGTAAGAGGTGTTGGCCTGATAGTATTTCCCTGAGCAGGAGCAAAGTACAGGAACTATTACCTCTTTATCTGTTGGGAAGACAGCTGAGCTTGAGAAATTGTTGATGCGAGCAAGCTCAAGTGGGTCTGCAGACAGGAGGTTTGAAATACTAGAGATTGTGTTATAAGGAGGCTGAGATTTGTAGATGAGAAAGGCTTGGCAGGATCGATTCTTGCCGTTGCAGGTGTAGAGAAAAGCTGGAGATGGACCCGTTGCATCGCTGTTATCACAATCCATGACCGCGTTTCCTGAATAACTTTGTTGGGCATGGAGATTTGGAGAAAAATAGAACAAAAATAGGAGACTCAGAAGAAGCTGATTCATGTTGGATGACACTTTTCAAAAGACTTGCAGATTTGAAAAATTGAAATGAGAGAGTGTGAACTTTGAAACTCAGCTTCACTGGATTCATTAGTAACATTAAATAATTTTGTTGTCAGTATCAGCTTGGCAGAATGTATTTCTAAGAATATCAACTTTTATATGGTAGGTATATGGGGACGTAAGGCACTAAATTAAGACCAAATGAATTACAAATAATTGAAGAGAGGAAAAATCTTCGAAGCCCGTTGCTTTTTTCTTCAATTTCTGTAGTATTTTATCAGGTTCATGACATGAGCAGCAGACAAGAGGTTGCAGAGAAATTAGAATAACTAGAGAATACAGTGCATTCTCTTGAATCAATAAAAAATTCCAAATACTTTTGATTTATATGATAGGAAACAGCTTTGACTGCTAAGGTAGTCCTCAGGTAATAAGGTGTAAAATATCAAGAATGAAGTACTGAAGGAAGGATCAATAACAGAAGGCTGTCCTGAATATATTATACTAGCAGTATTGAGCGAGTAGAATCGATGTCACAACCAGTGTTATCAGGTAAGTGACTTGAACAGTTCATCTGGTTACCTGTTCCATCCTACCCTGAATGGTCTAGGAATAACAAGAAGTTGCAGCTAGAAATTGGAAACTGCATCTGTGCCATTTGATTCCAATTTTAGTTCTTATCCATAACGCAGAAGAACCTTTCAATAACAAGTTAGGTGGTGAATCTGATGGATCTCCTAGGCAACAATCTTAATACATCCTGTCTAGGAATTACTGGTAGCCATCTTCTTGGTTGACTTAAATCTAAAGACAACCATGGATAAAATTTAAAATTTTACATAGATATATTTAGCTTGTTTCCACTATGATCATAGAATTTAGAGACTAATGATTTCAAGTGTCGCTACACTGAAAAATATAATATTTGCGGTTCCTCCTTTGTAACACATCTCATCTTTACAAACTTAAGCTATTAGATGGAAACCAGAAATGAATGGTGACAAAACGTTGAAAAAACGAAAGAGTAATTGATGAAAGAATTCACTTAGGTTTCTAACTAGAGATATGGTAGCCAGATACATTGCTAGACAATTCCCAGGCCTGCGAAGTAGTAAAAATTCTTGAGAGAGACTGCATGATTTCATCCATGGTCGGGCGATCTCCTGGGTTTTTGTTTAAGCAACTATCAATCAATCTGACCACTAAAACAGCAAGTCCTGAAGGATAGTTCTCATGCAGTGAAGGATCAATGAGTTGCTTCAAACTCTCCTCCTGCCCATCTTCCTCAGATAGAGCACCATTTAAAACATCTGATAAGTTCCTGTTTTCCTCACTGTGTAAAGCAGCAACTTCTTTCCCGGTAATTATCTCCAGAGTGAGAATCCCAAATGCATAGACATCAAGCTTTGAGGAGACAACTCCATTTTCCAAGTACTCAGGAGCCATGTAACCTTTTGTCCCAACAATGTGCCTTGTCAAAGCAAATTCACCATCCTGGTCACCTGTAGACCTTGCCAGGGAAAAGTTTGCAATTTTAGCCCTTAAATCACTGTCAAGAAGAATGTTGCTGCTCTTTATATCCTTGTGGACATGCGGATAGTTAGTGAAACTATGTAGATAATTAAGTCCCGCGGCGACATCGGAAGCAATCTGTATTCTTTTTGTCCAATTTAAAAACTTCCCTTCATTGCTTCTATCATAAATCCAATCACTCAATTGTCCACAAGCAGCATACTCGTAAACCAGGTACCAATGACCATCATTGAAACAAACACCGGAGAGGCGAATTAGATTAGAATGGTTGATCTTATTCAACAATTCTATCTCTTTAGACACGTCTCCATTCATCTTCTTAATGGCAGCAAAGTCACCATTGATTAGGCCACGATAAACAGACCCTTTGATCCAACAGCTAGGACTGAAGTTATCAGTTGCAGCTTTCAGATCTTCAAACTTGTAGACTTTGATGGATTGAGCTATAGCGGATATACTCTCGAAAAACTCCTGAGATTCTTCATCCAACTTCTTGTTGAGTGGTTTCTCATGTGCCTCAAAGCTTTGCGATTCGATAACTGGACCGGGTTGCTTCTTACTTTTACGGGACAACATGAAGAAAATAATGGTTCCAATGACTATTGTAAGAGCAATTCCTCCAACAACCCCAACCACAACATAAAGCCATGTTTTCTTTGAGCTTTTTTCAGGGTTTGGAGATGGTGATGGTGGTGAAGATGAAGCTGGAGGTGGTGGTGGCACTACAGTTTGAGAACTTGTTGGCGTGCTTTGTAAAGGAATTAGGAGTGTTGTGAAGGGAAAAATGGTGGGATTTTGCTCAGGGAGTCCATTAGCCTCGAGAGTTCTCCCAGTAGCTGCGCCAAATTGTTCACTAATAGTTGCAACGTCATCTCCCGGTGTGACTAAGTAACTTAAGAGATACCTTATACCTAAATCACTCTGGTTCTTTGTGGGACAGGCACATCTAAGAGGAACAGTGAGTGTTTCACCGCTAAGTATATCGTCAGTTCGCGTACTTTTTTGATTCTGGAGAGCTTGACAGGTTGAGAGGCCTTGATAGGTGTTATTAGCAATCAAGAAAAGAGTATCGTTCGGTTGAACAATATAAGATGCGTTTGCCTGAGAGTACTCGCCTGAACATGAGCAGTTTACTGGAACTATCACCAACTGGTTTGATGGGAATGATGTGGTCTCAGAAACTGAATTTACTTCAGAGAGCTGAGATGGGTCAGATCCCAAAAGGGTAGATATGGAGGCAACAGTGTTGTAACGAGGCTGGGATCTGAAGATGAGATAAGCTTGGCAGCTCTTGTTTAGAGCGTTGCAAGAATACCCAAGAGCAGAATTTTCTGTGTTGGAACAATTTGTCGTAGCTTTCCCTACATATGGTTGCTGAGCTTGAATCAAAGAACTGCAACAAACAATAAAGAGAACAAAAGAAGAAACAACAGAAAGGCAGCTCATGTCGAATCGGGAACGATCTAAGGAGAAACAATAGGAATGGGCTATGTATTCAGGCAAGGCAGAGGAGTAGCGTGAGGAACTTGTTCTTTTTCCTTTGCAGAAAGATTCTTAATAACAACTACTTATGAGGAGGTATTAAATCATGGAAGTTGTCTGACCATCTTATCTCTTTCCACAAAGTGAAAACGAGGAGGTATTAAATCATGGAAGTGGTCTTCAAAAACATAGTTACTGTTCCATAACTATTGACATAGTTTATCCCTTCACCTTCCAACTAAGACAAAATCAAAAGAAAAACGAGTTCAAGAAGAAGAAGCAACCTCTGCGTTTAACTTTGAACAAATAATAGCAGCCAGGTCAGTGGAAAAATTTGGGTACAATTCCAACAAATTAACAATAATCAAGGAAAGCAGGAAGGCCAACTGAAAAGTCTTTGCATTTTACTTTTACAAAAAAAAAAAAAAAGGGTGACCAAGTAAAAGTCCCAATGGTGGTTCTTGACTTGTGGAAAACATCAGTTGATTGCTTAATCAATCTATAAGCCAAGCCCAGCAGTATCGAACACTGTGTACAGTTGCAGTCCACACAGTCCCTGTAACTAAAAAAAACAAACGGTGACCAAGTAAAAGTCCCAATGGAGATTTGGACTTTTTTTAGCACGTGACCCAAAAACAGTAGCATCCCGCTAGATCTGTGGCCCGTTCTCCATTGCGGGTCGGGCAAAATTTTGTTTGATTTAAAAAAAATACTAGGGCAAAAACAATTCAAGTTTATTGGTTCAATTGATGATTTAAAAAAAAGATAAAAAGAATTGAATCTGATCCTATTTAAATTATCAAATAGCACAATATTATGGGGTGAAACTGTAAAAAAAAAAAATCTTATTAAATCAGGTAAACTCAAAAACCCTGTAATCATGAACATATAATTGAGATAATTTCATAGAAAGAAAAGTAGTAAAAAATATTTAAAAAATAAGATTAAAATAAATCAATTTAAAAAAAATAAAAAAACAAACAAAAATAAACCCACATTAACTTTTGAAACTAGCGATCCCGGTCGAACTTGGGGCTAAACTAATAGAAGGCAAACCACAAAAAAAAAACTCTAAAAAAAGAGATAAAAAATAAGAAAAAACTAGCTTAAAAAACAAAAGAAAAAACCAAACAGAGAAAACTTTCTAAACCTGATATAATTTCTAAAACTTGCAACTCATGAAATCCTGCATATGGATTCATTCAAGAAAATTAATTCTCAACCAATTTAATTTTGAATAATAAAATCGGTGAAAAATATTTATAAAAAATGTTGCAAAAAACAAAAAAAAAAAATAAAGATCAAATTTGATAGAAAAAAACCTAAAGAGTGAAAGACATTATATTTTTTTATTCTAAGATTATAGTAGTAGTTTTACTGTGAAAAAAAAATCTAATTATATATAAAATATTAAAAACAATTGTATAATGATGAAAATATAACTTGGCCTCTATTATTTAGTTAAATGTTTTTGTTTTTTAAGAGAAAATTTATAATTATACTATTACAATAAATAGTGTTATAAGTCTTGCTTCTTAAGAGATGTAAAGTGAAGAACAAGTTATTAAAAATGCTATGGAAAATGACAAGAAAGATAAAATTAAAGACCATCTTGTACAAAGATATATTTAAAGCAACAATCACATTATATAATGTTTTCTTGTAATGGCAAAGAAAATCA
>Ga0325414_1004930_pt1 | contig 14030 bp, 9 predicted proteins | sample PopdelMetagenome_8_FD_206183 | JGI IMG/M metagenome (GOLD analysis project Ga0325414, IMG submission 206183) | Populus deltoides microbial communities from Bellville, Georgia, United States - Leaf-PdKOR-R3 | ecosystem: Host-associated > Plants > Phyllosphere > Phylloplane/Leaf | place: USA...
AAAAAAAAAAAAAAAACCTATCCATTCTCCTAAAATGCATATAAAACTGAGTTGGTTTGTGCAATCTGTCATGAAGAATATCCACTACCTTCCTACGAGTCTAGGGGCCAACATCAATGGAACACAGCTTTCCTTGATGACACCAACGTGTGCAAAAGCAGCCTAGTGTCCATAACAGTATTGACTTCTTTAACAAGTACAGACATTTTCAACTAAAAACAAAACGCATGAAATGAATGGAGTGGAGAAGAAAGGTAAAATAATGTAGTCATTGTATACAAGCTATTGCTCTGCATAATCACCTCTCTCCTTGAGCTGTCAAAAACTAGGATTCTAGCAATAGTTCTATTTCTCATATATACATCACACAAGGCTGGAGAATGAGGAGGAAGAAAATATGCTCCTAGACTACCAAAATCCCAAGAATGCCAATAGGCAATTTTTGTTCAATACAATATGTAACATATTCAAGAAGCGTTCATATTCTATATATAATCCCTTTACACTGTCACTTGAATGATGATTCCAAGAGTAGCTCCAAGCTTTTCTCTTGAAGTGATTATCTAAGCTTTGAGTCACTACCCTTGCTTCTGAACGATGTCAGTGAGAAGAATGACCGTGGTGCTGTAAAATTTAAGGTTGTAAGCAAATCATCATAAATAATCAAATTTCAAACAGAAACTGTAAGGCTTTCCTTCATTCCTCCATGCCTTGTGTAGGCTACTCTTTACTTAAAAGGTTGATGAAAATTCACTGGACGAAAAATATACTCAAAACACATTGTAAATATTCCATCATGAATAATCAAGCGTTCTTTTTTTTTTTTTTAATTAGCACCAGGTATCCAGGCCAAGGCCGGACTAATCCTGGGGGTGCCCATGCCCTTGGCAAGGAGTTTCCTGCAAGTGCACCACGGTTAATTCATGGGCTTTACCCAAGTCTGATGGCCCCATGGAATTATTTGCACCTGGCAAGAGTCGAACCAATCAAGTGTTCTTTATTTCTTGTTTTCTGTCAGGTAGCTAGATTGAACATAAACTGTCTTGAACACACGTTAACAATGGGTCTGTGGAGGACTTGAACCACTCATGTGCCAATTAGACAGACTCAAACTTAATGGAAACTAGCCATGCCATGCAATGCATGACACTAATCATGCATACAATCTGAGACACTTGTAAATGATTCTTATTTTTTTGGCACAACATTACAAACACACATACTCACACAAACTACGACTCTTTTGTTGATTTCTAGGCAGAGCACAGGCCATGGATCACATGCAGGCTTTAACATGAGCATACATGTACTGGACCTAGAGACCGTGCTCATACACAAACCTACCACTCAAAACACCTTCAAAAGGGCTCGCACTCAATTCTGAATGAAGATTTTGAATAAAGCATTACCAAGAGTGGAAGTTTCATGTTCCTGAATCCTACATCAACAAGAAAACATGGAGCGCGGATGCCTCCCCTAAACATGACTTAACAGAATATTCCAACAGTCTAACATGTCAGTCAATTTGTTGTGAAGAAATTTAAGAATTGAGTGCGTAAAATATTAACAAGAAGAAAAGATTTACCTTTAATTGAGCTTCCGGACATAAGATCATCCCTCAATTTGAAGTTTGCTGGAGGTTCTGGTGTGGAGCTATTTAAAGTTTGAACTGCATGAAATGAGAAGGGTCAAGACAACTATCATAACCCAATCAAGAAAACCAAAAGGAAAAGTTCTGCTGTTTGGAGTAATCCGTGCAATTTTTAAAAACACCTGCCAAATTTCTGCTCATCTGAAGGTGTTGCATAAAGGACAATTTATTCATAAATATACGAGTTTCAGATGAAAAGATCTAGAGCAGAACCATGCTCCCTTAATAGATAAGTATGTCCAAATCATGTCAGTTTAACTACTTCTGGCACGTCTAAATAAAAAATTCACACAGGCCATGAGCAAATTTTCAACATATAAGCACAGAAAAAATTGGCAACCCATGCATCAAAGATCAGGCAGTACTTTTTTATGCAAAACACTCCAGGCGATGGTAGAGGTTATGACAGTCATTGAAACTCTTGAAAATACAGTGCAGGGAGAATATCAAAAGTAGAGGTTGCTCTAAACTACAAGCAACATTTAGCTGCTGCAATTCCTTGACATTCAAATAGATTCGAGATTCAGATCTGACTATAAATCACCTCATGAATCCAACAGTTAAGGGAGCAAGCCAGCCATTATTGCCAATCCATAAAGCTATGGTCACTAGAACACTGAAGTAAATTTGACAACCTTTCTATAAAGAGAAATTTTCATTTAAAAGAAATAGTTCCAAACACATACTATGTTTAATTTATCATATGAGCATTAAGCAGGTACATAGTAGATTGATATTCTAAGCTAAAAGATCAATTAACCAATCAGGAAAAGCAATTATATCTTACCCTGCTCATTGAACAACTCACTTTCGTTTAAGCCATCATCTGAAGGGTGACCCTGTGAGAATCCCATTCTTGATTTCCTCAAATCTTCTGATGACCGATTAGCAGCATCTCGCCCATCTTCTGTATCATCATCTCCTTCAGAAGTTGTAGCAGAAATCCAGTCAACCAAACTCTCTGCCCCACGACTTTTCCTTCCAAACTTTAACAACCGTTTGAACCCTTTTGTTACATCCTTACGAGACTGATTATTGAATGAATTGGCAACAAGAATAGGTTTCTGAGAACTTCCCCACTTCTTCCTCATTCGAGCTGCATCAGTCTCTCTTTGGATCAGGGAGTGAGAATTCCACGATGCAGGACTCCCAATTGGAGAGTCCACATAAGCATCGATATCTGAGGTCTCATGTGGATATGAAAATGGATGATGCATGCGCGTGTTCCATGACACAGGGCTTTCCCCAGGTGAGTCCTGTTGAGACCCTAAAGCATGGAATGTTGAAGGCCCGGATGCAGCCAATTCAGAAACTGAAGAAGGATCAATTTGAGAAATAGATCTCAGAGAATCACCATTCTCAGATCCAGACATACCTATCTTGTCCGAATCCTGGCTTAGTCTTGGTTTGCCATTGTCCATATTAGCACAATCTTCAACCTCTGTTGTTTCAAGCTCCTCGTCTTCTTCCTCCTTTGCCTCATCGACTGATTCTTCTGCCTCAAACAGTGATTCTTCAAATTCTTCATTTTTCAAAGACTCAGGTGCCACCATAGCTTTCAGTGTAGCAACAGTGACTCCAGAACCAGGACCTATTCCATTACACTTCCTGAGGAAAGGCTTTGTCTCCACATTCTTTGAGAATTTGTCATATGGCATCAGCTCCGGCTGATCAAATTTCAACGGTGCTAACACAACACCATCTGAGTTGAATGGGGGAAAATCATTAAACTCAATAGGACCAGCAGAGCATTTCCGCAAGGACTGAGACCGCCGGTTCTTTTCTTCCTTGACAAGAGGTACCTCTTCACTGGAACTCTTGCTAAAGGCATTGGTTCTCACCTGTGAGCGATTTGCTGCTTTGCTAACTCCAGAAAAGGGTTTTGTATTCTCCTTTCTTAAATCAGAGAAGTTCGGAACAGACTGTGCAAGAGGATTTTCTGATTGCACTCTACGCCTCCCAGAACTTGGATTGGAAATTTTGGACACTGATCGTGGAACTGGTGCTAATGTGGTGTGAGGGCTGGGACAAGACAAATATCTGTTTGGGAAGAGCTTGTTTTGGGATCTTCTAGAAGCAATGTCCCCATAAGACACCTCATTGAATGACCTGTCTTCTCCATAATAATTCTGTTCTGGAAATTCAGAAAGATCCCCATCCGCCTCACTCTGAATGGAATCTACTGGCTGTGGTTAAAAAGAGAATCTTAAAAGGACGCTATGAAATTCCAATAAGGGAAAGAGAAAAAAAATAACAAAATCTAACAAAAAAATCAAATGCTGAAACTCATTAGCTTCAGCATTTATTTTCCATAGACAGTTGAAAGATGGAATACCTGTTCTCTCTTCACACTTGAATGAAAATTGAATGATCTGAGCTTTTCTGCATGTCGGCGAGTACTAGACAATGAATTTTGTCTGTCCACAGAGCTAGAAAATATTGCCTTCATCTCAGCTCTACTCTGTTCAAGGCTTTCCTGCATGACCTTCAACCTGGCTTCCTTCTCCACTCTTTTTGTACCCGACTCCTCCCTCAGTTTTGCATCTCTTTTCTGCATGTACCTCTCATAGAATTTTCCTCTAGAATTGTCTGAAAAACTACGCTCAGAGAAACTCTGCCTGGGAGAACTGCCATGGTGCTGATTATCTACTATCTTCCTTGGTGGAGTGCTAAACTTTACGAGATCACTAGAACTCCCAGCTGGTTCAAGCACAGTCTTCTTTTCCTGAAACTCAACAGGAGATATCTCTACTGCCACTGGTTTTCGGTACTGCGAACTTTCTGCCTGTTCAGCTTGCACCTCAGCAGGCTTGCTTCTCCGAACAGAACTGGATTGATCGCCAGGAACCCGAAGTTTGTGTTCAGCAAAAAGCTTTTCAAGCTCATTTGCCTTCATCTTCAGCTCATCATTCAGCTCTTGATTCCCCTTGGACTGCCGTACCCTCTGAGCCTGACCTGCTGATGGTACTGGCAGGGTCACAACGCTCTCTTGACTCTTAGAAAACTTATTACCAGGAAAACTCAGCTTGTCAATTCCATGAATAGACCCACTCTCATCCCTACTCCCATCCCTCCTACCCTGAAGCTTCTTAAATTGTTCTGTACCAGAAGAAGGTTGTTTGTGGACCTTCATTCTTGAAACTTCAAGATCTTCCTCTTTTATCTGTTCAGTATTCTCCTTCCTTGCATTATCAACTTCACCCTTAAACAATTTCCACTGTGTCTGAGAAGCTGACAGATCAAAGTCAGTCACTTTAGTTGGCAATTCTTTACCCTTTACTCCAGAACCACCTTCAAACTGTCCTGAAAGAGATAGAGTATGTGTCTGAGAAATCCTAGACCTTGACTGACTTAGTGGAGGATCCCTTACTTCAATGTCATCAATTCTGTTCCCAAATTTCACATCCCCAACCCTGCCTGCAAAATTTCCAATCTGGGTCCGCAGACTAGCCTGGTTTTTCTCTGCAACAGTCTTCACCGTATTTGGAAAACCTCTCGACTTCTCCTGAAAACTCAGTTGAGCTTCAACTCCACCAGTCTTCTCTTCCCTGTCCGAAGTACCCATCAACTTATCCTCCCTAACCACCTGATCACCCACCCCAGTCTCCTCTCCTGTACCTGCAGATGACCTTAACTGGGACAGAGACACTACTTGATCTTTCAAATTCCCCTGCAAATTCACCTCCTCATCCTTCCTCACAAGCCCACCACCATGAGTTTGCAACTCACCCTGGTCTTTCAACCTAGAAACACTCCTAGTTTCCAACTTTACTAGATTTGCTGCACTTGCTGTATCATTAAACCCCTTCTGGTCCTTGTCATCATCTGATGAGAGAGGAAACACATTACTTTTGGTTCCAGATACAAAGGATGAAGAGGGTGTACACAAGGGGCTGTCTATATTGCCATCGTCCTTCTTATCATTGCCCAAGTCAATGCTCATATCACTTGCACCACTCCATCTCTTCAATACAGCCTTTTCAATTGCAGATGCTGACGACACGTCAGATGATAGTCTCCTCGGCTCTGCAGATTTCCCCACAGCTACAGGTTTTTCACCTGAGCTCTCCTTCTGCTTATTCTCAAATAGGTTGATTCTGTCCTGAACACTGAGTCTCCTAGAAGGCTGGCTTGGTTGACTTGTTGATGACTCATTCACAGCCTCCTCTTTCTTCTTTTCTTCTTCCTTTTTCTCGTTTTGAAAAGTTTGTTGCTGTGCAGCCAGAGAGGAATCGGGCTGTTGACAAGTGGTGGGCTTGGATTGATCAGGGTGTTGGGTTTGTGTCTTATCTAGCTGTTGTATTTCTTTTCCAGCTTGCTGCTGTTGGTGTTTATTTTGGAATGGGTTTTGGTGGGGCCTGTTCATGTAGGACCCACTTTCATATTCAGTGGGGTCATCAATTGACATGTCAGATCCCAACGAGGATCGGACCACTTGATCCTCCACACTTGGTTTCCATGGATTGATCAGGTCTGGTCTTCTCAGGCACATTAGCATAAATTTGGTACAAGCCTCACTGCACAAAATATTTATGAACTCAGTTAAATTGTCATAACAGTAAAAATTTAACTAAAGTTTGTGGGGAAAATGTAACTAAGACTTAAGAGAAAAGGTGGGAAGTACAAGGAAGAGGGAACTTTTAAAACAGAAAACAACCCTGCAACAGCTAAACCGGCCATGTTGTGACAGGTAAGGTTAAGAAGGTTGGAACATTTGTCCTTTTTTAATACATAATAAATTAATTGAGATCTGATGTCAACTTGCTCTGTTTTGATAAAAAGATCCCAAATGCTGAGAAGTTTAAAATATTTTCCTAGCTAATTTTGCTGTAGAATGCCACCTGCTTTGTCCTAAATGATGGGACCAGCAGGGCATAAAAAACAAATGTATGTTCCAAGACCAAATTTCGGAAGCATGTGGATATCTCAAGTTGAAACATTTTAAACATTTTCCCAATAGAAATTATTCATAATGACCGGCCCTAGGGTTCTAGGGTTCACCAAGGACAACACTTAACACAATAATCATGAACAATCTATTTCCTCAAGTGTCCTTGATACTTCAAACCAGTAACCTATGTGGTCCACTTGAAGGAATCCCAATGTTCCAACACAAAGCACTAAGATTAGAAAATAATCTGAAGTCGGTCCCAAGGAATTCTAATGCCTACGGAGAAAAATACTCCCCAATTCTGGTATGCACTCAATAAATAAATTTGTAAAACTCACAATTTGAGCTTAAGAGAAAAAATCATGCAACTATACACCTTCATAATCCCAATGAATCATCAGAAGACCTACTTGAATAAGACATCATGCAGGCAATACATCAATCCACTCAGTGATGAACCATGTTATATCAGTGAAGTGATAGGGAAGAGAAACACTAGCATTTGCAACCATCCAGAAACTTGTCGCTCCTTTTCATTCACCAATATATGATCACTTGCATGCAATGACTGTCATACATCAATAAAAACTATAATGCAGCATCAACTGTATCTAGACACAGCATGGAATTGCCTGAAGCTTCCCCATTTTCCCAGTCAAAATCTTAATCACCAGACAATAGATCCCTCTTCTTTGTCTTGCCAATGCTTCTAAATTTTAAATTAAACCTTACATGTTCTTAATGACCATGGTGATGCTTCATTTTCTAAATAGCTAAGCACAGATGATGCACCATATTGCAATACTTCAGGCACAATTGTGGAGTGGACCCTAGCTGCACTGTATCAGCATTGCTACAGCTAAAACAGCTTTGATAAGTCAAATCAGTTTCTTAGGCAGAGGAGCCTCAACAAGAGCAACTAAGAACCACATAGAAATGACATCTTTCAATTTCAAGATCTCACAGCAATAAATTTCATTCAAAGCAGATCATGGTTCTAGTCCACAACTAATTGACATTATGATTTCGAGATTTCTTTTTTTTATTTTTTTTTTTAAAAAAAAGTTGATATAGGCACTGCCAATGCCCTAAAAAGTGATCAAGGATAAAGAACCATTTTTGAGATTTTGAATCACCTATCAACACAACTATAGAAAGATGACTATTAATTTAAACTCTTGGTTCAGAACCTCAATAAGCCTTTTTGGTTTAAAAAAATTCAAAAGATTCTGGTGTCGCACCACAATAAATAGTGCATTTCATGAGATTCACACAGCATGTAGAACTGGGTTGGAAAAGGAATAGAAGATCAAAAGCTTAAGAATCTTTATATAGAACCCAGGTTGAGCGAGAAGTACTCAAAATTGGTAGAAAGCTTGAAACAGTGCTTCCATGTTATCATCTTCTAGTCTGTGCTGAGAACTGGCTTGTAGGCTGCCCCATTCCAAACTTAAACTAGTCCCATAGACAAGCCATAATACAAAAAAAAAAAAAAAAAGTTCCCATTAAGCCTAAATTGAAATTGCATTCTCCAGTTTTGTCAGATTTTCCTCTTCCTATTCATTCCTAATCCCTCATAGTTTGCCTCCTAACCAAACTGAAGAATCAATTATTCCACACACCCTCCCAAAAAAAAAGCAGCAGCAGCAGCAGCAGCAGCAGCACTAAGCAATCACAAAACAGGGTTTGAAGGCACACAAAACAGACAGAGACAAAAGCAGAGGGAGAGGGAGAGGAAGTCAACAGAGCTACTATGCATAGTGGAGTTCCGAGACTGCTTACTTCAAGCGACGAGCACCAAAGCGATCTGCAAAGTGCTGGAGGTCTCGAACAGTGTCAAGGTTGAATCCAGTAGCTGATGCACGAGCATAGGCTGTGGCTAAATCCCCCCTAACAGCAGCTAGCCTCACATCAATCGCTCTTAAAAGCTCCTTCCTGCATAATACAACAATTAACAAAATTAAAAAGTAATATTTATAGAGATTAAGCATGCCAGCACCCATTTAAGTGCAATATCTGGTTGTAACTTGCAGCGAATGCATGTCCAATTTTTTAAAAACTTTAATGTTACCATGCACAGGTTAACCTTTTTAACAACATTGCATTGCAACTGCTGCTTCAATAGGCAGCTGAAGATGTTCTAGCTTATGCTCATGCTCATGCTCATGCCTTAGGCAGCAAGACATCATAGTTATAGGATCCTGAGATTTTTTGCTATTTTATATGGACTTGACAACATGGCTGAGTGGCAAGGCAGAGGACTGCAGGTCTTTTTCCTAAAGTATCCTAGAACATTACTAGGATATTGCATGTCCAATGTAATTCAATTATGATATTGCATGTTCAATGTCTCATTCCTCACAATAATTAGGATGGTACAATCATAGAAGAGATCCCTCTTCAATTATGTCCCCTTAGAGAAGTAAATGGCTGGAAATCACATGAAAACTCTGCAGACTCTAAATTCAAAATTTTGAACAGAAGATGAAATTAACAGCTTGAACAGGCACAAAGTTTGAAAACCACTTGAGTATTAATCAAACATGATCAAAAGCAGAGACAGAGCCCCTTGCCTCTGCCCCCCCAAAAAAAAATAATAATAATAAATAGAATATCGAACCAAAGGTCTTTACTTTGTTGCATCAGCTCCTGCTGTGGTTCCTGTTCCATCCCCACCTGGAGAACATTGCCCACCCAATAAGTCAACATAAGAACAATAAATATGTTACTCAACATCGAGGTTAAGTAAGAAAATTAATCTAATTTAGAATATCGTATGAAATTTCATATGTTCATTAATAAAGGAGAAGTTCAAAATCTTCAGAGACGAAGAACAAATAGTTTCAGAATTTTTTTTCACCACATGTCAAATATAGCTGCAATACCATACAGTTAGCACAGTAGTAATTAAAACCAGCATAATCAACATTTTCACAAAGCTTGTCCTCAAGAAATCAGTTCTTTCTCACATCACCTAACAACTTGGTGATACAACACTTTCCCCATCTGTACCTTTTGACATTTTTTACAACTTTAGTTCTGTTGAAGAAACTAAAAAATATTAAGAGAAGAAAGAACAATCCACATGATGATTTTCTACACACTGATTGTGTTTCAAATAAGGCCACCAATGAAGTGCTTGCTCCAAAAGGTTCAATTGTGTGCTTGTTGTGAACTTGCCAATTTAAATATTTGTCATTAACTCCAACCTTTTGAACCAATGCAGGATATGGCATAAAAATAATTATGCCAAGTTAACTTCTTTCAATTGTTGGCCAAACTTCTTCAAATTGTTGGCCAAACTTCTTCTTGACTTAAGCAGGAGATGACACAGCAGATCCATCATTTAGGTAACCAGCATACATATTTCAATATTCACTGGCAATTAATATACCAAGAACCACAATGTTCTTAGACCATGCTCAAACCCACATTGATTAAGTCTAGAATCAATCCAGCGAATGTTCAAAGGCCAAGACAGAACCATCCCTATCCTACAACCAACCCCTTCAGTGTAATATCAGTACCACAGGAACCACTCCAGGAAACAGATCCAGGAACCTTGGCACTTCTAATTGAAACCTTATGTTTCCATCTCTTCAGATTCCACAAGGCATTCCACTATTACCCTCTATTGCTTGACTACAGCCTTTTCATCTATTAAATGAAAGCAATCTTGAACCTTAATTTATCATGAGAAAAGTTCTCATACTTCGTGAACTCACTGAGCATGCAATCACTCAGCAATATTATTCAAAGTTATCATCAATAAATAGGGTATCACCTGTTAATCCCAATAGGAGATGAAACTGCATTTCATCCCATTTGAAAAAGCAGCTTTTGCTTTTAGGCTACTATCTTGAGCAAATTCAACCTTTACAGAATCTTTAACATCTTCTAACTGCCAACTTGTTCTCTACTATGCTACTCCACTAACATCTAAATGCTCAATCAACAAGTAGAAGTTCTGTTCTTTGACATTGACTGTAATACAACTCTATCAAGCCTTTGCATGGCTTTGTAAATGAAATTAGCACACAACTAGCACTGCTCAGTATCTATTTCAAATAGTACCTGAAAAATACTTAGATAATTCCATTATACACCAGCAATACATATCAGAATGACTGATCAAGATTAATATCAGTCATCCTTGGGTCAATTCAAGGCCATTAGTCAAGAAAGTCCCTGAAAGAGTGGTAGCAGATGATATTAAAATTGTCAAACTGAAAAGCATGAGATGAAGTTTGATTTGCAATAGAAAGCATAACATGTTGATATGACTGTCTATAGTGTGTCATAGCCTTAATTACTACAATAAAAACTAGATCTTTGTGAAAGAATTCTAAGTGGAAGGCACTCGCCTCATGAACAATTTCTGAACTTCCAGTTGGTCATGTTATCATTTCCGGTTATTTCCACTTTTGCATAATTTATGGCATGTCAAGGTGTCATATTCCAATAATAATGGTAGAGCTTAAGGACACTTTTAAGGAATCAAGATTTAAGCAAATCTTTTCATGACTGCTTGTAGTTGTATACCCATTAATGCATGTAAATGGAGTTCCTGGAAACATGTTTGTCGCATGTTAGCATGTCTTAATTACCAGGACTTTAGACATCAATGCACAATACATCTAACAACATATAGAGGTAATTGACACAACATCAATGGACCAAAAGTGACAGAGTCACTGCTGATTCTGATTAATAATAAGGGTAACTGGAGGAAGAGACCAAGGAAGATGTGCATAACTATGTTATTATCATACTAAATTATTTTGACTGTAGCTGGTATTGGTTTCCTACTGATAAATAAGCACTTCATTTAAGAATTTTATTTGAGTTACCTCTGACCAGTAATTTGATTGTATGCTATAAATGTTTAATTTCCATTAGACAATATCTACTCTGATCTTAAATTTATGTGTGCCGGCAAACAAGGGAAACAAAGCCATCTATTATTTAGTTTCCCACCAGAGTGGGATCCATGGTGTTTATCTGCTTTTGGGGTTGAGCCTTCATGATTCCAATATGGTGGTATACTCGCCACTGGTTCCCTTGTGATCTTTGGAAGCAACAAGAAATACATGGTTTCATGGAGATTGATTTTATGGAGATACGTTCTGAGAGAGGGCATTTGATGTATTTTGATGGAGAATAATGTGAAAATTTTCAAGGACCATTTCTCATCAAGCCAACTGTTTTCAACATAATTGATTTCATACATCCTTGTGGTGCAATGCTGGATGCTTTTAAAGGTACTTTCCTGGTTGGTATTCAGCGGCATTGGAGTGCTCTACTGTTTTGATTTTTGTTCCGCCTATACTTTGTTCATATGAGGATATATTTGTCTCCTGATTTATCCTCTAATTCAATTTCTTTACAATAAAATTCTTATTTTATCTTAAAAAACAGTAATGAGAATGCGTTTTCTTTTCAAGAGAATTAGTTCATGAAACAACAATTCAAAATTCATGAACTAAGAGGTTAATAAGAATGTGTGCGAACTAGGATTCTAGGTATAATTTATAGTTCCCCATGTTGATGGAAAATAAAATCAGTTAACTAGCAAGTTGTATTTTGATGGAAGATACTTTCTTTTTAGCAGTGTTGTATTCATAAGAAATTGCAAAAATGAGAGAGAAACATACACACCTAAAGCACCGGAAAGTTGATCTCTAGAACCCTGAGTCAAAGGATCCTACAAGTCAATGAGAACTGCTTTCCCAATAATCATTATAAATATTCTCTACTTGATAAAATGGCAATCATTACCTGAGAATATGTTTTCCGTGCTGCTTCTAACTGAGACATCTCTGCATCAAATGTATTGACCATCTCTAAAACCTCAGGTGTACTGACAAAATGCACAAACCTGAAAACAAGAAGTACTATCATGTCAAAAGATGAACCAACATTCTTTCTACAGCAACAAATTGTTCAGTCGGCACTGTATGCAACCTCTCAAGTGTTCCTTTCGTGAACCGAGTCTCAGCATTTCTACATCCGTCAAACTCTAGTTTAATTGACTGAACTGCCTGTGAAGCTTGTTCTTCTGCAAACTTCAAATGAGATATAAATGGCTTTACTGACCCAGACGCTAGCTTCTCTGTGTTTCCATTGCTCGAAACAAACAGATCACATCTGGCAATAAGGAAAAATGAGCTAATGTATCAAAATAAATACACACACACACACAACTAGCACATAAAACTTTATGGATCAACAAACTCACCGCGTCAGATTTGGTGACAGTTCAAATACAGCATAGTCGAGAAGTGTATTGGATTTCATTTTCTCGCCAATATATTTAAAATAGTTCTCTATGCTCCAACTTCCTCATATAACTGAATGCTGTCATGTCTTGATTAATTAAGTCTCAGCAAAAGCAGAACTTCAGTCCACAAAAATACGCCAACCCACAACGCAAATTCTAAAAGTAAAAACAAAACCAATAAATGGATTGCCAATTTTAACAGTTCAAGCTGATTAAGAACCAAGTTAAAACTCCACATATCCATATCAAACAAGGAAACCGGTAATTTGATATCCACATTGCAAATCCAAATGGAACAAAACATAAAGTAACTCCAGTGGTTAAAACTTAAAATTATTAATTGCTAAGCCAAAAAATGAACCACGAAAAAAAAACCTACCTACAATTAGCCATAACTCAAAAACAGAAACCATCACTTCACATAGAACAATCAAACAAAACCCAGATCTGATTCTATAAAAACCCAACCCCAAATGCCTCACCCAAAACTTAACCAAATTCAAATGCCAAACAAAACAAAACTCATTAACAAAAATACTCATCTAACACAAAAATGCACCAACTTTGCATGTAAAGAATCCAACCTTTTAAACCTCCCCCCACCACTACCCCCCCCCCCAAAAAAAAAAATAACAAAAAAAAAACAGACAGTGAGAGAGAGAAGGAAGATTAAGAGAAATGTGGGTCAAACCATACCTGAAAGATCAATCAGTGAGATCTTAAATGGGTAAATCGGATCCTATATTTCAAATTGGGTACCTGCATTTGGATGCTAACTCTTTTTTATTTGTGTTATTTTCTTTAAAGAGATTAGCTTTTTCAGGGTTTCTGGGTTTCTTTCATTTATATTTATATTATATATATATATATAGATTTATATATGTTCAATATTTTTCAGTTCTAAGAAAACCCTAATAATGACAAGTGGTTTTTGCCTTCCTCATTTCTCAAATGCCAATCTTTTCTTTTGGCTCTGCTTGCTTTCTCACTGTACACACTCTCTCTGTAGTCTGTACAGGAAGAGAGAGAGAGAGAGAGAGCTAGTGCTAGTCTATGAGTGTGTCCTTTGTTATGTTTTCAGACAGACTTTTTGTTTGTTAGTTGGAAAGAACATTTTAACTACAAGTATTTTGAAAGACGAAGACTCACTGTGTCAGTGTTTGAATTTACAGAAATAGACTTGAGAGAAGTGGAAGTTGAATTACTAT
>Ga0325414_1004933_pt1 | contig 14023 bp, 10 predicted proteins | sample PopdelMetagenome_8_FD_206183 | JGI IMG/M metagenome (GOLD analysis project Ga0325414, IMG submission 206183) | Populus deltoides microbial communities from Bellville, Georgia, United States - Leaf-PdKOR-R3 | ecosystem: Host-associated > Plants > Phyllosphere > Phylloplane/Leaf | place: USA...
TGTAACTTGTGCTTCTCAGAGCTGAAGCTGCTTATGGAATTATACAAGCAGATGACAGCAGAAAAGGCCACTATAACAAAGTGGAAAATTACACCAAATTCCAGTGAAAGTGGGGTGGGACTAAAGCCCCAGGAGCAGCTCCAAGAGACAGCAGATCAGTCCCAGCCAGGCCAGGTTTTTGCAAAACCATCTGAAAAGCAGCAAGCTGAATACAGTGAGAATCAAGGGACGCATATTGTTGGAGGATCAGCTTTTGGCTGGAACTTTATCACCTTTCCTGGCAGTAAGCCAATCTACTATGGAAGAACAAAGGAATTATTCCGAGCTGCTCGAGTGACTTTGTAGGCTAGTCCTCCCCACTCACCCTAACTGTTAGTTGAAAGGAAAGTATGTATCAATAAGAATATGTGGAGCCTCACCCATGATCATGAGGGGATGCTGTGAATGATTTAGAAGTTGTGATGCGTTTAACTTTTGTTGGAATGGCTGCACAATTGTAGGTTTTACAAGAAATATGATGAAATCTCCATATTGGATTCACATGCTTGTTTTACTCATTTTCTGGCATAGGCTCTATTTGCTTCGGCAAGATGACAATTGTACACAAGTGCCTTGCCAGGTTGCTGAATGGAGTAGTGCTCATCCAATGCATTTTGAATATGAGTTCCATTTTTGTGTATAATAATACTTATTTTTTCACTGACTTTTTACTACATAGAGTTACATTTTTTCTGTTCATTGTTCCAACAAATAAATATAGATATATTTTGAAATATAACGATTGAAAGTGTGGTAGTAATTGTTTTTTAAAATATTTTTTTTTAAAAATGTATTAAAATAATATATTTTTTTAATTATTTTTAATATTAATATATTAAAACAATCTAAAATTATAAAAAATAATTTTAAAAAAATACTACTTAAAATGCAATCCTGAACAACCCTTAGTTATTTGCATTCCAAACAGCCGTTATCCTTAGCTGGACCAAGGTCATCTCTCTCCACAATCTAGGTCTATCTCTTTGATATGTCATATGATTCATGAGATGAGCTTTATGCTAGCTATGATTGAGGGGCTAATTATAAATTAGCCCCTCTAGTTTTAAGAAATAAATTAAATAATCATTCTAGTTTCAAAAACTAATTAATTAGTCCTTTTGTTCATTTCATGTTCTTTTCCATTTTTTTTTCTTTTTAAGAAATAGAGAAAGGAAAAAAAGTTAACATTGGTCAATGAACTAATTAATTTTAAAATTAGAAGAGCTATTTAATTTATTTTACTAAACTAAAGAGGTTATTTATGGGGTATTTAGAAGCGTGATCCAACAATGCTTTTTAAAAATCTTGATTTTTTTACTTGAAATTAATTTTTTTAGTGTTTTTAAATTGTTTTAATATATTAATGCTACAAATAAATTTTAAATTTAAATAAAAAAATATTATTTTAACATAGTATTAGCTCAATCAGTTTTTAAGTCTATACTTCCATCAGGAGCTTCCCATCATCCATGGATAGCCAAAAAAACCACCAGCTTCACATTTTCCTGTTGCCATTTATGGCTCAAGGTCATACAATTCCAATCATAGACATGGCCAAACTCTTCTCTATACAAGGAGGCTTAAGGACAAGCATAATCACAACTCCGGTCGACGCAACTCATGTCTCCAAGCTGTTAGAGAGAACCAAGAAAGTTGATGTTCTAACAATCAAATTCCCTTGTGTGGAGGTTGGATTGCCTTAAGGATGTGAATCTTTAGACATAGCTGAATCTTCTGAAATGAAGCAGAAATTCTTCAAGGCCACAGGCCCACAGCCATGCTTGCTGACCCTCATGAACGGCTCCTGAACAGGTACAGTCCCACTTGCTTAGTTTCAGACCGGTTCTTCCCATGGTCAACTGATGTTGCATCTAATTGTGGAATTCCAAGATTTGTTTTCCATGGAACACGTTTCTTCTCTTCATGTGCTATAGAATGTGGGAGATTGTATGGGCCTCACAAGATGGTATCATCTGATACAGATCCTTTTTTTCATCCCAAATTCTCCAAGCGAGATCAAATTGACAAGACAACAACAGCCAGATTATATTAAACGAGAAACTCATGATTTATCAAAGATGTATATAGATATGAAAGAATCAGAGATCAAGAGCAATGGAGTTCTTGTCAACAGCTTCTATGAGCTTGAGTCAGGTTATGCTGATCATTACAGGAAGGTTTTAGGAAGAAAGGCATGGCATATAGGCCCCTTTTGGTTTTGGAACTGTGACACTCAAAACAAGGCAAAGAGAGGTAAAGAAGCCTCCATCGATGAACACGAGTGTTTGAAATGGCTCAGTTCAAAGAAAACAAATTCAGTTGTTTATGTATGCTTTGGAAGTCTGGCCAACTTTGCTGCTTCACAACTTACGTAAATCGCAACAGGTCTTGCAGTGTCCGGGCAGCAATTCATTTGGGTGGTGAAGAAGAATAAAGAAGAAGACAAGGATGATTGATTGCCTAATCATAAGAGGATGGACACCACAACTTTTGATTCTTGAACAAGAAGCAGGAGGATTCGTGATTCACTGTGGATGGAATTCCACACTCGAAGCAATAATGGCTGGAGTTCCAATGGTAACATGGCCTGTTTCTGCGGAGCAGTTTTATAATGAAAAGTTGGTGACCGGGACATTAAATATTGGAGTAAGGGTTGGTGTCCAGGTGGGGGCTGCATTGGTTGGTGATCGTGTGAAGAAAGATGCCATAGAGAAGGCCATCATGGAAGATAAAGATGCAGAGGAATTGAGAACAGAGCAAGGAAGCTGGGAGAAATGGCAAAGAGAGCTGTTGAAGAAGGTGGGTCTTCTCATTCTGATTTCAACGCTTTCAATGAAGAATTGAAGAGCACGAATTCCATTTAACCCTCAAGAACCCCTGTTGTAGACCAAAACTAAAATCTGTTTCTTCTATCCATCTCACTCTCGTCTCTTGTATCTTAGAAATCCATAGCCATCCCTAAAGCTCACCTCAGATGAGATACTCCCCAGAAGCGGATGCGAGCTTCCAGAGTTCATGCTTAGTAAATCTATGTCTACTTTCTGTGAAGTTTCAAGATGTGAAACACAATATGAAGTAAGATTTGCCAAAGTGAGCAAACTGAAATTTTAATGCCTCAAACAATCAACATCATTTAGCAAGAAATTGCAAGGGACTAGATGTATCTTTACACAAATTACAATCTTGTCAGTGTTTTTTTCCATCTCATCTTCTTTTCTCCTCAAAATAAATAACTTTTCCCCCCTGTTTATAATGGAAGTGGCAGGACAAATTTTGGAATCATACTACTTACATAATGGAGCAAACCACACAAAGAATGAAAGAACTTGCATACCTACAAGAAAGAAATGCCAAAGCCTACCCAAAAAACATATTTTGAGACACCTCAATTCCAAGATATCATCACGAAAAATTCATCAGAAAGAGTTGCTTTCTTTGACAGCAATATGGAGTTGACTAAAGCTTTCACTGCCCTGATGTCCATGGAAGTAAAGATCCCACAATCAATGCCACATGGTTATCTTCATAAAAATAACACCACAATAAGATAGGGTTGAGGAGATTCATCAGCCACCAGAAAGCATTTTGCGTTTCACTTTTGTCCAGAGTCCGCATTCTTCTTGGATTCAAGATTTGTACCCTCCTTGAGTGCTGCATGTGCTTCATTTTCCATTCCAAGTGTAGCAAGAGCAACAGCCTGAAGATAAGATGCCACGTGCCATACAGGGGAAATGACTTGGGCTTGCATTGCATCACTTAGACCTTCCTGAGGCATGTCACTCATGAGATAGGACAGACTCCGCCGTGCAAAAACAGTTGGGGAAACCATAGTTCCCACATCAATGAACTGCAAGTCATAGAAGAAACTCCATCAAATAAAATATGTAGACTTGAAGTTAAAACAAGTGGAAAAAAAATCTAAAATCAGGTAGCTTGGTATGATAAGGAAATTGTATTATTAACCGAGAAGAGCATAATTGTATTATTAACCGAGAATTAATGTCAAAGTAATTCCTGACATAATTCTTGAACAAAAACTGACAACTTTGAAACGAGGAGAAAACCTGAGTGTAACACTCAATTGCAACTCTAAAGTCCTTCTGCTTGAAAGAAGCATCACCCTTTTTCTTCGTATTTAATGTTTCCTGCATTTCGTCTGTCCACATCTGGAATGAGAGCTGCAGCATATGTAAGAAAAATATTCGAGTTACAATCTTATCTGGGTTCTTGACATGTCAGAGAACAGGCAAGCAGAATGAACCAGTGAGCAATTGCAATTTATATGAGAGAGAAAATAGCAGAAAGCTTTAGTAATGAATAATTGCTTGAAATGTGAGTATAACAAGAATCAATAAGCCCGGTAAATGATATGCTTAAACATCTGCTATTTGCGCTTTAATAGGAAATAGAGAACCTCATTTGCCACTCCTTGATCATCTTTATATCCAATATTGTCTAAGATCTCATGTATGGCTGTCAGGTCCTTTCTTAAGCAAGCCTCGCCGAATGGTGACAAAGGAGAGGATGAAGCACTATGTGGGATTCCCATCAAGATATGAGAAGGAACCTGCACAGGGAAGGAAATGGAAACATAAAAACTAATTAATACTTGCTTCAACTTTCAAGTTTGGTTACAAGCAGTCCCTGATGGTTTAAGCGTATGGACAATCAACAGAAGAACATAAGACAAATTCCACTGCCATTTCGGGAATTCATATATTTATAGGCATCCACAACCAAATTTTCATTTTTTACAGCAAGTTTTCTCTCTAGAAATCAGTCCAAAGAAAATTACCCTCTAAAATTCCTAACAAGTCTTCATCCAACAGAAGGCTCTAGACTCAAAAAGTTTTCACTACATGATGAAATGATAACATAGGCAATCTGCAGGCACCCAAACAAGGAGTTGACGAGAAGTATAGAAGATATGACTGATAAATGAATAAACATACATCAGTTTCCTTCTGAAGAGGAGTCAAAGCAGCAACTAAGAATTTCAGACTTGGTCGTTCTCGGAGTTCATACTGCAAACATCGAGAAGCCAAGCGTACTAACTCAGTCCCGTCATCATTGGAAAACTGCCCTTCCAAGCAAGAATCTGTCAACATCTGAAGATTTCTATCCCGTATCAAGTCAAGGGCCTGGAACAATTTACTTTGAGGTTAGATTCACGTGGACAAGCTTCTGTAACAAGAATTTGTAAGCATGGGAGGAAAATACATAGTTTTTTCTTTTCTTTTCGTTACAAGGATTAATTTGTAGGTGGACCCATAATTTCAGTCAACAGATCCATATGATGGCTAGCTAGTAAATTTAATTTTGAATGATAAGCACTTACATGGCTTGGGGGGATATGCTTTCCACTGAGGTGGTCAAGCAAAAGAGTGCCAAAGCTATATATTACACTCTCTGGAGTTACTCTCCCTGAAAAAAAGACAAGGGATACAAGCAAAGTCTTGGATTAACTTATAATCCGAGTAAATAATACTAATGCCTAACCCATTGCAGCGCATCATGCAAGAACACAATCAAACAGCCATGTTGACCTAAAATTACCACTACAAGATATTATGCAGAAAAGTACAATTTAGTCCAAATTCTCTAGTCTGGGAATGCAGGTAGCATTAATAGATATCACCACAATCTCATCATACTCTATACATTCCAAGAAAAGCATGCCTGCGAAGGAATTCATCAAGAGACTGCACATCTCTCAAGACTTTAATAAACTGCATTATCCTGGATAATATTATATGAACATCAATATGTAGATCTAAATTCTGAAAACCTTTTTTGGCAGGTCAGAAGAACAGTAATGTAATGCATCATAATTTTTTTTCAGCATGAACACTTTAAACATTCCAAACAAAGTATATGGGAACTACTGATTTGTGGTGCTTCAAGAATCTTGATATATAACACCTAAAGCAGGTCAGTCGGCAAGGCCCTTCACAGGTGGTAATGTAAAGTGGTCTCAACATTAAATTTAATTACATAAATCTATCAGCTGGTCATGGATCTCCTGATTTCAATTTCAGGAAATCACAGAATCAAAGCAGCTAATATATGGTATTGTTAACAAGAATTACGTACCAGTTCTCAAATACTCTGGAGGAGTAAAAGCTAGATTCGTACTATAACTTTTTCCATCCCTGCTGTTTTTCATGAGGCCAAAGCTTGATAGTTTTGGATTACCATCCTGCATAATTCTAACATGTAAACAAAGAATGCAGCTAGAATCCAACAAGGAAAAGGTTTCGGAGAAATGGAGAAAGAGAAGTACCTACCTCATCAAACAAAATTCTATAGGCATTAAGGTCATGGTAAAGGGCACGCCCTTTACTTGTGCAGTATTCTAGAGCTTCTGCAAGATGTAGAACAACTCTTAATCTCATCGCCCATTTTATAGGTTGTGTTTCCCCTGATTCAAGACAGAATTGAATTGTTTAAATCCCGTATAATCAAACTTGTAGAAAGACTGTCATTCAGTTTTTACAATAGAAACAAAATTGGTGCTATTATACCATATTAAAGATGGAAATTTCAATCAAATGCCCAAAAATATGATCACAAATATGCAACCAAATTTTAGCCTGAATCCTTGTCCATGGATTGGAAATAAGCCTTACAATGGAAAAGGTGTTTAGCAAGTGTCTCATTGGGCATAAATTCTGCTACAAGCAGCCTCTCATCACCTTCACAACAGCAACCAAGCAAATTCACCAATCTATTGTTCCGTAGCTGGCCAACAGATCTTGCTTCCTCCTATTAATGTAACAGAAAATTGTCTTCAAGTTATGACCACGGTAAACTCAAACCATGGTATTTCTTCAAGCAAGTCTTTATGAACTCAATGGGGACACATAAGCAGATTTTGACATTGCACATCAGATATTCAAGGTTTGTTTCATGAATAGATGACCTCAAATTGAACAAGGATACGGCAGAAGTTGGCTTATTGCTGACTGAAGGAAGGATTTATAGTAAAGGGTAAGCATCATGCACCAAAACAAATGGGAATTCCTTGCAGAGAAAGAGAAGGGAGGGGGTCGATCCTAGTCATACTAATCCCCATTGAAGGTAGTCCATGCCTCTTAGTATAATTCAAAACCATGGTACTATACTGAATGAAAGCAAAACAATCATTGAGGATGAACACCAGACAACATAAATTTGTAACAGCTGCTCGAGCAAAGTGCATGTATAGACAGATTTGATGCCAATTTGTTAATGTTTTATAAAGGGCACACTACAAACTGAAATCAAAACTGCAAACATATAATTCAAGTACATCAGCAGATGGGATAGAAGTTAGGCACCAAAAATTGTCGAGCATCAGGCCAAGCCATTCTATTGAATCGTTTAACAGCAATCCTTCTCTGATTTTCCAGCTTCCCTTTATAAACAACGTTAGGAGCCTTCTCCCCATGCTCAGACACGATATTTTCTACTGCAAAACCAGATGTTGCATTTTTCAGCTGCTCAAATGTGAATTCACGGAATGTAGGCAAGTCATTAACCTCACTCTTCTCTTCATTTCCTAGAACAAGACAAAAACCAAGACGCAACAATTATGAGTTTATGACCCATCATAATATAAACTTTCTTTACCGAAAAAACCAAAGTTTTTGACCCACCAACACTGGGAACTTCAACAACAGCTGCCTTGAACTGTGAATCTAAGCAACAAGGAGTAAGCTTAGTGCACTGACTCCCCATCTCTCAATAATCACAAATCAAAGCTTATTACAATTATGGTCCCCTCACCAACTCTCTCTATGTCTCCCTCAAAAACCAAAACTTTAATTTACTGCCCCTTTTAATACAATCCTGCTATAAACAAGTAACACAACCAACCCAGTAGCTGAAACTAAACCCAGATCATAAAATAACCAAACTTAACAGATCTAATCAAATATTAGTACAGAAAGATTCAAACTTTTCAAGTCCAGTCAACCACAACAGAAACCCACTTAAGCTATATAACTGCAAGAGCTTAACAGCAACTCGAACTATATATATTCGCACACCCTTTTTTGTTTTAGTTACAAATCAAAGCTCAAAGATTCAAGATTTCTAGTAAAGAAATAAATTAATAAACCCAAATAAAAAAGGGGGTTTGATAGAAACAAGATAAAATGGGCCAAAGATTTGATGAACAACCAAAGAAAGATAAAAACTGAAGAATTTAGATTTTTTGAAACCAAGATCAGATCAGATCAAATTCGTATAATGTCGTATGAAAATATGGCTAGTATTTGTTTGAGTAACTTATAAAAATATAAGTCAATTATAACCGACAAGGATAGAATCTTGCATATTATTTTAATAAATATTTTCATGTAGCAGACAAGTGACTATTATTATTATTGGAACAAAATAATTAGTTTTTGCAAGCTGTTTTTGTGACTTTTTTTTTTTGGGGGGGAGATTGGACTGGAAAGAAGTGGTCTTTGTTCAAAGAATGGAACAGTTTCAAGAGGTCCAAAAGAGAACATGTCATCATTTCTCTTGCTCCCTCCCGCCGTAATCATTTCCATTTTGCCACCTTAATTATGATTTGTTAGGCAGCGCCGTTTCACTCCTTTGACTGTACCTTTTTACACCCTTTTTTTTTTTCTTATCAAGGACAGCCGGACTGGCACGAGGCGAGCATCTGTTCCTAGGAAGGAGTTAATGACCATTTTAATCAAACCTAATTCAATCTGGCAAGTTGACATGAAAACTAGAGGGCTCGAGGCCCGGTTCCTGCTTTAGTGTTGAAAATCTACCATCTTGTCTAAATCTTTAAACTTATCAATGGCTATGAAGCTTTAAGATTCATCAAGATCGTTCTGTGTTGCTGTAACCTATCCTACGAATTTGAAAACAGGGGTGGTGATCTTAGACAGACCCCATGGATGCCTTGCTCTGAGAAAAGAAAAGAAAAAATACTTGCGGGGTGGGGTCGGTTCGGTTTAACTTCACCAGCAAAGAAATCGGCTCGATTTGTTCTGTTTGCAGAAGATAAATGGAGTTATGGAAGTCGGCTGGGACCAAAAATCGAAATAAATAAAGTTTAAGGGGAGAGAAATATGACCATATTAAACACGAAGGACTAAAGAGTAAAACAAAACCAACTTTCGTTTCGCCGATTAATCTTTATAGTTCTAGGGTTAGGGTTTATCTTTCCCTCGGCGTTCCGTACAAAATGTCGAAGAAGAACGATTTGGCTCGTAGAAAGAGGCAACACGAATTCGAGCTTAAACGTAAATTTTCCTTTCCGTTCTCTCAATCTCTCCATTTATATATCTTTTTGCTTCTTATTGATTCCTTTTTTTGGTAATATTAGGAGAGAAAGAACAGAAAGAAAAGCAAAAGAAGAAGCTTCAAGCAAAGAGAAACAAGATGAAAGTAAGCTTATTTCTTTTTTGTTTATGTAATTTCTTTGCTTATAATTAACATATTTGAATTAGAATTAAGGTTTTTAGTTTAATTTTTGGGGGTATTTTTGTGTTTAGGTTGATGGTAAAGACAAGAAAAACAAGAAAGGTGGAAGTGGGTTTCAAGTAGGGAAAAGAAAGGTGAAGACCAAATTGAGCGCATTGGCGAAAGCTAAAGCTGATCAAGCAATGGAACTTGATAAATGAGGTTCATGTTTATATCTTCTTTTTTTCTTTTCTTTTTCTTATGTTGAAATGCTAGTGAATTGTAGTAGTATATTGGGTGCTGAAAATGTAGCTTCGTCTTTTGTAATTCAGATATAGGGAACTTTATGTTTCGTGTTATTTTTACGAAATTTCGTGTTTGTTTTGATAAATTTGCATCTCGAAGATAAGCAAGGCAAATTTTGGATTTTTCACAGTATATTGTTGTTATGCACTTGTGACTATACCATAGGTTGAGAGGGTGTTGAGCAATATATGTTATGAGGTGAAAATTGTTAATGCTTTCCTTGCCATTCACCCATGATATTTTACTTTGAGAGGAGGGAAAGTATGCTTCCGACCAATTGAATGAAAATTTTGACTATAGAATTAGATTTTAAGATAGGTGGATTAAGTTATTAGATTGTTTCTGATCTTTATGTCTGAATGCTAGTGAGGAATCCTAAAAGCTCAGATTCTGAGGCTTTTAGGAATTTGTTTGAAACTGTACGGTTGGTATGAGGATTGGTGCATTGTTGCTATCATTGGTTTTGCATATCCTGTCATTGGAATTAGAATGATATTATTTTAATCATTCTTTTTCAAGAGAGTCTGTCAATCCGCTGCCTCAGCTAAATAAGGTGACAGAGATTTTATGAAAACTTTTGAGGATTTTCCTCTGTGCAAAGTCAATCATGGAAGCTAAATATAGATTCATCTTTCTAGCAAGAGTTTCTGTCAGAACTTTTGCTGTGATGTGTGATACAGCTAACAAGAATCGGTATGAGTTCTGTGAGATAGTTAGCACTGACTTGTGGTAAATTGGTTAATTATGCTATTTTGAAGCTCCTAACTGACAAACAAAGTTTGAGAGCCTGATAAATAGAAGGGAAGTGGCATCAGTTTTAGCTGCTGCAACCATGGTTTATTGAGCAAAAAGATTGGGAGTTTTTGTGGGCGGAAGTCTATTGTGCTTATGCTTTTCCTGTGGGTATGTCCCTATTGATTGACTTGTTTTCATGGGTTCTTATTCAATGAAACGTTTTTATTGAAAATCTCTTCATCAGGGAGGATCTTTGTATCATAGAGGACCTGCATAGTATTATAGAGTTTGTGCTTGTCTAGCAAACATTTTTGTTTCTCTTGTTTCAATGAGCTTATGAGTTTTTCATGGTTCAAAGAAGTCATGCCATTGTGTTCCCCATTGTTCTGAATGGAGATTAGAAGGGATAAACGAAGCAGTGGCAGACCCTGGCATGGAGCTGACTGGCATGATGAACTTGCCAGGGCTCGCTTCCTTTGAAGGCTGTCCTCCTTCGAACCCCTTGGGGCTCTTGTGTATGTGAGAATATACTTAGCATAGTGTAAAGGCCCATGTCGGCCTCCAGTCGACCAAAAGAAAAGAAGACAGCAGCATCACGGCTCTTTTAGGCTGTTTTTAGCAAATCCTTGAAATAACGTACAGTACATGAAATCTTTATAATCAAACATTCCCTTCGGCTTTCCGCAGCCTTATCATCCCTCACCGCGTGCCTCTTGAAGAAGCATAGAGCACGCATGACCTTCTGCTCTACTGGAAGAATTCGAACCCATGAGATATCAGACACCCTGACTTCCTTTTTTTATTTTTTTTCCCTGAACAAAGACACCCTGACATCGTGCAAGAACTGCATGGGGATTGAATTGATACTGAGCCTATTCTTTGAACAATCAAGTACCAGCTGCAATTAATCTTCATTGATGGAGCATGCTGCTAGCTTTCATGAGTTCCTGAGCCATAAAAGATGTGGCGCACCCATACCCGGGCCGGGCCGGTCTATAAAGTTGTACAGTTCAAACCCTAGGCCTGAGAAGACGAGAAAAAGAGAGGAAGATTCCTTTGAATCTGTGATCAAAACAGTCGTTTTCGTATGTGTGGTTGTCATTTTTACGGGTTCATCCACTTCAGAACAACGTTAGATGCCTGTGGTTTACATTTATGCAAATTGTAGATTTTATAGCTGGGGACCGTTACATGTCAAAATCCGAAACTCTAATAAACGACTTCACTTATCCACACGAGAAAGTCTTTGATATATATATATATATATATATTTTTTTTAGAAGAAGATATGATTCTCTCCTGTTTTTTTCCAGAAAAACGGAATAAATTCGGATAAAAATCTAGTTTTTCTATTTCTGATTCATATATTTTAATTTTACTTTTACACTTAAAAAGGCAGACCCACCCAGAATCCTTTATTTTAACATCAATGCTCCTCCTCGTCCATTGTATTTAATAATTGTTGATGGTTCGAACAGTGACTTCGCAGCTTATTCTAGGAAAAGGAAATAGGCAAAGGAACAAATAGAGTTTCGTGGTCAAAACAACACTTGTTTTATTCTTAGAAACGCAGTTACATTTCAACAAATATAGGTTGAGGGTTGATCCACCAACCAACATAATCTTTGCTTTTCAACTCCTGCATCCTTTTCTCTTTTCCCCCCTCGTATTCACTCTCCACTTTAAGATATTGGATGTCGATGAACGGCATTTTCCTTTTTTCCGATTCACTGATGTCCCTTTTTATTGCAGTAATAATCATCTTCAATTTACATCACCGGCCTCCCCTTTTCAGTGACTGTAACTCCACCAGGTTTGAAATCTTGTGCATGTTCCCATTGCCCTGCGTTTCATGAGTGACAATTATTTGCAAACAAGGCTGGCCAGGTCAAACATCGGTGCAGTATGTGTCTGGATGCTCGACATGGAGGCCTACAGTAGAATAGCTCTCAGCTTTTTGCAATTGCAGGGTGGATTTTGCTGGTGGAAGTCTTGGTACTCGGTCAATTTCTACTATATTAATGTTTCAGCTAAATTTTTCATTGAATCCCTTTTGATGGAACCTGTTTTCAGGCAGCGATGTGTATACTTTGATAGTGATAATTATCTCGGCATCTTTTACTCTACTCCTAAACCTAAAGGTCAAAATACTCATCAGCACCAAAAGCCATGTCTCATTGCTCAACTAATTTTCGGCAAGTAGGAAAGATTATGTCACAAGAGACTCTAGATTTGGTCATCTATCCCATGTAAACCATTTTTTTCCTTTGGATGTAGGGATAATCCAAGAGTGTATTCTAATGTAAGCATGGAAGCAATCATAATCAATTAGCTGATTCTATGGAAGTAATCATAATCAATTAGCTGATTAAGTACTATCTAGAGATCTTGAGAGAGAAGGTCAAACTCAAGACTGATATAAAAAACCCATCTTGGTAGGCCAGTGATCACCAGAGGCTCTCTGCCGCTAGCCCCTTGCAGTCCCACTTCATTCAAAGTTGGAAGCATGTTGGGCGGTCATAACTTTTATCAAGAGTCCATTTTATGTGAGGTCAACGTCAATAAAAGCATTGGTTTTGAATCTTTTGATGATGAAAAATTGATGTGTTCAAAGGGTAAAACCACAACTATGAACTATATCCATAATCTCCTTGTCAAGGTTTTTTTTTTTTTTTTTCCTTGCAACTATTTCCACAATCTTCCTGTCAAGGTTTTTTTTTCTTGATCAACCAATCATTCACAATATTTTCTTCCCATAATTGCATGGCTCCTCAATATATCCTCGTGATTCTGCAATTTCTTGTTGGGCTAAATGAAAACCCTTTACTTCTTCTATACAACCCAATACATTTTCACTGTGAGAATTTTGAAGAGAACAATTCCATGATATGAAGCACACGATTTTAGAGAAATTCTTATTTCTATATAAAATGTTGGATTCCATAAAATAAAATAAAACCCATCTAAGAGTTTGTGACAACGGGATTCAGATTTTTACTGTTTTTATTTTGATTTTATTTCTAGCATTAAATAGTTTTATTTATTTGATAAATTAAGATTTAAAATATGAAAAAGATGTGAATTTCCAAACGAGATTCAGAAGCTATCTATAATTTAATAACTCGTATCAATCTTAATCCAATAATTTAAATTATTAAATGAAGTGATAATGTATTATTTATATAGTTTTTTAATATCCCGCCAAGTAAAAAAAATTTAAACTTGAATCATAATTATTTGATTATCTATTATGTCAAATAATATTCTCAATTTAATAATTTAATTATATGTAATTTTAAAATATAATTTATATAATTTTTTAATATATATAAAAAAAGAACAAGAGAGTCTCTGCTTGGCTTCGTTCTCAAGTACCAACAAATATCCCCAGCTAATAAAAAATTGCAAAGAGAATTCTAAGCTCCACCCTTTAATGTTCTTGATTCCATGTATGGCCCAGAAAATAAATCCCACAGCCTCGTACCTTGATCTATTAAAATAAATCCCACAGCCTCGTACCTTAATCTATTAAAAT
>Ga0325414_1004935_pt1 | contig 14021 bp, 12 predicted proteins | sample PopdelMetagenome_8_FD_206183 | JGI IMG/M metagenome (GOLD analysis project Ga0325414, IMG submission 206183) | Populus deltoides microbial communities from Bellville, Georgia, United States - Leaf-PdKOR-R3 | ecosystem: Host-associated > Plants > Phyllosphere > Phylloplane/Leaf | place: USA...
TCCGTTGGACGCCTTAATGGTGGCCAACCGTTGGCCTACCGCCCGTTATCAACCCGCCAATGTCCTATATAAACCGGGCAGCACCGAAGAGGAAGGGGTTGGCGGAGAGAGTGAGATAAAAACAGAGAAAAGACGAAGAAAAACAGGGGATAGACAGAGTATTGAGAGAGTGACCAGGGAACAGAAAAAAAAAAAGGAACAAAGGAAGAACAAGAGGACGACACAAGAGCATACAAAGGAACCGAAGCAGAGCTGTGGCCGGTCATCATTCACGCCTCCGTCTCCTAAATCAGAGAGCAAGCCAGGCAAACAAACACGGAGAAGAGCCAGAGAACAAGAAAGAAAAGACTAGAGGAAAGGAAAGCAAGAAAGAGGCTGGTCGATCAGCAACCGTACGCCTTCGCTTCCAGCAGACCAGGTAAGTTTTATTCTTCCCGTTTTGCGAAATCATTTGACACTTTTGCCGTGAAATTTAATTAGTCTTTCCCAGTGCACGCACGCGTGGTGCGTGTCTTTGCCCAGCCGGGTCACTGGCTTGGGCCAGTGACCGGGCTGGGCTGGCTGGGTCCAGTCCAGCCCATGTGGGCTGAGCTGGGCCCAGCCCCAAAATTTTTTTTTAAAAAAATAAAAAAATAAAAAAAATAGGAGAAATAGAAAAATAAAAAAATATGTGTATGCATGGATAAAAATAATATAAATTTACCGGTTTACTCACCAACGCCAGAGTTGGGAGTAAAATACTGGTTTAAGTTTATATTATTTTTTATTCGTTATATTTTATTTTATTTAGCTAGAAAATAAAAATGTGTATGCGTAAAAAATAATTTTTTTATGTGAATATTCACTGGCGCCAGAGTCAGGAATATTATAAGTAAATTATCACATCATAAACTAATAAACATTTAGCAATTTAAGATAAAACCAGCAATGCAGTCTGCCTTAAGCAGAATGTTTAAGGGGTGATAATATCTTCCATTTTACGTAACCAATCCCGAGCCATAGAATCTCTGTTGACCAGTTAGGGTTCCTAGTGACCATAATACTAGGTGGCGACTCCTTAAACAAGACCTTTTTCCCTAAAAGAACCAGATGCCAGAAATCTGTTCTTTTTCCACGATCGAGAATTATTTTGTGGGCCGCCGCGATGTCGGGTGCGACAGAGAGAATTATATATATATATATATATATATATATATATATTGTTTATAACAGCATCAAAGTAATTGTACTATTTCAAAAAAAATAAAAGGACTAAAACACTCCTAAGTAAAAGACATCATATTTTTTTATTCAAGGTCAAAGTAGTAATTTTATCATGTCAAAAAAAGAAATGAAAAAGAAATGACATATCTATAACCCTATGTAATATGTTAAAGATAACTGTGTCATAGTGAAAGATAACTCTTCCCCCAACACCTAGTTCAATGGTTTTTTTTTTAAGGACAAAATTGTAATGATACTATTAAAATGAATAGTAATTTAAGTTTTGTTGCATGGTAAATTTGCTAAGAGATTTTATTTTGTTAATTAGTATTGATAATAACAGCAATAGTTGAAGTAGTAAACGTAATAACATTAGTAAAAAGAGAAACAACATCAACAATCATGACAATAATAATAATACCAACAATGATAATAATAACAACATTAATTTTTTTTAAAATATAAACCCACGGTATAACACGACCTTATCTAAGTGTATCCTATATCTAAGTTCATCGTATTGCTAACATTCTTTAACTTTAAACAACTCAATAAAAACTTCTTGATAACAACTACGGACCCTCCAAAAAAATAATAGTACGACGACGTCGTTCCAAAACTGATAAAACTATAAAAGACGCCAGTCAATTATTAAAACAGTCTAATAAATTGCAGCTTACTCACAAGTCATAACCCAAGGTCGGTCAAATCAATTGCTGCCTTTTCTTTGCTCTCGTTATCAATGGTTTGGGCCTTTACATGGAATGGCCCAAGGAGCCCCGATCGAGTATAAGTAAGAAAAATTAAAAATTAAAAAACAAAAAACAATAGGAGAATATAATAATGGTCTTGTTGGTTGTGGTGGCGGTGGCTGCCATTACGGTTCTTTTAATTATTGAAATTGAAAAGTTTTAAGTTCAAAAAACCCTACTAGAACCCTAACTAAATAGTATATAGTCCACTCTTTTTGGTCTGCAATACACAAGTTGCATTTGCAGTAATAGTAAGAGGAGTAGTTGAGCAGCGGGAGGAGAAAAGAAGAAGCAGCAAAAATGCCGCTGGGTGAAAAAGCAGGATTTGAAAAGAGCCAATCTCGATACTGTGGAGTGGAGACAGAGTTCAACGATGACTTTCCTCAGCTTCTCAATTTTAACCTCTCTACTGGCTCCTTCGATTTCGTTGTCGCTCCCCTGGTTCGTCCTTTTCCTTTCTTTTTATTTTATTTTTTTAATATAATATAACACAATTTGATTTCTGGTGGCTAGTTAGCCATTCACATATCTCCTTTTTTTTTTCCGTCTTATTATTTGTGTGAATGGTAGTAGGCTCAATATTGATGTTTTGGCAGCCTTTCCTTTCGCCTTTTTCACAGTTGCAGTCTGCAGCATTATTCTTATTGCTGCTTCTATTCCTAGGCTACGCTACCATACTCTAGGCTTGGCTTCCAACATTAACGTCTTATAGTTATACTTTTATTGTTATTAAGCTCTTGCTTATATTGTGAATATATGATTTTAGCAGCCAATTATTCAATTTGATCTATATATCTGTATTTTGTGAGGTCTTTTGACGTTATTGCATAATATTTGTGATTATATCTATGCAACCTGGTTGGTGGCTGGCACAGATGAATCCCACATATCGGCCCAGCTTGTTGGAAAAAGATGGGGTTCTTCCATTTGCTGCATCAGACCTTGTTTTGAGTCCTTCCCAGTGGAGCAGTCATGTTGTTGGTATCAACTCTTCTAGACCGCATTTTAATTCTGCACTTTGCTTCGTTTTTTTTTTTTTTAAATTTTCATGGATTGCATCCCTTCTAACTCTGTCTCATGTCTGAATTCTTGTTTTTTCTCAGGAAAAATTAGTTCTTGGATTGACTTGGATTCAGAGGACGAAGCACTTCGGATGGATTCCGAAACCACATTGAAACAAGAAATAGCGTGGGCTAATCATCTATCTGTACAGGTGAATTTCAATCCTGAAATTTAAACTGTTTCCTTACTTTATTCTTCTAAAGTTACTATGTATTTCAGTTGCCACTACCCTCATATGGCACAACTTTGACTGGAAAATTGTGGAGAAACCAAAAACTTGATTAAAAACCAAACCCTTTTCTGTTCCATGTCAATAAGAAGGCAGTCATAGGAGGTGTATCAGCACACAGAAATTAGTTTGTTCAAGACAAATTTTGATGTTGATACCTCTTCTGTTCAGCATCTTCAATAGTTGTCTTCTTTCCACTTTTGTCTGTCCTAGAGAAAACAAAAGGCACAGGTTGTTGCACTTTTCCGGTGTATCCCATCGTGCAACATTTATCCCCTTCCTGGTGTTCATTCATCTTTAATGTTTGTGCTGTGGTAGTTTTTTGTGCTCTAGATATGGTTCTTTGAGAAAAACCATTTTTAGAGCTTATGGTGTTAAGGCTCTCATTGTCTGCTGCAGGCATGCATTCTTCCTCCACCCAAGGGTGCATCCTGTGCTAATTATGCCAGGTGTGTAAATCAGATCTTGCAGGGCCTAAACAATATGCAGGTACCTTTCTTCATTCAAATCAATCTCAATATTTTTTCCTTGATTAGTGATTTCATTTCTGTTCTCTTTTTGGTCATTGTCTCTATTCTTATTACTTCTTTAATAAAGTTGTGGCTTAGGATTCCTTTGGTGAAGACTGATGATGATGCTATGGATGCGAGCTCTACTAGTTTTGTAAGTGACTTCCCTTTCCATTTTGCCTTTTTCTTTCAATTTATTAGATTTATAATATTCATTCCAAGTCAAAATGGTAAGATATATATATATATTTACAATTGTACCTGGTCTTAAAATCTTCAAAGCACAATGATTTGGCTTGGTTGAAATAAATTTTAATGGAATACCATGTGGTCTAATGGGATTATTTTCATTGAAAACTTAATAGAACATTTTATGTTGCTCAACTTCTTTTTCTTCTTTTCATGCACAGATTGATTCCTGGGAATTATGGAATTCATTTCGTCTTCTCTGCGAACATCACGGTCAGCTGTCCATTGCACTTGATATCTTGTTAGTCTAATCTCTCTTGCATTATTTTTTAATGGTTGCCAGTTTTTTCACCAACTTTATTTGATTAATGATAATAATTGCATGTTCTCTAGGAGTTCCCTGCCTTCAGTGAACTCACTTGGCCGTTGGTTTGGAGAAACTGTTGCTGCAGCCATAATCAATACGGATGTGAGTATATTTTGATATCTATACAGTAAACTAATTGATTGCATGCTGCTGCTCCTGTAACCGTGTGGGTTTTAAATGGAGCTTTGTTTAATTTACCAGTCCTTCCTAACAAATGGACGGGGTTACCCATGCCTGTCAAAGCGCCATCAGAAACTGATTACTGGGTTCTTTAACCATTCAATACAGGTATATAAAGAATTTTTCTTGGCTCCATTGCTCATATGAATTTTTTTCTTAACTGTCTTTTGACGAGTTCTAATATTTCTCCCTCCATGCTGTGTAGCAGTATATCTTACAATAGTTTACTTGGTATATCTCACAAGTGATTTGAGTGTTTCATCTCATACTCTTGTACATCAATTTTAATTCTCTGAATCAAGTTTCAGATATGGTCATATTAATGGATGACCTGGTATGATTGATCTTAAGGTGATCGGTATTAAGAAACTTACACATATTTTACTTGTTGCATAGGAAGAGCAACTTTTACTTGGAAACCTTATGAGACACATATTCCAGTGTATTGTGTTGTTATATTTTGATTTTGCTCGTATAAATTGCTATTATTGGTCACAGATATTACAAATAATTGCCAGCATGCAAATTTACTAACCATGGTCCTCGGAAATATCTTCTCAGATTGTAATTTCTGGCAAACCTGCACACAGTATTCCCAGACCAAGTTCAGATTTAGCAGCCAATAATTTTGATAATAATGGTGAAAGTAAGTTACTGTAAGTTTTACTGTTGGTTTTTAAGTTGTGTACATGTCTATGATTGCCACTGTTATGCTTATTTGATTGTGAATGTACTTCCTGAACATCCCGCTTTATATATAATAATCACTCTTATTTATGTGTGCGTGCATAAACACTTGTGTTTTTCAATAGTAGACAGCCTTAGTCCATGCTTCTGTTTATAGGTCCACAAAGACATTCCCTCAGGCCATATTTGGACTATGTTGGCTTTCTCTTCCAAAGGATGGATCCCCTTCCCGAGCAAGAACGTTTTGAAGTAAATTGCTTTCTCTTGTGCTTTCACACACACGCTAACACACCCCATTCCAAATCATTTTCCCTGTTAGATAGGGATGATTACTTTCTTTTCTTCCCATCCTATTTTTTTTTTTGACTGCTTTAATCTCTTATGCCAGCTTGGTTACAGGGATTTCCTACAGTCTCCGTTGCAGGTGAGCTTTTCCATCACAGCATCTAGTCTTATCTCATTGTCTAAATATTCTTTCTCAATGTATTTTTGCTCAAAGTCAAGTCTTTGCACTGCTGTTCTTTTTGATGGCTTCTTGCATTGTCCTCAAATAACTATTGGGTGCATCTGCTACTGTAATTCAGCCTCTCATGGATAATCTAGAAGCCCAAACATATGAGACATTTGAGAGAGACTCAATGAAATACATCCAGGTATGATTAATATTAAATTTGCACCTGTTTGTCTTCATATATATATATATATATATATACATACATATACATATATGTACATATGGTAAGACATGCTGTGGGATGCAGTTGAAATAGTCACCATCTTTGGATATTCAATCATGGACAAGTACAGGTTTAATGTACTGAATTGATTGTCACTACCGAGATTAAAACCTAGAGATTGAATTGGGTTATAAATATTCCAATTGATAAATGGGTCAAAGATAAAAGCTTTAATCTAGTATCCATCTCCAGATTATCAGATGTGATAATTTTATATCACATGCTTGTATTTTGTAGTACCAAAGGGCAATCAGTAAAGCTTTGCTGGACAGGGTCCCTGATGACAAAGCAAGTGCAACCACTGTAAGCTACCATTTGCCTTTTCACATTCTATTTTGGCTGACAGCCCACTTCTATTTTGTTGGTGTTTATCTTCTTGTACCACATTTATTACCACATGAACATGATGTAGTTGCGATGCTAAGACATGATTTATGCATTTGTAAATTTTGGTCAGGTACTGATGGTTGTTGGAGCAGGACGTGGACCTCTTGTGAGGGCATCGTTGCAGGTGTTTTCCTATGCCGTCTGCAACTTGTAACCTGTGGTTGTTTTTATTTGTGTCTCATTCTTCACTTTAATTGCTTACAGGCAGCTGAAGAAACTGGACGTAAGCTGAAAATTTATGCTGTGGAGAAAAATCCCAACGCAGTTGTCACACTTCATGTGAGTTCCAATGGTAGTTATTATGTCTTAGATTATGCTTGCCAAAAATATTATGCTTGCGTGTGCAAACTGTTGTACATTATAGGGGTGTTCAAAAAAACCGATCAACCAATTAAATTGAAAAAACTGAAAAAATTTTAACTGAAAAAACCGAACCGAGAAAAAAACCGAAGAAACCAACTTAAAAACCAAAAAAATCACTCTGTTTGGTTCAGTTTTGGTTTCAGAAAGCTGAAACCAATTGAACCGGATCAAAACTAATCGGCTCAAACCAAATTTGAGCAGAAAAAAGCGGTATAAATAGTTTACTTAACCTGACCCTAAACCATATTTTCCCATTTTCCTTTGACAGCAGCTGCCCCTTCCCTTCCAATCTCTCTCTCTCGTTCTCCCTGTTCTTTTCCTTTGACAGAGAGTAGCAGACCCAATCCATTTTTCTCCACCACTTTTTCCCCTCCTCTCTCTATCTTCCTTTACTCGTAGCCCACCATTTCTAGTGCTGATGTGATTATGCTTGACGTAGGCTTTGGCTTGCCTATTTTAAACCTTATCTGAACATGCTTTTTTCTTTTCTTTTTTATTGTTTTAGACTTGATCTTACTACTTGAGTAAGGAAGGGTCCTTTTAAGAGTCCAGACTTGATCTCCCCTTTCTTTTGCTTGGTTTTCTTTGACTTATTTTTTTTAAGAGTCCAAAATTATGGTTTCCTGGTTTTTAATGCCAAAAACCAAACGTGACCGAACCAAACTGGTTCAGTTTGAACTGGTTTTTGGTTCGATCCGGGTCATATTCTCAAGAAATATCATTTCCTGGTTTGGTTGGATTTTTTGACCAAAACCAGACTGAACCGGACCGTGAACACCCCTAGATTATGTTTACCAAAAATATTATGCTTGCGTGTGCAAACTGTTGTACAATATCAACTTGGACATTCATTATACGAGTCTAGAGGATCCCTCAGGAATTGAACTGCAACAGATCCAATATAGTGAACTACAACAGATCCAATATAGTTTACTGTTCAGGCATTTGTAAACACGTGCTTTTTTTAATTATATTTCTCTAATATCTTGGATCTCAGAGTTAACATGGTATTTTTTGCAACAGAGCTTGGTTAAGTTAGAAGGGTGGGAAGATATTGTTACCATAATTTCTTGTGATATGCGTTTCTGGGATGCTCCTGAAGAAGCTGATATCTTGGTATGTGATTATTTTGTGGTTAATCTGTTAGGCATATCATTCTGGATGTTAATGACTACCTGCTTATGTACGTGCCTTCTTTTGATTGCTTTCCAGGTTAGTGAATTACTGGGTTCTTTTGGTGACAATGAGCTATCACCTGAATGCCTTGATGGTGCCCAAAGGTTCTTGAAGCAAGATGGAATCTCAATACCATCATCGTATGTAAAATCTTTTTTGTTGAACTGTTTTAAAACTTGTTCTTCTAATATACTGTACAAAGTTATGGTGAATTATCTGTTGCCTATGTGTTTATGTTCATCACATATGTAGGTAAGAACAATTGGAAGTTATTGGCCGGAATGAGTGATCTTTCTACCTGGGCCCCCTAGGGCCTCATTGATGCCAATTCATTCTCTGTGTGTTTATCTTGACATGTTATCATCAGTTTATTGAGCAGCATAAAATGATACATTGATCTGTGTAAATTTCCAGGCTCAGATTGTAATCTGTTGTGATGAACATTTCACTTGATCAATAGTTAATCCTGCCCATTTTGGGGTAGAAGGGGCTTTTCTGTTGGTGTGCCTTATGGATCTTCTCCGAGTTGATGTCAAATATAAATTGGCCATGGGAACATACATGGGAATTTTTCTCCCAGAACCTTGTAATCACTTACAGAAAAGACAAGGTTTCTCAGCCAAAACCAGACCATTATATGACATGATTCTTGTTCTAAGCCAGGTCCTCTTTTTGACCACAATGCCGTATATCTGTTTAATACCTAGCAGTTACATCCTTAAACATTATACATTGATGTTCCTTGAAATATATTTAGAATCTTGGTTTGGCAGCCAACATGAAGATTACTTTGGGAATTTAATTATAAATTGTGAAGTGCAATGCTTCTTGATCCAAAATTTTCTTTTCCAGGTACACTAGTTTTATCCAACCACTGACAGCTGCCAAGCTATATAATGATGTATGTCCTTTGAATTTTTTCGTCTGTTCTTTTCCTGTTTCTACTAGAATAATGTTATTGGTTTTTTTCTTTCTTTTCTTTTTGTGCAGGTTAAGTCGCACAAAGATCTTGTACACTTTGAGACTGCATATGTTGTCAAAATGCATAATATAGCAAGGCTCACCCCTTCCCAACCTGTAAGTCACTTCACAGCATGCTAATTGATATATAGGCACTGTTTAGGTCCATGTCTTTGTGAAATCGAAGTGGCTAATCCACTGCATTGCATGCCAGGCCTTTTATCTAATCAGTTCTTGATTCTTAGCAATTAATGAATTCTTAGGCGATGATTAATTAAGCAAATTATGTATTTTGTGCATTGTTCTTTCTGATCTTTCTTCAGCTGATAAAACATTTAGATCAAATGGTTTCAGCTACTGATGTATTCTTTTTCTGTACAGGTCTTTACATTTACCCACCCAGATTACTCAAACAAAAAAAGCAATCAACGCTACAAAAGGTTGCAGTTTGAGATACCAAGTGACACTGGATCAGCTATGGTGCATGGTACGCTGTAACCAAGTCATTCCTATTTTGTGTGTAAATTTTTTACTGTTAGATAGTGTTACCAGTTGATTACCATTTCTGGAATCTTGACTTCTACTCCTACTAATTTGATTTGCTGTTGTTTGGAGTATGATCTTGAAACTCTTGACAAGTTAGAAATTGGACATTGTAGGAGAACACTGAATTTTGATAGATCCATGCCTAACTTAATCAAAGTTAAGAACGCACGTGTATGAATTTGAGTGCACACATTATAGAAATGTGGTACAGAAATAACTAAATGCAATGGAGATTCCACTTTGCATAGTAGCTGAAGATCTCATGCAAATAGTTTGAGGAAAGATTGGATCAACACAAGGTTAGTCAAAATATATCATGAAATGGAGAACCATGGTATGGAAATAACTAATTGCAATGGAGGTTCCACTTTCCTAGTAGTGAAGATCCCATGCAAATAGTTGAGGAAAGAACACGAGGTTAGTTAAAATATATCAGGAATATAGAACCAGCTAGGCAGTTGGGACTTTGAAAACTTAAACTGTAGACCATATAACTCCACTATCGTGCTCAGTTCGAGGTTCAATCATCCTCTGGTATCCTATTGAAAGTTGATTCTCTTCTACAAACAAGTTACTTCTTGCAACCTTTTGAGATGAGTAAGTTTGGAGTATTGTTTCTTGAAAGCCAAAATTGTATTTTCCTTTTTGCACAGGATTTGCTGGCTATTTTGATGCAGAGCTTTACAAAGATGTTCATCTTGGCATTGAACCATCAATGGCGACACCAAACATGTTCAGCTGGTATAACATTTGATTTTGTGCATGAATTACTCATCCACAATTCACAAGTTCAATGAGTATATATGGATTGGGCGTTCCTTTCACTGCCCCCCTGCAATCATGATTTTTATATTCCCTTCTCTCATATTTCAAATACCCACCTGTATTTTATGTGCTTGGCATTGCAAGTGTTGAAAGAATTCTAGTTAATTCAGCATGTATTAGCTTAGTTTTTTGGTTGTGATAACTGGTGAGGTCTAATATTATTGTAAACGGGTGATTGTCTATTTTCCAGGTTTGCAATATTCTTCCCTCTTAGGACACCAGTTTGCGTAAAGCCTGGTTCTCCTTTGGAAGTACATTTTTGGCGATGTTGTGGTTCTTCTAAGGTTAGTACGTAATTGGTTTAATAATTGCTGCTTTTATTATGATTATTATTTGTGTACATACAGCTTTTTTATTGCTTAGCATTGAGTAGTGTAATAAAGAATCTCTTAGTCATATCCTTGTTAGCAGAAGATGGATCCATCTTGATGCTCGAAATGATCTGTTTGATGCAGGTTTGGTATGAATGGTGTGTGGCATCTCCTAACTCATCAGCTATTCACAACAGCAATGGTCGTTCATACTGGGTTGGTCTCTAGGGTTTTCCTAAATTTTATGGAAGCATTTATTATAGTCATGAAGGGCGGGTACCCTTGCAATACCGCGGACAGGAATGATGTCAGTCATTCTAGGAGGACGATGAATTCTGGGTCGACTAGATGTAAGACTATGTTAATTGTGCTGCCCTTGTGCAAGAGCGGGTGAAATATACTTAGATCCCTATTCAAGCGAGTCGTTGTGCAAGTTACTGGCTGTCAAATATAGCATTTAATGAAATTCCAGAATGTTTTTTTTTTTTTTTAACCGCCACAACATTTTTGGGAAATGAATGCAGCAAATGGATTTTCACAAATTATTTTAATGACAATTGAGTGCTTTGTAGAAGAGATTATTAACTGCCCTACCTGCACATTTTTCTGTTTCATGACGAGATCTAATGAGCTTTAGACCATCCAAAAGCAGTAACTTTCATGCCGACCATCCTATGGTTTGAACTCGAGATTTCTAAATGAAACCCTATCTTATAGAAACTCAAATCTTAATGACTGGATTGTGCGTTCACCGCATAAGTGCCATGACTGGTAACCCCCGTTGAGTTTGAGTCGAGGTAGCATCCATCGGATTTGAAATTTCAATTGTAATCTCGCGTCCAGTTGATTTTTAACATTGAAAACATTAGAAGAGCTTGGCCGAAAACCCATTTGCGAAATTTGGCTGCTCCGGGTGACCGATGAACAACCGTCATTACCAATAGAATTAATCACTTTAAAAAAGATAATATACTTTTACTAAGATTTTGAAGTAAAATTCAGAGCTAAACCATGTCAAAATCTAAAACTAAATCAAGCATTTATTTTTTGAATTAAATAACACTTTTGATGGCATATCTTGAAGTTTTAGCGAAAAAAACTTGTATAATATAAGTAATCTCTTGCCATCATCATTATATCGGAAAAGATTACTAATAGTGTAGAAGCATAAAATAATGACAAAAAAAATAAATATATAAAATAATAACTTGTGCCCATCATCATCATCATCATCATCATCATCATCTTGGAGATCTGTTCAAAAGCTGGTAAAAGTTCAATGACATAACAACCAAGTACAAGGATGTCACTAAAAGTTATTGTTGCCTTGTTGTAAGCAAATTCTATCATTTTAAATTAATTGCAAAGATTGTAAGAGATAATAAATTTATAATGCTGGATCATATTATATATAATCTATGCTCTTTGGTGGAACACAAGATGAATTTTTGGAGGGGTCATGCTATGTATTTTCAAGTGTTGACAACTTTTTTATGTAAATATTAATTAAAAGTTGCTTGAAAATGTTAAATTCAATTTTAATTAAAAGAAATTCAAAACAAAGAAAAAAAATACATCCAAAAACAAAATAGAATTTAGTTTTGTATATTATAACTACAATTTCAAAATTATTCTATCTTAAAATTTTTCAAATTGCAACATTATTTATATGAACAGTTATGGATAAAGGTAACGGGTGGAAAGGAGTACATAGAAGTACATATATATCTTTCAACCAATCAATCATGGATAAATTTTGTAATGTATTAATACATTACAAGCACTTACAAGAGTAAAATGTTACAATTTTATATTTAAAATAAAAAGATGAAATCCATTGTCATTAATATAGCTTTACCATAATAATATAATAATCTTCATAATTCAACAAATATGTTTATTACAATCTTCCAAGAAATAGCATAAATATCATAAATTATCAATATCCTATAGCTAGTAAAAGTCTTACAATTAAAATAGTTTATCATGTCAACTTAGTTTCGAAGAGCACATGAAAAACCAATAAAAAATAAACAATTTAAAATAAAATTATATTGTCACAACATTAACAAATCAAGCATATATTAACATTTATTTTCACAAATTTCCATCAATTACTTTGTTACAATTCTTTAACATCAACATTTCCTCTACTAATAAATGGTAGTAGTATTGTATCAAACAAAGCCCTTAATTCCCAAATCAAACACATAAGCCTTTACTCTCCGGGCTAACACTTTCGTATAATACTAGCTTTAAAATTCTGTTTTCCACGTAAGAATACCAAAAAAGTAAACTTATCAGTAAAGGCTATCATATCCAACCCTTTGTAAACCTCTTTTAGAGGTTCATTAATATAAATAACAACCAATCCCTTGTTCCAACTAGGCTTTTGTGCCTCAGGTGTATTCCTGACATCTTCCTAGTCTCCACTCATATGGTTAACTACAAATTGCCCATTACCTCCACACTTGTGGCCGACACATTAATTTTATAATCAAGTCCCCATTTTTTTATGGCCAATTTAATGTTAACAACTTTGGGGCCCCACTTTTGTGGCCGACTCCCATGCATGAAAATGCATCCATCTTGCCCTAAAAGGGACTTTAATCTTATCTCCACAAATGTAGCCGACTATCATGCACCTAAACCATATATACTTGTTTTGGAATTCAAGTTTATTTAGTTATGCCCCACTCATGGGGTTGGCCTTTTCTTTCGATAACTCAATCATTTCATAAATAACAACTTATCAATCTAAGCCCTACTCATTTGGTCGGCTTGATGCACACAACACTTGTCTAAACTAATCTCCACATCGAGAGTTCAAGAGTCTTTATCATTCCACAACACATATGTACAAATCAATATTCATATTATTGAAAATAACAACTTATATAAATTATTGTAAATTAAAAAAAGTTAAGGTGACAAGCACCTACTTATTCCTCTTACTGGTCCTGCCCACTTGCCTAGGATCCCGCATCCAATGCCTCTCTTGCATCACACTAAGTCTTACATCACATTGTTTCCTTAAAAATATTAAGAATGCACTTCTTAGTATTCTTTTAACAATTTAGGAACTTGTCATGAATATGTCACGACCCGATCCCCGGATCCATGACCGGCACATAGGCAAGGTTCCCTTCCAAGGTTCCATACCTATGCGAACCCAAACTTACACACAAACTTATCCTAACTCAATTAGAGTTCAACGCAGCATTAATAACAAAATCAACTTCATAATATAATTGAATTGTCTTAATACAAGAGTTTATATAAGTTCAGAGTTTTGGAGCACTAACTAGACATAAAGGAAAGGTACAAAGTACAACCAAAAAGCAGGTTCGGAAGGTTCAACAAAAGTAACCTGCTATCAAGCTATAAGCCTGAAAAGATAAATAATGAGATGGTGAGTTCAACAACTCAGTGAGTAGATAACGTTCAATATACACACACGAGGTAATACAGCAATGAGAAATATATATACAAGTATGGCTCTAGGTTCTTATAGAAAGGTTTCTCAAATAGGCCATAA
>Ga0325414_1004938_pt1 | contig 14020 bp, 8 predicted proteins | sample PopdelMetagenome_8_FD_206183 | JGI IMG/M metagenome (GOLD analysis project Ga0325414, IMG submission 206183) | Populus deltoides microbial communities from Bellville, Georgia, United States - Leaf-PdKOR-R3 | ecosystem: Host-associated > Plants > Phyllosphere > Phylloplane/Leaf | place: USA...
TAATAGTAATAGTAATAGTAATTTTTAATTTTACCTTTCAAATCAAATTTATGATTGTTTTTTCAATATTAAAAATATTTTTTTCTAATTTAGTAATTATTTTATTAATAATTTAGTAATTATTATAAAAATAATAATATTTTTTATATTAATACTTTTGATTATAGTAAAAATAATAATATTTATAACACAAAAGATAATATTTTTAATATTCATACTTTTGATTATAGTAAAAATAATAATATTCATAATACAAAAGATAATTTTTGTAATATTAATACTTTTGATTATAATAAAAAAATAATATTCATAATATTCATAATAATATTTTTTATATTAAAACTTTGAATTCTTATAAAAATAATAATAATATAACACAAATAATAATATATTTGTTATGAATACGTTTGAATTATAAGAAAAATAATAGTATTTAGAACAAAAATAATAATATTTTGATATGAATACTTTGAATTATAAAAAAAATAATAATATTTATAATACAAATAATAATTATTTTTATACAAATAATATGTATTAAAAGAAAAATAATAACACTTACGACACAAATTATAATATTTTTATATTAATATTTAGAATTGTTGAATATTTTTAATAATACTATGTCGCGAGCTCATTTTTTATTTTTATAAAAATATCATAAAATTTTATAATATAAATAATAATGTTTTAATCATTGTTTAAAAAAGGTAATCATTTAAAAAAAATATAATCATTATGCCCTTCAAATCAAATTTATTATTGTTTTTCAGTAGTAATAATTTTTTTTCAAATTTATTAGTTGTTATATTAGAAATTTTAATTATACTTAAAAGAATAATAATATTTATCACACAAATAATGGTATTTTTCATATTAATTATACTACAAATAATAATATTTTTTATATCAATATTATAATTATAGTAAAAACTAATTGAATTTATAATACAAATAATAATATTTTTAAGATTAATTCTTTTAATTATAAAAATATTTTATAATATTTTATTAACAATAATAATAGTTATTATATTTTTTACATTATTTTTGTGCAAGACCCAAAGTTTTTTTTGGGTGTTGCACCTTGGAGAACCCAAAGATATTTGGGTCCTTTAAATGGTAGGACCCAAGGTATGTGTTGGGTCTTAATTCGGCATGACCTAAATCTGGTTAGGTCCTGCACGGGGAGGACCAAGGCTTTTGGAACGGTCTTGGGCCTGGCGTGGCAGCAAGACACACCAGCATTGGCTTCCCTTATCAAGCTAGACCTAATAGCTTTTGACAGGGGAGGCAATGCCCTAACCTCCATTTTTGACCAAAAACATTGCAGAGGACCTCCCCTTAAGGTCTACAGTATTCAGAACACCATTAATACTATTAATTATCATAAGCCCCTGGTGCCAAAGGCTGGGCAGACACGAGCTAGGTGTCTTCATGCTAGGGTCTCGACCAGCCCCAGCGCCAGGTGGCTGTAACCTAGGCGCAGGAAGACGCGTCTGGCCTGCACAACGCTTAGGCAAGGCAACCCAAGCGCCAGGTGGCCAGAGCAGGGGTAGGCGCGCTTGGACTGGCAGCCCAAGTGTCAGTTGTCCGCTGCCACAAGGGGCGCTTCTCTAGCCTGGCGCTTGGGGCTTATTATTTTTTTTTAAATCTTTGTTTTTTCTTTGATGGTAATAATATTTGTTTTTCAATTTTCTTCTGGTCTTTTTATTAATATATTTAATGATAGTAAAGACAATAATATTTAGAATACAAATAATAATATGTATCATATTAATAAGAATATCAAACTTGCCTGGTCAATTTTTTTCATTGCAATTTGCGTGGCCAAAGTTCATATAGTAATAATGATAATAGTTATTATATTTTGTTTTTGTCATTTCTTTTATCCTTAATATTAATACCTTTAATTACCATAAGATAATAATATTTAGAATACAACTAATAATATTTATCATATTGACAATAATATCAAACTTGCATGGCCAAAGTTTCCACAATACTTATTTTTTAAAAAATATATATTTAACAATAATAATAATGATAATTGTTATTATATATTTTTTTATTTTTCTTCTTTGATGATCCAGTCTTGTGGGACTCTAAATCAAAGGTCGGTTAGAACAGACCTCGACAGCCGAGTCTGCACACACTGCGCGGCTGCAGTCCCAAGGGGCGTGCCTTCAACTTTGCTGGGCAACATGACCAAACTATGTTGGCTCCCTTTCGAAGTGTGTTCCCAAAAACATTGGGTCCAGCTGCTAAGTTAAAGCCAATAAATCTTAGCAAAGGATGCAATGCCCCCAGCCGCAATTGTTGACTCAAAACACAGCAGAGTAACGCCCCCTGCGCGTAATTGGCTGGTCCTATCATCCTAGTTTATAGCCAAACGCCAGGCTTCTGCTTCCAGGGCCATGCAACCCCACCAAAATCTCAATTGACCATTTTCTCCTCACCCAAAAAGACAACCCCATCCCATGCAGTCTTTGCAACTCACTATCGCAAGGCCCATAATACTTTTAGCAAATAGGAATCCCAAACAGTGCAATCCACAGTGAAAGTACTTGCATGCTACAATACCCGCACGACAGTGCAGAATATGTTGCAAAACTACTATGTAAGTCCATAGTGAATTGTGTCTTAGTCCATAATGCGCATGTACAGTAAGTCCACAATGAATTGCATTTTGGTCCACAAAGCATGTAAGTATAGTGAAAAACCCACGCGTTTTAGAGTTTTTTTATTGTAATGTATGATCTAGAAGAAAAAGGATCTGCCTATAAACTAAAAAAGAGCAAGGAATTTCCAATTTGTGGTCAGAAAAAAAAAGCACAATCTGCTGCACAATAAAATCACATGCAAAGAGGGCAAACCTTGTCTCAAATAAACGCGACACTATTTCCCAAGCAAACCACGTCAGCTCTTCCAATGTTACAAAGAGACTCAATGTAAAAGCAAATAGGTGTCATTAATGATGCCACAACCCCATTTATTTAATGCATAAATTGACAACAAACAGCTATCCTTATAGTGTATCTAACCTGAGAAAATAGCTGAACAAAGGGCCAAACCTTACACAAGTTAATAAAAACAACAAAGAACCAAGTAAATCCCTAACAAACTTAGCCAAAGTCTACAATAACCAACCCAGTCACGAGCCTGAAGGAAAGGAAAAAAAAAACTCAAGGGACTGATACAATCCACAGTCCCATAAGTCTAAATGAATAGTATTTTTACAACATGATTTATCTTTTTTATTAACACACACAAGTGTAGGGGTGTTTGTGAGTGAAATTGTTTTTTAATGTATTTTTTATTTTAAAATATATTAAAATAATATATTTTTTATTTTTAAACATTTATTTTTTATATCAGCACATTAAAATAAATTTTTAAAAAAATTCATGAAATGTTTGTTGCACCACAACTCCAAACAATATTATCAACAATTTGAACATTGTTGAGTTGTGTTTTTTCTACTTGATTGGTCATGCTAATTAAGTGTGATTATTTTTTATTTGGTTTGATTTCACCAATAAAAAATAACCAAAATGATTATTTTTAAAAATAAAAAATTAATATCAACTCAAACTAATCAATTTTAGTTTAGTTCGGTTAAGAGTGAATATTTTTTAATCGGTTTGATTTTATTAATAAAAAATAACCAAAGTGATTATTTAAAAAAAATTAATATCAGCTTAAACTAATCAATTTCAGTTTGGTTTGGTTAATTGAAGTAAAAAACCAGGAAAAAAAACAAACTAGCCGTAATTTTACTCTCCAACAAATCGAAGGAAACACGAACATCAACCCAAGTAATCTTTTCTTCTAACCCTGAAGGCCAAATCAAACCCAATTGCCCCCCTCTAAAGGCTTTCTCTCAATCTTAGTTCTTGCATCTTCTTTTCTTTCGTTTCTATCTTTTCTTATCTTGTCCACTAGAAATAGATGAAACTTTAATTATGAATCAAGGGAAAGGAAAACTTTTATCTATTTTTGTTGGACAAGATAATAAAATATATGTAAGACTTAAACTTTTAGCTCAACCTTAACCTAAATTAACACACACACACGCATGCATGCATATATATATATATAAAATAATGTTGTAAAAAATTGATTTTTTATTTTTTAATTTTTGTGGCTGTCATGATTGTCCCCCCATCAAACCAATGACCTAAATTAACCTATGTATATAAGAAAAGGTTGCAAGAAAATTGTTTTTCTCTCTCATAATTCTTGTGGTTGTCATAATTGTCCCCCCATCAAGCCAAGGATTTCAAATTTTGATCTTAAGTTTTTTAGTTCAAGAAAGATGGAAGTAACAAGTGAGTATTTCCCTCCTATGTTATTCTTTATTTTCAGGTTGTTTATGGAAGGATCAAATAGGAAATTAGGGTTTATAAAGATTTGAAGTTTATGTTGTTAAGATTGATTCATGATTATTATGGGTTTAAGGTTAAGTAATTAATTTTGGGTGTGTTGTTAGAAATAAGAATTTGCGAATTGATTTATTATGGGTTAAGAAATTTTTTTCAACTTTGCTGAAAATTCTGGACAAAATGATCTTAAAGTTGAAGATGATGAGATTTTATTTTGGTCATTGATTCATGAAAATTATAGTTTAGTCCTTAAACTTTGAAAAATATAATTTGAAAAAAAAATAAAAGTGAATATCATGAGGGAAACTTAATAAATTCATCCTAAAATCACAAAAGAGAGATAAATTAAGTAATCAAAATGTGCTAGAAAGAGATTTGGACAAGAAAGATTTGTAAATTCAAGGTCTAAACCCAAGAAATATTAGGATAAGGGATTTTTTTAGAGGAGGAAGAAAAGTGAGGATACTGGTGTTTTTCCAAGCTTTCAACCTTTCTTTTTCCTTTGAGTTGAGAGGTCAGAAACTTCTCCAAAAAAATTAATTGAGATAGTTTATGTATATTGTTAAATTGAAAGTTTTAGTATGTAGGGATATTTGAAATTGTATATTAGGGTGTTAGATTGTATATTTTGATTGTTACAATATGTTAAATGATGTGAAAAATAATTGGGTAACAACTCAATTTGAAGAAATTAAAGGAAATTTATCCTCCCTCTTAAACAAGGGTTTTGGCCAAAATAAGAGAAAAATGGTGTTTGGATTGTTTAAGGAATGAGAAGTTTCAGCTAAGACACAAAAAATTTAATTAGAATGGTTGATTTACCATGAAATGTGGTTATTAACATGTTAATTTAATTATTGATATATGAATAATTTTAAAGAAATTTGAAATGGAGTATCATTCCCACATTTATGCATAATTACAGCAAAATGAAAAAAAAAAGCGAGTTTTATAAGTTCTTATCAATGAATTAAAAGCTTAGTTATAATGGTGAAATCAAAATGTGGATTTTGTGTGGATGGAGATTTGAATTAGTTACAATGTGCATGTTGGTACAAGTGAGACTACGGGTATCATACATCAATAGGGGAAGGCTAGCAAAGCACAAGTTCCAGGTTGGTGTTAAACATCATACCCTTTTTAATTTATTTAATTAAAGTTAATTATGTTACTAAAATCTCATTAAATTTAAAATTCATGTTGTTAAATAACATATGTTGAGCTAGTTATACCGGTTTAGGGACTAACACCTGGACATGTTGAGCTAGTTATCCTGGCATAGAGACTATTGCCCAATTCACGTATGTTTAGCTAGTTATCTCGGTTTAGGGACTAGCGCTCAGATTAGAAAAATGCAAATAATTATATTGAATATAAGTTCTGTATTTAGTTTTGGTCACGTATAAAAGTTCACTTGATAATAAAAGGGTATCCGAGAAAGGACTAAAATTTATCTATATCATAGAGATGTGAAGCCTTTGAGGGGTTGATTTGATTAAGTTAAATTAGATAATTTTTACATATTTAGTGTCCAACTTTCGAGGACTTTCATATTTTTAATATCATCCTACAATAAATTTATTTAAGTATCTTTAATTTATAATTCAAGAAAAAACATTCATTATTGACAATTTTTGAATGATAGAATTATTATTAAATAAAATCGAAGTATAGCTCATGACATTGCCTATCTAAGGTTTTAAAGCAAACTCACAGCAAGACATAATTTAAATATTCTAGTTTCGAAATAATTAACATTACACCATACATGATAATTTTATAACATTTTAAATTAAATCTAAAATATAACATCTTAGAACATATTTACATACAAAATTACCTAACAATTTGTTACACTACAAAATTTAATACAAAACTAAAACTCCTAAAAACAACTATGAATCAATGTATTACTGTGAGGTACTTGAAATTTATTTCATATAAAATTTATCTCTCTTAAAATATAACATAAAATAAATATGAATATTCGATGATGAGAAAAGTTGTAATCTTCATTTGCAGGGTGTGAAAATTTGATTGAGTTGATAACTTAGTAATGAAATAAATAGGAGAAACTCTGCTGAAATTTTTGGAAAAAAAATTCCCCCACTTTTATCGATAATATAACACGTATATATGGAATATCATGTGATTAAATTTGGGGTTGTTACAATTATGGTCACTAAGAAACCTATTGATTTGCAAGAGTCTGGGTAAGAGGAGTAGTTATGCATGAGAAAGACGCATCACCCCTAGTGTATCTTACATATTGTAAGTTGTATCATTGATTAATTGTTTTTTAAGTCATGTTTATATTCGATGGTCCATCTAAAATTTAAGAAAAGTTATCATTAGTAAAAATGCCATTATTTTATGGACTTGAGGTAGATCCTCCTTACTAAGAAGGCCTCTATCTCTAGGGGCTCAAGATAAAGCTCAAGATAAATCCCCCACAGTAAGGAGGTTTTTACCTTATAGGCTAAAACCTAATAATTTTAAAGTCCAAAATTTAATAGTGTATTTATTTTTATCTTGTATCTTTAGTATCCGAGGATATATTCTACAGTGTAATTTATACCCCCAGATATTAAAGTCTACAATCGATTCCTAACATTTTATTTCATTCAATTCATTTAATTTGATACTAGAAATGTGCATTACATTGTAAAATTCATACCCTAAATATTAATTAAACAAGTTGATTTTTGTGGGTGTTTGAAATAATAGGCACATCCTAATGGAAAATCACAAACTTGTTATGAATTGGCTCAGCCTAGACACATGGGCTGAGTTTCCTAGCCTAAAGCTCAAGCCTAAAAACACGTCACAAAATAAAAAAAAAGAGAGAGAGATCAAAAGAGGAGAAACATAAGAACATAAAGAACAAACAATGAACCCAAAAACCAAAATGTTAATCCAGACCATATTACATTAAACAAAAAAGCACAAAGAGATGCAACATCCAAAACTAAGATATAATCATGCATCAAACAATAACAATGAGCTCTGGTATGGATAAATCGACTGTGATAGTAAAAAAAAAAACTAAACTTAGCATTTGAAAGCTTCAAATGATTGATTGATCCAAAATAAGTTTTAAGATGACCAAATAAAGGTGTAAAAATGATCATGAATGAGCTACAACTTTTATCAAAGCTCAATAAGAAGGTTAAGACATCAAGACATTAGAAGACCTAAATTTAGGTTCAAGAACATTCAAAGCTAAAACCCATAACCTCATACCTAAACCTATAAAGAACAGAAACCTAGAAATAACACAAATAGCCTATAAAACAGCATAAACGTTGCAACCATAACTCAAATATTTCTACCATAATTTGCTTGAACCACCCAAAACAAACAAGAAACAAAAATAAAAAGCAAAACAACAAGCAAAACCATATTGTCTGGAACAAACTAGAAATGCATTTTCTTATGCACAAACATTGGTATATTAATTAACTCCCTCTTTCTTGACCATAAATAACATGTTTTTAGCTTAAGTAAACCAACCAACCATTAATAGTGGTATAAGAACAACAAATAAAAATCAGCAACATCATCTTTCAACATATTTTACCATAATGACTTTACTGGTTATCTTAAACATTAAAACATGCTAAAATGTATCTCAAATTGATATTTATCACTTTAATAGCAATCCTAAGCCTCAAACAAAAATTAAAGATACATATGCATACTAAATCATGAAATAACTAAACATCTAAAATAATAGGAAAAAACAAACAAATATCCAGTGCATTTAAACTAATAAATAACTTTAAAGGAATACATAGTGAACATTCAATGCAAAAATTAAAAAAAAAATAGAAAAGGAAAGAGTGTGCTAATTGAGCTTCACCCTTATCAAAGTTATAAATATACCATGTTGAGTAATGTAGCTTGGATTTTGTTACTTATTTCTCATTTTTTCTGGTTCCTTTTTGATCTGAGATTGATCTAGATTCTTCTCTTTCTTTTTGAACATGTCATCTTTATAACTTTCATTTAATTGTATTATAGGGTATTCTTTTGATTTCTTTTCTTTCCTCTCTTTCTCTCTGTTTTTTCCTCCCCCTTCGTTTTCTGAAGAGTAGATAGCTTTTGATAGGCAAACTCCAGCCAAAACAAAACCACCATGGTTTTTTTCAAGAATTTATCAGGGAAGGTTTTTATTCTCTCTTCCAAAACTTTCCTCTTTAAAATAGAGTGTGCTTGGTCTCTTTTGTCTTTTTATAAACAAAAATCACACATGAGAAAATAGTCTAAGACTTTTTTTTGTCATGGTGAAATTTTCTTCAATCATGGATGATTAAATTAGGTGCTTTGTCAAGGTTATTCTGAAGATCAGGACACAAATGATTCGTTTAAGGACTTGAATCTCATAAAGGGTATGTAGACCCTTGATTTGATTAATTTTAGTCCTCGAACTTACACGTCTTTTGCATTAATTTTTCAATCTTTAAATTTATTTCAATTGAACCCCCGATTGCACCAATTGAGCTTGAAAAAAATTAATTTTGGTCCTCTAAAATTTCAATATTCACAATTAAATCCAAATTAGGCTTCCAAACTTAATTTTTCACCAATTAAGTCCTTCATCAAATAATTTTACCCATTAAAAGTCTAATTAAGTCATTGTAATTAATTAGATGTTTTAATATTGGGCTAAATTAATTTTTAAACTTAATTAAATCTTTAATTAGACTCATGATTAAATCAAATTAACCTATTAAAAATCTAATTAAGTCCTTAAACTTATTTTTTATGCAAATTCATCTAATATTCACGTAATTTAGGTCCTTTAAGGGTGTGATTAAGTTTTCAATTTTGCCAGAGATCTAGTTTGGTCCCCTCATCTCTCATTTATACATCTAGATCCATGTTATTGCCAACCTAGTTAGTTGTCCTCTTATGCAATTTTAACCTCTTTTCTTTATTATTATTATTATTATTATTATTATTTATAAAATAAAATGATAATTTTAAAGAACTCAAGATTGGATTATGATAGGTGCCCTCTCTTTGTAATGCTTACGATAGAAAGTCTCATAAGAGACTTTAGATGCTAAGCTTGTAAATAAAAAAAGATAAAAAGATATGAAAGATTTTTTTGTAATGGTAGGATAAAAAAACTCAAATGAGTATTTCTAGATTTACCAAATCAATAAGTGATTAATTCTTTCAAAGTGATAAGATATTCTAAGATATGTCAAAGGATGATAGATCTACCAAAATTTTTCAGAAATGAAGGTTCAAAAGCACACTTTAAATGTGATAATGCCAAAAACATCATTTAAGAGAGATACAGGCTAAACAATGCATTATCTTGAAGGTAATGGCTCAAAAGCAAACTTAGAAGACAACAGTGCCAAAAACATTATCTAAAAGAGATATGAGCTAAACAACGCACTATTTAGAAGGTAAGGGCTCAAAGATGCACTCAAAAGATGACAGTGTCAAAAGCATTATCTGAAGGAGATAAGGGCTAAACAGTATACTATTTAAGGGTGGGGGCGCAGAGGCACACTAAAAAAAATAATAGTGCCAAAAGCATTATCCAAGGGAGATAAGGGTCGAATAACACACTATCTAGAATGTGAGGGTTCAAATATACACTCAAAATATGATAATGTCAAAAGCATTATCTAAAAAAAAAGAGCTAAACAACACACTATTTAAAAGATGAGGGGCTCAAAGGTGCACTTAAAATGTGATAGTGCCAAAAGCATTATCTAAAGGATATATAGGCTAAACAATGTACTATCAGAATGTGAGGACTCCAATGTGCACTCAAAAAATAATAGCGCCAAAAGCACTATCTAAAGGAGATAAGGGCTAGACAACACACTATTTGAAAGACGATGGCTCAAAAAGCACTTAAAATGATATGTTTCAAAGTTGTAATCATATGACCTTAAAGATATCTTATCATCTTATATTTTGTAAATTGGGTTTTTTTGGCTCTTGTATTGGTAAGAATTAAACCTTTGATAGTTTTTCTTTGTTGAAAACATTATTCAAATCCATCAAGGATTCTTTTATTAGACTCTCTATAAAGATCAATATGCAATGTTTTGGGGTTAATATGCATGAATTTTTACCTAACAAACACAAGTCCCTTTTTTTTTATGAATTATGTATTTTGAAACTTCAATCTTTATAGCAAGTTTTCATGGCTTTTTTGTTTTGGCTTACTTGGGCTATAATTTATGAACTTCATTTATGAGAAAGGAAATACTCATTTGATGAGCTCAGATGATCTTTTCCTATCCTATTATCTGGGCACTTTTGTCTCATCAAGTGTGACCTTTCAAGGTTCCAGTATTTTTCATTGTAATTATATGAGTGCCACTTTTAGGGTATTATGACTACCACCCAGTATTATCTATGCTTGCTCTATGATAGATTTCCTAGTTATATCTTGAGCTCTCAAAAGACATTGGAGGATTTAAACAATTTGCTTCCTGTTTTTTTGTCTTTTTAGAAAAGAAATTTATATAGATAGTCTTGTTAGGTTTCTTAAATTGCCCTTAGCCTTATCATGCTCCTAAGTTATTTATCTTCTTCTTTTTTGTTTAGGTTTTCATAAGGACAATGTTATGCAGAAGATGTTTGATTCTTATAAAAGATTGATTTCATGGAAAAATCTTTGGAACTTCAAAGCTACTTCCAAATATAAAAACTATTTTGATGCAAGTTTAAAAGCAAATTTGTTTCAAAAAAATTCGAGCAACTCCTATGAACAGGGTTTCCTAAAGGTTGAACTTTAGACTTTGGTGCATGTTTTTTTTTAGTAAAAATATGAGGTAACCTTTTGTTTTCATGATTTGTTGGTCAAAGGGCTTGAGTTTCGACTCGAGAGTTTTGGATAAAATAAAATATTTGAAACATTTATTTTACTTGTATGAATAATAAAACACAATCATAATCTTTTAAAGATCTTATTTTGCACGAGAGAGCATTGTTTACCAACCCTTATTATTTGCTTTTGATTAGACTGGATAATGTGGGCTTTAGCTCTTAGTTATGAAAGAAAATGATATTTATAGGCTTAAGAGGTATTTAAGAGCTTTCAGGACTAAGGATCACTAGTGCTAGTTCCCAAACCTTCGTTATTTTTTCTTCATTATGGTTGATGACCTCCCAGACCTAATAATAAGTTAAAAATTATTTAATTTAATTAATTATTTTTATCAGGATTATAATTTGTAATTGAGCCAACATATTAAGAGCCTAACATGTCATATATGTTAAGAACCATTTATAAGTACTTAAATTGAGATAATTAATCAAGTGAGCTTTATAATCTGACGTACACTTTACACATATAAAATATACTTATATAAGTAAGATACACCTATATAAAATGTTATGCTTTATAATCTGATGTATACTTTACACATATAATATACACCTATACAAGTAAGATACACCTATATAAATACGCAAAGTGAAAAAAAAAGAGCCAATATTCAAAGCATTACAATCTTCCTCTCTAGAAAGGTTTTAGGATATTTTTATTTCGGTAATTCATGTGGATTATTATTAGATGTCGGATAGTTGAACAATTTAAGGTTTGTGACAACCTAACCTTAAAGAGTTTATCTGACCCTCGAAAAAAAATATTCTTCAAGTAATCTTTGCACAAGCCGTAACACAACTTTAAATTGTCTAACAAGATTCTTAAAGCTTCTAAAAAATTTAAAAATTACTATTTTCATTGTGTTTATATGTTTCATAACATCCGAATATGAATATTTTAAATAAGCATAACATTAAGAGCTTTATGTACCTCACAATTTGAATTGAGGAAGCTATGAAAAGACAAGAAAGACTTTGACAGATCACTTAATTAACAATCTATTTCGATTGGTTTTAACTCTCTCCACGTCAACTACAACAATCAAGTATCTTTTCTGGCCATGAAAATTGTTAAAAACAAGTTTAGAAATAAGATGGAAGATGGATATCCTGTTAATGCACAAATTACTTTCATTAAAAAAAATGCACAGACTTTTGATATTGACTTGATTACTAACGAGTTTGATGATATGAAAGAATGTATATATTCTTCAAAACCAGAACAATTCTAGCAAAACCCCGAGTCAATAGAGTCAGCAGGGGTAAAACCCATGTTAAAAGTTTTTTTGATTATTTATTTGCTAAATATCATTTTGATATTTTTTTAAAATTAGATTATTTCTTCTAACTCGTGACTCGAGCCTTGCCTTACATCAACTATTTTATCGAGTTTTAAACTATAATAACAATTATTTGATATGATCATTTAATTTTTTTAAAAAAGCATTATCTGTATTGTTATTTCATTGACAAGTAGGGAGTAAAAAAAATAAGTAATCTAAAATACATTTGACATGGTATGATATTTTTATTGAAAAATACTTTATAATTTGGATTGTTGTCGGCTAAGGGGCTCCAAACAGAGTAATTCTTCTTAGATTCCACTAGTTGGATGTCGCGTTACGTGACGGGTTCACCTTTTATTTTCATAAAAACTACTGTAAAAATGTACAATATAAAACATAATATTTTTTTAATATTAATAATAATTATTTTTCCAAATCTATTAATTATTTTATTAATAATATTAATTATAATAAAATAATAATATTTATAATACAAATAATACTATTTTTATATGAATATTTAGATTTATAATAAAACTAATAATATTTATAACATAAATAATTATATTAAGAATTTCAAGGATGATTACAACACATAATAATATTTTTTATATCAATACTTTGAGTTATAATAAAAATAATAATATTTATAACACAAATAATACTATTTTTTATCTGAACACTTTGAATTATAAAAAAAAAAAATATTTATAACACACATTATTATATTAACACATGTGGTAGGGCGCGGACGCATCCAGACCCAACTTGGGGTTAGGCGTGGACTCCTCCACACCCACCTTGGGGGTTGGGTGTGAACACACATTATTATATAAACACAGATATGGTGGGGCGCGGACGAGTCCGGACCTGAGCTCCATGTGGCGACGAGGGCCGCCATAGCCAATCAAGCCTTTTACCAAGACCCAAGCGTCAAGTGGAGCTTGGGTCTGCCCCTCACATTGGAGCCACCTAAGCGCTAGGGGGCGCTCGGGTGTGCCCAAGCGCCATGTGGCGCATAAATCATGGCAAATGGCCCCATTATCTTGGGTCTGAAGCAGGACTCGATTGTCTTAGGTCCGACGTCATATACCCAGCTTAATGGTTCTGGCGTGAACCAATTTTATTTGGTCTTGATGAAATATTTTTAAATATTTTAATTTTTACTATAATTAAAAGTATTACTATAAAAAATAGTATTATTTGTGTTATAAATATTTTAATTTTTATTATAATTAAAAGTATCAATATCAAAAATAGTTTTATTTGTATAATGAATAGTATTCGCATTAAAAAAATGTTATTATTATTATTATTAAAATTTAAAATATTTGTATAAAAATTGTATTATTTGTGCTTTAAATATTATTATTTTATTTATAATTAATAGTATGAATACTAAAAATATTATCAATTGTGATATAAATAATGCTATTTTTATTATAAGTAGTAATATTATAATAACAATGGGAAGCGCCACGCAGC
>Ga0325414_1004939_pt1 | contig 14018 bp, 13 predicted proteins | sample PopdelMetagenome_8_FD_206183 | JGI IMG/M metagenome (GOLD analysis project Ga0325414, IMG submission 206183) | Populus deltoides microbial communities from Bellville, Georgia, United States - Leaf-PdKOR-R3 | ecosystem: Host-associated > Plants > Phyllosphere > Phylloplane/Leaf | place: USA...
TCCCAAATGTTTTGGTTTTATCAATTTTGCCAAAACAAATCACTCCTTCATCCACGTACTTGTTACAATGGGGATGGGGTTTTACTCCACCCTTACTCGCATAACATTATTAATCACTCTTTTTTTTTTCAATATTATATTTATTAGAAATTAAATTTTATAATTTATTTTTTATGCGGTTATTTCAGACTCATAACTCGAACGAATGTGAAATATTAACCCGGCTGACTCGAGTTTTTTTCTTTTATAATAAGTTTTTTTTTTCAATTTCATCCCCCAACATTGAGTTTATTAAGAATTAAACCTCGTGATTTGTTTTGGTTTATTTTTTATTAGGTTATCTTTATCTCATGATTTGTTAGTGAATATTTAAATATTAACAAAAAACTAAATGGGAAGGATGTTTTACTATACATCTTCTCACATAATACTATTTAACTGGGATAGTGTTTTTTTTTTCTAATTTATTTTTTTAATTTCAATTATATCTTTCAACATTATATTTATTAAGGATTAAACTTCATATTTTTTTTTCAATTTACATCTTATAGGGTTATTCCATACCCATGACTCAGTTAGTGGGTTTGACCAATTAACTCGGTTAATTCGAGCTTTTTTTTCTAATTGACTTTTTTTCTCAATATCATATTTTACCATTAAGTTAATTAGGATAGGCTTCATGCTTTTGTTTCAATTTCCTTTCTATAAAGTTATCCTCATCTCATGACTCGGGTCACATGTTTGGTGGGTGAACCTTAGTTAATTCGAGTTGTTATTTGTGTTCTTTCTTTAATTAATTTTTTTTCAATTTCATCTTTCAACATTAGATTGATTGAAAATTGTGCTTCATAATTTGTTTCAATTTAATTTTTTATTGGGTTATCCTGATCTTATGACCCGGGTTGCAGGTTTAGCAAGTTAACCAGAGTTGATTTAGGATTTTTTTTTGTTCTTTTTTATTTTATTTTTATCAATTTCATTCTTTAACATTGAGTTTATTGAAAATTATGTTTCATGATTTATTTTGATTTGTTTTTTTATGGGGTTGTCATGATCTCATGACATGGTATGTGGATTGACACGTTGACGTGGGTTGCTCCGCATCAATCCAATATGTTGTCATCTCAATGTTTATTAAAAATATATTATCTTAAATATTTATTTTAAGCCAAACTATGTTTTTACAGGTCATCCGGGTTGTCTTTGTATTCACTAAGGCAACTGAGTCACATCAGATCAATTCTCATATTGTTTGATTTTTTTTCTACTAAAAAAACATTAGCAACGTCTAGATATTTTTTTTTTACTCTAAGAATATGATAATCAAATTTTTAAAATAAAGAATATTTTAACTCTTTAAATTTTTTTTTGTTATTGATTTGCCATTAAAATTTTCTTTTATGATGGATCGAGGCTTGTTTTGACGTTTCAAATGAAAGCACTTGACGAGCCTATATAAACTTAATGAAATATTTTAAATGTCATTTATAATGGATGGATATAAAGATGGTTTTTTTATATATAAAATATAATCTGAGGCAAAATCAATAAAATTGATGTTAAAATATTGTTTTAATTAAAAAAATTATGGGTGAAAGAGAAATTAATTTAAAAAAACCTTTGGTTTTCCTACTCAAAGAACCCTTGTTTTTTCTAGATTTAATTATTGATTTATAGTAGCTAATTAAATATTGTAATGGTGGGAAATAATCCTTATTAATTCTTCAACCTTTTAGCTTCCAAAACTTAATATAAAAAACGGGTGAATTAAGAGTTTCTTACTTGAATTTTTTAAATTTTACACACTCTTCCTTATATCATTTTTAGTTTTTCTTCTCCTTTCTATGTTTTGATTTTTCTTCCAAATCTAGAGCTTGGTTCATCTTGTTAAGAGATATTAGAGTTACATAATTTTTTGTTTAAAGACCTTGTTTAGAAGTGCATCTAAACCAAGGTGGTGATATTGGAATTGTAGGAGACATATTCCAAACATCCTAGTTGTACAAGTGAGGAGCAACAAATCTTCAAGGACAAATAATTCATTATTGACAACAACAAAAGATTCATTATTATGAAGTACTTTAACAAGTAAGTACCCTTCTTACTTTAATTTAAGCAGAGTTAATTTTATTATTAGTATGCATGCTAGATTTATTTGTTTTTACATCATTGCAAATTTGAATATATGTTTGGTATGCATGCTAGTATTCTATTATTATTATTATTATTATTATTATTATTGTATTGAAAGCATGTTTGTCATTAGTTATTCTTTTGCGTACTTATAGATTTAAACTTGTATGAACTCTAAGTTTTCATTGAAAACTTTTTTATGTTTAACATGCCTTGTTATGATAAACTAAACATCATTACTCACTAATCTAATACACACACACGTGCACACACACACACACACAACCTTTGGTTTACAATTTTAAGGCTTTATTTAGTTTATATTGTGAAAAACAAATAATGAAATTAATAACATAAATTAATTTTGAAAGAGGTTTTTAGTATTTTTAAAATTTAATTACTATTTAACTTCCTTTAAAATTGTTATATTCTCACGTATATAATTTTTTAAAAATGCTTTAATCTATAACCTTTGATGTGTTATGATTTTTTTTTCTTTTTGTTTAATTTTATAAGGTTGCTATACATTACTTTTTAAAAGTTATAGTTTATCTTCTAAAATTATTTTTCATGTTATTTGTATGGTTTGATGCATATCATAAATCTTATTGATTTATATCTTTCCAATAAGTGAATCATTGACTTGTTTATGATAATTTATGTTGTCTTACTTACACTTCATATGATTGACATTAAAGTTATCTGGTTGGTTTTGTTTGCATATACAAAAATTAGTGCGGTGAACAGATATAGTCTAGAAAGTTCTGTATAAAAAGATTAGATTTTAGGCGGGACCATTTGTGACCTATGCAATCTTTCCTAAGAACATTTTAGTAAAAATATTATGGACACTATACTATTTTTGTATGCAATACAATCGTAATTGAAATAATAATAATTGAATAAATATAAGTGAACAAAATAGAGTTTAACATAGTAACCCAATAAAAAAGAATGATTATAAATTTTATCTTACATAATTGAAATATTTTTATTTTTAAGGTTTCTCTTTTATAAATTTTTGTTTTATTACTTACTTATTATGGAGCTAAAGTATTTATTTATAAATATTATTGGCTACTATTTTTTTATAGATTATATCATGTCTTATACTCAAGATTTGGTCGTGTCAATTAATGTTACTTCGACAAGTACTACTTCGACAATGAGGATTTTACCATCACCTTTTGTGGTACATGGTAAGAAATCTAAAAAGTTCAATAGGTTAAACTTTAAGAGGTGCCAAAATCATTAGAAAATAAATTTGATCCTACTATTGTGATGGTTGTGAATGCATGGAATCATACTGATTTCATGAGCAAAAACTACATCTTGAATAGGATCAAATACATTACATGATGTGTATAATTTAATTAAGAGTGAAAATACATTATGAAAAGCTTTAGATAAAAAAAATTCAAAGATGAAGATAATATGAAGAAATTTGTTGTCGATAAATTTTTAGATTTCAAGATGGTTGATTCAAGGACTTTAATAAACCAAGTTCAAGAGTTTTAACTCATTTTGCATGATATACATTCTTAAGGTATGTCTCTAAGGAAGTCCTTTTAAGTGGTTTCAATCATTGAAAAAAATATCATTATCTTGAAAAGACTTCAAAAACTATCTTAAGCATAAATACAAATACATAAGAATTGAAGATCTTATTTTAAGGTTGAGGTTAAAAGAGAACAATAAGTTATCCGAAAGGAAAATCAACTCTTCTGGTGCCTCAAAAGTAAATGTTGTGGAACAAGTGATAATGTCCCACAATAAAAAAAGAAGAAGCTTGTTTTGAAGGTAAAAAAGTTGTTAAGAAGTTAAATGACAATTGTTTTTATCTACAATAAGACTAGGCATCTAACTAAAGATGACAAAAATAAAAGTAAATAAAGAAACCCTACAAAAAGGATTGGTTAAGACAATATCAATGAGGTTGATCATCTCACCAATGAAGTTTCATAAATGAGTTTGTCTTATGTTGTTTTTTAAGTCAACTTTATCAACAATTTTGAGCCATGGTGAATTGAAATTGGTGCTACAAGACATGTATGCGTTGAGAAAAAGATGTTTTTTCATTTAAAAAACATGGATGGAGAAAAATTATACATGAGAAACTCATCAACCTCTAAGGTATTGGATGGTGGAAAGGTCACACTAAAGATGACATCCATAAAGCTTTCACCTTAAACAATGTATTGCATGTTACTGTTATTAGAAAAAACTATATGTTTTACTTATTGTTGAGAAAAAATAGTTTTAAGATGGTTTTTTAGAGTGATAAATTTATACTCTCTAAGAGTGGTATGTTTGTAGAAAAGATGTATCTATGTGATGATCTCTTTAAAATGAATAATATAACTATTGTAACCAATGATGAGAACAAAAATAAGAATGTCTTTTTTTAATTTCTTATTTGCTCTAGTTTTGTGATGTATGACATAACATATTAGGTCATGTAAATTATAATTCTATACAAAGATTAATAAATCATTAATTATTACCAAGTATAATTCTTGAGAAAAAACATAAGTTTTGTCGATACACGACGTCGGGCGACGGCTCCCGCTTTTTTTTGTTTATTTAACAAAAAGGGTTTCTTCTCAATTGGGGGAAACAAAGATTTTATTGGAGTCGCCATCTAGTAATTTGAGGGAACTAGAAATCCCAAATTAGACACTGGTCCCAGAGATTCGGGTACGGGGTTAGTTATGATTAAGGGAAGGTAGACACCACCCTTAAAACATCATTTCAAAAGAAAGGTTACCCTTACTTGTGTGTTTTTTATTTGATTCAAATGCGATTATATTTTGGGCTTATTTGTAAAAAAATTTTTAATGATTAACGTCGGTCCCTAAAAATAGAAGACACGTTAAAAATGACATCAGTCCCTAAAATTTAGGAGACTCGTCTAAAATATTAACGTTTATCCCTAAAAAGGAGAGTTACGTCTGGGTTACCAAAAGAAATAATGGATATAATCCATTATATTTTGGGTTTATTGGTAACTTGTTTTTTTTCAAATGGTTAACGTCGGTCCCTAAAAATAGGAGACACGTTAAAAATGACATCAGTCCCTAAAAATTAGGAGACTCGTCTAAAATATGACGTTTTAACCCTAAAAGGAGAGTTACGTATGGGTTACCAAAAAAAATAATGGACATAATCCATATTTGGTATTTATCTTTTTGACATCGGTCCTTTTCAAAAACAAAGAGACGTGTCGACTTTGGTTTTTATATTTTTTTTACGATATGCAAGAAAATTTACAAGCATTTATATATATAAAAAAAATATCAAAAATACCAGTAGAAACCCAAAAAATTACCTGAATGGCACTGTATAGGTAAAATACTGAAATACCCTCGAAGTTCCCTGAAAATTACGAAAATGCCACTGGCGGCGCGTGTGGCTCACGCGCGGCTACTGTTGGAGGCGGCGAAATTTTCCGGAGAGATTTCTGGCCAACCGATGGTCGATCCTGGTAGATCTGATGTCGAGGGTTTTGATGGCGGTGGTCTAGACGGCCGTTGATGGCTGACGAGGGAGAATCGTCGGTTTGAAGCTTCGGTGGCCGACACAAATCGCGACCCTTTTCCGGCCAGATGGGGCGGAGAAAACCTGAAACCAGCCGGGGTTTCGCTTTATATGAGGATAGCGACCTTTATGTGGTGGTTTGGAAGCTTGATATAGCCGGAGATGGGAGATCGGAGGAGAGAGAGGGAGTCGCCGGCGAGAGGAGAGAGATGCTCTGGGTTATGCTACGGTGAGAACGTTAGCACGGTACACCGGTGCCGCTGAGGCCTGTGATCCGTTGGATCTCTGATGGAAAGCTCGTGTGGCTGTGATTGGCCCGATCTGCAGGTTGATCGAACGGTCCTGATGAACGGAGGTATGATCGGGTGTGACGCGGTGTACCGAAATCTCGGTATACCGGGTGACGTGGCGCAACGGGATCAAAGCTTAGATTATTTCAAGGGCTGAGATGTGTTTGTGTTTTAATCTAGTGTGGTAAGCCCTATTGTATCCTATTAAATCAACGGTTCAGATCTAAATACTATTAAATCTAACGGTTAGGATATTTTTGGTATTTTTCATATTGTTTTTAATCAAAATCAATATCTTACTCGCATGAAGAAATAGTAAAAAAACATGAATAGTGATACAGGATATCGTCTTTCTATTCTTCTCTTCTTTTTCTCTTCCTGGCGCACTTTCACTGGATTTTTATAGTCTTTCTATTCTTCTCTTCTTTTTCTCTTCCTGGCGCACTTTCACTGGATATTTATAGTCAATGACAGGGGACAACAAGCATCTGCTTTAAATAAAAAAATGTATCCATCCAATTGCTCGCCTACAATAAATGTAACTGCCCCGCCTAATATGACAATTCTGTATTATTAATTTTGTTTTATTATATATAACAATATATATTTATACAGGTAAAATTAAAACTTAAATCAGTATTAGAAAAAGCCCGATTCAACCGCTAAAAATCAATTTTAATTACCGAAAATTATGTTGAAACATAAAAAAAAACTTTCAATGGATATAAACCTGGTGGACCGGGTTTTGACCAAAAGATAACAGGTTTGACCCAAAACGGCATGAAACTCATTTTTTATCCTGGTCGACATGGTTTGACCCGTATCGACCCGGTGAACTCGGTTTTGGTAAAAAATGACGGTTTTGACCCGAAACGGCCCGAAACTCATTTTTACCCTGGTCGACATGGTTTGACCCGTATTGACCTGGTGGACTCGATTTTGACGGAAAGATGCGGTTGACTCGAGAAAAATATATTTTTGAATTTTCCTTTTTCTTAATTTTTTTGGATTTTTATAAATAATAATAGAAATAAAATAACATTTGAGAAAATCTTGGTGGATCCAAAATTGGGTTACAACAAGTTTCAAGGCCCTGTTTGTTTGCTGGAAAGTAGTTTTTTTTTGGAAAGTGAATTCCGGAAAAGTGAATTATTTTCTGATGTTTGGTAGTTTAATGGAAAATAAGTTGGAAAACATTTTCCAGTGTTTGGTTATGTCATGGAAAATGAGTTGGAAAATAACTTATTAATGTTTTATTTTTTTTCAAGTTTATTAAAATAATGAGGAACAAATCTTACAAATTAAAGGTTGAATGAGAAAGAAATTGAAAAAAAAAATATAATTTCATAAATTATCTCAAATAAAATAAATAATAATCAAAATAATAGAGATCAAATCTAAAAAATAAAAAAATTGAAAGATGAAGAAATTAAAATAATAATAATTAACATTTCATAAATTATTTCAAATAAAATAAGTAACAATCAAAAGAACGAGGATCAAATTTGATAGATAAAAAATTTCAATTAAAAATTGATAAGGAAAAAGCAAATAACAATTATAAAAATGAGGACCAAAATTAATATAAAAATTAAATTATAAGGGATGAAATTGAAAAAAAAATATCCAATATATATATATATATAGCAATCAAAAGTTTGAGGACTAAATTTGATATAATCAACAAATAATATGACATTTTTAAATTTTTCACAACTTCCGGAAAATGTTTTTCGCCCAAAATAAAAGGAAAACATTTTCCTGGAAACCAAGCCAAATTCTCTTTTGACTGGAAAGTGTTTTTCATTGACTAATATTTCTAATAGCAAACAAACACAAAAAAGTTTGGAAAGTGGTTTTCCGGAAATCATTTTCCAAGAAATAAACACAGCCGAAATTTATGTAGAATCAAAATTCACAAAATCTTTTTTTTTCAAACAGTTAAAAGAAATAGTGAATCTCTAAACTTATTCCACTCAAGTATTGGTGATTTAAAGTTTGTGCAAGTTAGATGTGGAAAAAAGTATTATATTATTTTTATAAATGATAATAACCATTGTAACCAATGATGATAATAAAAATAAGAATGTCTTTTCTTCTTATTTGCTTAAGTCTTATGATGTATGGCATTATAGGTTAGGTCGTGTGAATTATAATTATATACAAAAGTTAATAAAACATGAATTATTACCACGTATAATTTTTTAGGAAAAAAAACATAAGTGTAAAATTTGTGTAAAATCAAAATTCACAAAACCTTTTTTCAAATAGTTAAAAGAAGTAGTGAACCTCTAGACTTAATCCACTAAGATATTTGATGATTTAAAGTTTGTGCAAACTAAAGATGAAAAAAAGTATTATATTATTTTTATAAATGACCTCTTTAAAATGAATACAATAACCATTGTAACCAACGATAAGAACAAAAATAAGAACGTATTTTCTTCTTATTTGCTTGAGTGTTGTGATGTATGGCATAACAAGTTAGGTCATGTGAATTATAGTTTTATACAAAGGTTAATAAACCATGAATTATTACTAAGTATAATTTTTTAGAAAAAACATAAGTGTGAAATTTATATAGAATCAAAATTCACAAAACCTGTTTTTCAAATAGTTAAAAGAAGTGAACCTCTAAACTTAATCCACTCAGATATTGATGATTTAAGGTTTGTGCAAACTAGAGATGAAAACAATATTGTATTATTTTATAGATGATTGCACAAGGTATTGTTATATCGATTTGCTCAGGATAAAAGATGAAACTCTTGAAATGTTTAAACATTACAAGAAAGAGGTTGAAAATCAACTCAACAAAAAGATATAGATAATTAAAAGTGATTGAGATGGCGAATACGATATACTGTTTAGTGAATTCTACTCTTAAAATAGTATTATCCATCAAACTATTGCTCTTTATTCACCATAACAAAATGACATTATGGAAAGTCCGAACATTAAAAGAAATGATGAATATCATGTTGATAAGTTTAGGAGCACCTCAGAACTTGTAGGGGGAGGCAATTCTAGTTGTCAATTATATACTTAACAAAGTACCTCATAAAAAGTTAGAAAATATATCATATGAATTGTGAAAAGGTAGAAGACTTTTCTATAAATACCTCAAAATATAGAGATGTCTTGCAAAGGTAGGAATATCTGATCCTAAAAAGATCAAGATAGGACCTAAGACTATGAATTATATTTTATCGGATAAACATACAATAATAGTGCATATCAATTTCATGTACACAAGTTAAGTATTAAGTATATTCATCCTAATACTATTATAGAATCAAGGAATACTATATTCTTTGAAGATATGTTTCCATAAAAGAAAACATGAGAAAATTATTCACTTAAGAGAACGGTTAAGGCTAACTTAAGTAATTATCATATTAAGAATATGATGAAATTGAGCTTATAAAGAGTAAAAAGGCAAAAACAACCAAAATATTTGGTTCTAGTTTTTTAACATAGTTGTTAGAAAATGAACCTTGAACCTACTATGAGACAAAGTTATGTCCGAAGCTTTCTATTCAAAGGAGACAATCAATAGTGAAATTTAATTCATTATGAATAATCATACATGGAAACTAATGAATCTTCCTCCTACAAGTAAACCATTAAGTCATAAATGGATTTTTAAATGAAAGATGAAAGTTGATGACACTATTATTAGATATAAAGCTAGACTTGTTTTTTAAAGATTTTAAACAGCAAGAAGGTGTTGATTATTTTTACACATATTCACTCATGTTAAGAAAACTTCTGTACGAACATTAATAATCATTATAGCTATTAATAAGTTTGAACTACATCAAATAAATGTAAAAACAACTTTTTTTAAAAGTGATCTTGAAAAGAAGGTTTACATGGAACACCCGAAGGGTTTGTTATTAATGGAAAAGAAAATAAAGTATGTAAACTTGTCAAATCATTATATGATTTGAAACAAGCACCTAAACAATGACATGAAAATTTTGACAAGGTTATGTTGTCAAATGAATTCAAAATTAATGAAGTTGATAAATATATTTATATAAAAAATATAGTAAAGGTTATGTTATTGTATGTCTCTATACGGACAATATGCTAATTTTAGATAGCAATGATCACATGATCAAGTCTATTACGAAAATGTTAGTGAACAAGTTTGACATGAAAGACATAAGTGTTGCAGATGTTATATTAGGAATAAAAACTTCTAAGAGATCTAATGGATTGATATTGTTCCAATCTTATTATATTGAGAAAATTCTCAAGAAATTTTCTAAAGATAACAATATTATTGTCAAAACACAAATTAATACCAGTGTATATATGTCCAAAAATAAAGGTAATGAAATAAACCAATTGGAATATTCTTGAATAATTGGTAGCATAATATACGTTATAAACTGCACAAGGTCTAATATTGCTTACTCAATTACTAAACTGAATAGATTTACAAGTAAACCAAGTATGGATCATTGAAAGATAATAAAAAGGGTACTCAAATATTTGAGATGCACCTTGAACTATGAGCTACACTATATTGGTTACCCAACAGTAATAGAAGGGTATAGTGATGCTAAATTGATATCCGACACTAAAGACTCAAAAATTTACAAGTGGATATGTCTTCATATTAGGTGGAATAAATGTGTCATTGAAACATTCTAAATAAACGTGTATCGCTAGGTCCATGATGGAATCAGAGTTTATTACTTTTGATAAAGCTCGAGAGGAAGCCAAATGGATTCAAAATTTCTTTAAGGACATTCCATGTTGGCTAAAACCAATGCCAACTATTTGTGTCATTTGCGATAGTAAGTTAGCAATCGGAATGACACAAAGTAGTATGTATAATGAGAAGTCTAAACATATACGCCGTAGACATAATATTGTTAAACACTTGCTCTCGAATTGAATTATTTTCATTGACTATGTAAAGCCTATGAAAAATATCACAGATGTGTTAACCAAAGGCTTGTCTAGAGAACTTATGCATAATTCATCGAATGGAAAAAGTGTAATGATAGTAACCATACCTAGTTGATTAGAGATTCCATGAATTAGGTTCAAATGAAAAACTAAGTCATATAACATTTTCAGTAGCACTAGAAAATTATTATTTATTCTTTATTCCTATGATGAAATGAGTGCTAGTTGTAACATGATAAAATGTGAGTTGTGATCTTAATGATTTTCATATCTTGATTCACCAAATGAATTATAACATAATACTCTTAATGAAATATCACCAATACGAGTGAGAAATGTAGTCGTTTCTATGAGAATTTCTCGATAAAGGTTGAATTCTATAAAATAATCATGAATCCAAAAGTTATTCAAGGCTAAAATGAATACAACAAAAATCTCTAGGTAAAGAACTATATGAGTATTATTGTCTTGGTTTATATAAAAAGTTAAGAAACCACATTCATTATTTAGCCGAATAAATCCGATAGTATTTCACTAAGAAAGGTTCAAAACCAAAAGCTACCTATCTTGATTTAGTACTTCACCAAATTAGTATCTCTTAACAAATTTGTAAGTTGTTTTCAAACTTGTGAGACAATTTCCATTCATGTGAGAGATTGTTGGATTTTTTTAATTAAAAAAATTATGAGTGAACGAGAAATTAGTTTTAAAGAATTCTTGTTTTTTTTACTTAAAGAACCCTTAGTTTTCTAGATTTAATTCTTGATTTATGATGGTTAATTAAAGGTTGATATTGGTGGGAATTAATCATTCTTAATTTTTCATACTCTTAATTTCAAAAATTCACTATAAAAAAGATGGGGTAAAAGAGGAGATTCTAACTTAAATTTTTGAGATTTTACATACTCTTCCTCACCTTTTTTTTTTTTAATTTTTCTTCTCCTTTATATGTTTTCATTTTCCTTTCAAATCTAAAGTATAAGTTTATCTTGTTAAAATATATTTAAATTACATATTTTTTTATTCAAATACCTTATTTAAAAGTGTTTCTAAACTAAGGTGATGATGTTGGAATCTTAAAAAGCATATTATAAGCATCCTAGTTGTATAAGCAAAGAGTAATAAAGCTTTAAGGATAAAAGATTAATTACTTTAAATTGCTTCAACAAGTAAACATCTTCTTATTTTAATTTAAGCATGGTTAATTTTATTATTAATATGTATGCAATTGGAGGGTTAAATCAAATTGAAAAATAGCTTTAACAAAAGAAAAAATAAATAAAGGTCAAATTAAAAAAAATAAAAACAATAAAAACTTTGATTGAAGTATGAAATTGAAAATCAAGAAAAACTTTAACAAAAAGGTCAAGGAAAAAAATTAACAATTAAAAGAATAAATACCAAAATAAAAACAAAACATATGAGAAATTGTAATTGAATGACTAAATTGAAATAAAAAAACCAAAACTTCTATGAAAGGAATAAGAAAAAAATAAGAAACTAAAAGAATGAGGATTGAAATTGAAATAAAAAAAAAAGACAGCCATGCATTTTACTTGGCAGAAGAGAGAAAAGAAGGGAAAAAAATGACCATCGGTAACAATCCGACCATCACGTCGTCACGCGTCACACCATGTAAAAGAGAACTTAATGGCGCATCCAAAGAAACAACGAAAGATCAGGTTTATTGTCAAGTGATTTTACAACCAAGTGGTTTTATACGCATTGTCTTAATGACAGAGACGCCACCCACTCATTGACGTGGACTCAATGCTCACCAACAATTTTTTTGATTAAAAATAAAAAAGTCAACATGAAAAATATCAAAACACTTTTATGACCTTGGTAATTACTCAAAAACTGGTGTCAAAGTACAAAAATATTCCCAACTAAAAACCTTATTTTGTCTTTTCCAAAGCCAAAAACATGCTTTAATTATACATTATTCAAAAAAAATAAAAAAAAATCTAGACACCTTTGAATAATATTTTAATGACTAATAAACTAGTTAAAAAAAATCAAAGCACCCCACCCTCTAAGGCTTTTTTTTTTCTCTTTAAAAGCAAAGAGATAATATCACTTTTTTTTCTTTTCTCATTATTTAATTCATAATAATTTGTGTCTATAGTTACAATAAAAACACTCATACGCTATAATATTTTGGTTATATATATGACAAGAGTGAATTAATCAACTAGTAATGCAGGTGGCATGGCAAACTTGCATGCAATAAACATCTAGGGATGATCATTTTCAGTTTGGTTTGATTTTTATCAAAAAAAGTAACCTAAATGAAATTTTAAAAAAAAACCGAAACCAAACCAAAACTGGTTCAAACCGACCGGTTTCGGTTTGGTTCGGTTCAGTTCGGTTTTTAGGGAAAAAACCTGTTCAAACCGGTGTGGCTTAGTTTTTCCGGTTTGGCTCAGTTTTTTCCAGTTTTGGCTCGGTTTTTTCCGGTCTGGCTCGATTTTTGCTCAGTTTTCCGGTTTGGCTCGGTTTTGACTCGGTTTAGCTTGATTTTTTTCTGATTTTTTTTTCAGTTTTGATTCGGTTTGATTTTTTATTTTTTACTTATAAAACTGAAACCAAACCAAACCGGCCGATTTTTTTAAATTTTAATTAGTTTTTTTATTTGATTTTTTTAGTTATTTTTTTTTATTTTCTCAGTTTAATCAATTTTTTTTATTTTTTTCTCACCCCTGTATACAGCTACAACGCAAATGTATCAGAGCACCTAAATCCATCCTTGTTATTTTCCATAACAAAACTCAATCGCATATTCCGCTACTTGTAAAATTTTACAACTTAATAAAGAGGACAAAGGCTAATGGGATGCATTTCAAGGATTGAGAGTTGAGACTGTTTTGGAGGGTTTACTCTTCTAGTTTTCAAAAACATTTTTGAAATAAATTAATTAAAAATATTTTTAAAAAAATAAAAAAATTATATTTTTCTTTACTTTAAATTAATATATTTTTTTAACATGTAAATATAAAAAATAATTTTAAAAAATAAAAAATATATCATTTTAATATATTTTCAAATGAAAAATAACAGCAACATGAAGACTTTCTGGTGGATTATTCATCATATTCCTGACACTATCCCAAAGGATTACTGGGTGATTGA
>Ga0325414_1004940_pt1 | contig 14017 bp, 10 predicted proteins | sample PopdelMetagenome_8_FD_206183 | JGI IMG/M metagenome (GOLD analysis project Ga0325414, IMG submission 206183) | Populus deltoides microbial communities from Bellville, Georgia, United States - Leaf-PdKOR-R3 | ecosystem: Host-associated > Plants > Phyllosphere > Phylloplane/Leaf | place: USA...
ATCCCTCACGATTTAGCTTTTGTTAATATCTTTGCTTCTTTGTGTCTATACTGTGTCGTTCGTAACATCTGCTGACCTTGAAACAGGATCAACTATTACCAGGAAGGTAACCAAGTTCATCCCCAGCTTGATGTGTCTATAGCTTTCAGAAGAGCTCCGATGACTTGGGCATCGTGGGTTGATAGACACATTAATCCGAGAAAGACTGAAAGTTTTCTTTCCAAGTTCGGCGCCTTCACATTTCAGGTTTGTTTAGTGCTGTCATGATCAATGCTTTAAACTCCACGTATCAAATTGTTGAGTAACTCCACGTATCACATTTCAAGTATGGGCTATCGTGAAAAGAATTGCGTTGCAGAAGAGATTATCGAGCACATGAAAACTCCAGCAACTTTCTTAAATATAACCATTTTCTCTGGATTTAGGATAGGCGGTCATCCATATATGCTGGTAAGCGCTCAAGCATTCAAGATTGCAGCCACTGGTGTCTTCCTGGCGTTCCAGATACGTGGAATGAGTTTTTGTATTTTCACCTGCTATCTAAAACGAGGGGTTAAATCCTAGCTTGTACATTCTTTTAATTTTTTCTGCATTTAAACTTGTAGGCAGGCTTGTAGCGTCTCAGAAACACAGGGAAATTCTCGTTCTCTTTCTTTTGCGAAGGAGGCTGAGGTGTTCGCTTGAGATTCATTTTAATGGAAACTGAAAGAAATTCACCATTCTGGAATCACCAAGCCTCTCACACACACGCCTGTGCGCACCGCGCACAAACAATGCACATAGATGCTTCGAAGCTGAAGGTTGAAGTCAAAACAATTGCTAAACCATCTCAAAAGAAAGAAACAAAGAAAGCAGGAAAAGAGTATAGTCTTCTTAACATGGCAATTATAAATGGAAAACAGCATATTTCATCCTATATTGTTGCCTTCTACAGGAAACTGAAGAGATCAGTTTCAATCTCAATATCTATAATAATGTTTGACCTTTGCTAGCCTGTCTTATTGAAAAAGTCAAATTCACAGGAAGCACGCGCGTGCATATGTACAAGTAAATGCCAGGCATAGCTCAGTATACGCTTATGTTCATTATGACAAGTGACTGGTAAAATACACCCTACAATTACAGAAACATGCTCCATAACATCAAGCCATGCCAATAATCAATCAGTGAGACTGGTGTTTCTTTGCTCTACCTTGGGAAACTGTGGAATCATCTCTTTTGGAACCTTCGGGTTTTCGAGCCCATGCAGGTGTCTGGTCTGGCCCATAACGATAATCATAGAATAGCTCCTCGCTGGCTTCTATACGCTCGTTTGCAAAGATGCCTACTCGATGGTCTCCTACTACCAGCATTACCTAAATAATTCAACATATTAGCTCAGTCAATGTCAAGGAAAGAAAAACTAACATGTCGAAACTTGAATACCTTTGCATAGCAATTAGGATTTGATGAATGGTTCGCAAATTTCAGCTTATCCCCCTTCCGGTAAGCATCAAGGACAAACTGATAAAAATAAAAATAGCAAGCCACATTAATCCACGAGGATGGCCACGAAAACAGATTCAGAAAATCACATTGAAAATAGATCCTGCAATATATATATATATATATATTGATGCTGCAAATTGCATTGAACTTCCAAAACTCTAAACCAATTTAGTCCTCCATGTTAGATATCATCACTCCAATGCTCAGTTGTCAAAGAGCAGTCATTTTGAACATGAGGTGAATTTGATCTCAAAGGATGACATTATTATTATGTTCTTACACATGGAATTATCTATTTTGTAATAATTAACTATCACTTGCCTGATCATTCAAGTCAAAAAGGAATGATGAATTGGCACGGTCGTAAATCTTCCCACGCTTATCTGCTTCTCGATGAGAGATCAATTCACCAGTATATTCTCCAAGATAATCATTTTTGTTGACGGGTTTCTGAAATCACATCATCAAATTCATTGCACAGAACTAGTACACAGGTAATGAAGAACATGGAAACAGATGCAGGCAGTAATACCTTTAAAAAGGCTCCCCATCCAGCAACATCAGATTTTGCCAAGAGGATCTGAAGAATGAAACATAAAGAATGGGAAAACAGAAAATTTCTTTCAGAACATATCTATAATATTAGTACAAATAACAGTAAGTTTTTCGGAATGACTCACCCTCTGCTGCTGCCTTAGAAGAAGCCTCATGTTTCCACATTGGCCATCTCCTCGTTTCGGAGGCTCTCCTAATGAACCATCTCCACAGCTGCATAAAAACAAAACAAATTTGAAAAAATAAACAAAAATTAAAGGAAGTGGCAGTTAATGGGATGAAAAGTCAGCAATCATAGTCATCGATAGATGCCCAGGATTAATTAACTCAAATCCGAGATCAAATTGTAAAGGCTACCAGATCATGGATCAAATAGTTCAATTAATCAGATCCATGACACTGAATAAGAGTGCATACTAACTCAGGACAGTTTCCATGACTGACATAATTAGTCAAACAACTAACGCTTTACTTTCTTTTTTTGATATGTAAAATCCCTCAACCGTCACTAGTATTCTACAAGTCACCAGATAGCTCCAAAACTGGAGACTTTGAAATAAAGACCTGGACTGATGCATTGTTCAAATGTTTGTTTGCTTGGCTCCAGTTCAGGATACAAAACACTACTTAAGCCCAAGAACTCAAAATTCTTACGACTTGATAAAATGAGATTAATTTCCGAGACCACTAATCTTCAGTTGTGAACCATCTTTTTCAGCGCTAATCTTTTAACCGATGACCTACCCAACCCCTGCCCAACCATCTAATCACTTGAGACAGCCTATGGGCCTAATATCCAGTCATCTTAGGGTGACAGTCTTTGAAAGGCTTCAAATAGTTTCATACCAGCTGTTTAGACCACCATGTAAATGTTCCTATAGTTTGGAAGGCATGTACTGGTCAGGCCTAAAAAAAGGGCATCTCATCAAACTTTGTTCTGGAGGCAACATGGACTTCAATCTGCCACTCCTGATGGACACTAAGGTCTTATAGTATGGTGTGCGTGCAGCATAAACTATCATTCTCAAAAATTTTGAGGATACAGAGATTGCATTAATGCCAAAAGGTAATGTGTAGGCATGAGAAACTTGACAATTTGATGACATAATGTTTAACAGAAGCACACTCATATAAGAACAGAAAAGCAATATAGGTATGGATATTCCCATATGAAACAATGCTTATCAAGTATGATCATATAAAATTCTTTACCTAACCCAACAATTCCTACAAATATCTGGGTCACATTCGCGTCCAGCAGCAAAACATGGGCATTGTCGACTTCTGCATTGGCTCTTTGCACAGTGGCATCCTCTGAAGCGATTTTTGCAACTTTTCGAGCACCTGAAGAATTTAAAGTAGACTGGTAATAAACGCTGTCCTGATTCAAATACTACTCATAAAGATGCTGTATAGTACAAGTGCACAAGAAACTATTCTACATGATATACATGTTGCATGAACGTCTGTAGTAAGTAGTAACCTTATGGAAAGATACTTAAAACATACCCGCAATATTTCTCACAGCAAGTTCCATTATGCAGACAAGGGCACTGTTTTCCACACATTGACTGGCATCCACAAGGTGTATACTGCTTACAGGACTGATTTTTGCAATCAGCAATTCTTTTCCAAAATGATGGATGACCAGCAGACTTCCAAGAATATTTAAGTTTCCGTGCTCTTCCCCTCCTACGAAGTAAACGTGATCTTGTTGGCATATCTTGCTCCTACAGGAAACAAAAGGTAAGAAAGAGATAGGTTTATAATGCAGAACCAACTCGTATGGTTGAAAGGTCAGAAACCTACAGGAAAAGAAAATGGATGGTGATAGACCCCTATGGAACTGGAAGGAAAGAAGACAGAGAGAGGAGAATGGAAAGCAGTAAAGTATGACAATATATTTAAAAGAAACTGCTAAATAATATTGGAAGTTAATGTTACTATTCTGACAAATATATGAACATGATTCTCTACCACCCTTCTTTGTCAAGGGAAGCATATCTTTTCCTGAAAAATCGTTGGCAAGACTCCAAGAAAGACAGGAAACTTGAGATAGTTGAGACACACGGTGTCCATTAGAAAAGCAAACTTGAGAATACAGTAGTATAATCCTTCCTGAAATATCATAAATAATAATGCATACTGCATAATCTATATCAATCTTCCCACTGTCTTCTAGGAATGATCTTGGTGCAACAGATCTATGAGGCATCATAGCTCCACTTTCACGCATGTAACTGGACACCTCTATACAAGTCTTTAAGCCTGAAAGTAAGTTCCTTGCAATAAGACAACTGCAAAGCACAAATCATACTTTGAGTGCAACATGAAACATAAACACATAAAAGTTTTGCTCTGTACAAAAGAAAAGTGAAGTTATATTGAATTTTTCAATTCCAGTAAGTTAATTAGAAGAGGGATGAAAATTGCTGCTCTTTTGGAACTAATATAATCATATTATATAACACTTGGTTAATAACGTGAATTTATAGGGTACATCCAGATTCCTAATAACAGAACATGGATTGCTCTTTCCTATTAAACAATTTTCAGTCATTTGACACCTACCAACGAGAAAGGTATCTCAAGACACATATTATTGTTACCTGCATGCATGCATGAAATGTTATTTATATAGGCAACCCCATACCTGTTTTTCCCGAATATCTCCACTCCCTTCAGATAAAGTTCTTTTTCAATAGGCTTCCACTCAGACTTTTTTAAAACCCCTTCCACTTGTCTTTCTACTGAGGATGACCGTTTTGGTTCGAGCACTTCAAAGACATCCTTTGATCCATCCCCAATGTTCTCCTCAGTGCCAGAAGAAGCAATTTCAAAGGAAACATTGGTAGTCTTTTTTGTGGTCATCTGAAATTCAATTTGATCAGTTGCTTTTTTAGCAGTTGATCCGCAATCAGGACTTGATATATCTTCAGCAGCGACATCCAAATGCAATAATCTTTTCTGTTTCTTACTAAAATCCTGCGTATCTTCAGGAAACTTTGACGAGTCATCTGATGCTATATCTGTACATTGTGACACTTTGCGCTTTCGCATGTATTCTTGGTTATGTATCACCATAGCAGAAATATCCAAATTCAGAGCTCCAGAAGCAGGTTCCAAGTTACCAACTGCTTCTGAAATAACATTTATTTCTTTCTCTGAAATATGTCTTTCATCTATCATGAGGTCTACACTGCTTGGCTCTTCAGCATCTGAGGCTGCTGCAGTCTTTTTTTCCTCTGCTGAAGTTGCAGTTTCTGTCCTATGCAGGGGACTATTAACAGAACCTTCAGGCAAGTCTTTGAGAACTCTTAGCTGAAAGGCATTTATATTAATTTCAGACTCTAAATTTTCCAAGCAGAAAGCAAGAACTCCAGATGAAAATTATAACAGAATATGCAGCAGAAAAGATATATTAGAAGTCATTGGTAACCACATGATCAGCCAAGTCCTGGGGAGTGAATGAAATTTTCAATGACAGTAGTAAATAAGAGAGTGTGCATACAGACACAATAGCACAAATAATCTATAAAGAATAATAAGTACTTAAAACAGAATATGGTACAACTTTCCTGCAGGAGCAGCACAGACACAACAAACAAGTTAATTTGGAATAAAAGAGTAACTTTGAGTGGCTTGTTTACATGAGCAGTACAGACAGCACAATTAGTTACCAGCTCCATATATGTAAATAGCAGTCACATATTTCAGTAATCATGAAAAAAGATTAAAAGAAAAGGCAAAGGAGAGCATAGAATCATATACCACAGAAAGTTGACCTCTCCTATTCCTATTCCTATTCCCTCTTATCTGCAGTTATAATAATTTTTGGCACGTATAAGACTTCATCTGGCCTACTGTTTTTAATTTAAAGCTCCAATCAGTTAAACACAGATCTTCTTGACCAGAAAAGCATCACACTATTTTTGCAGAAAGTTTAAAATGTTGAAGAGATTTTTCACCCAAAAAGCTCAGATAAAAAAAAAACACCTGAAGGCTACATTGATCACTGCAAGGTTTCGTGTCATCTTCATATTCAGACCAGCATGACTGCTTTTCACTCTGCCAAGCAAAGCCTCGTATTAGATATAAAAGAGTACACACACACACACACATATAATGGAGGTTTCTACTCACAGGATTGATCAAAGTTTGGGAACAGCCATGGAGGCGGCAGTCAAATAGCTGTTCAATAGATGCAAGATGAAAAACATCAAGGTTGATGTAATTCAAGAATCATTTTAGTAAAATTCACCTCATGATTAAGGCCAGAAATGAGTACCAAGCAACGGCGACAGAATAGGTTATCAAAAGAATCTAAAGCAGCACTAAGGCTCTTTTCCAGAGATATGCCCCTCTCAGATACTGAATCAATAGAATCTTTGACATTTTGGTCATTGCTATATTTTTCGGCGAGCATCCTACAACGCTCCTATAATATCAAACTCAGTAAGCCACAGGAAACCATTCTCAATAACCTCAAAGTAATAGAAGCAAGGAATGCTGGAAGCAGTTCAAAACACAAAGTTGTTGATATAAATTCTTTAATACTACCTGGATTTCTGAAGTGCCAACTCCAATAAACTGGCTAACAATATTCAGCACCTCCTCAGCTAGTCCAAGTTCCTGAAAGACCATCCTGCCAAATTCGACAGACACATTGTGAAGTACTTCGACTGGTGGTAAGTAATTGTTAATTGATTACAATTGGTGGTGTCATCAAGATCAGACAGATAGCATATTTTATGTATTTCTTCCTCTGGTTTAAGCACTAAAAGCAACAAGTTTGATGATACAGGCATTCTAGAATATGAAGAACTACTATTACCACAGCCTAGAAGACTAAGAGCGACAATAAGAATCAAATGATTCTAGAATATGATTCTTAGCCATCAAGATCAGACAGATAGCATATTTTATGGCTTTCAAACTGATCCTCCTTAATTTTAATTTGGAAGACTAAGAACGACAATAAGAATCAAATCTAAGAGTCTTATGGCTTTCAAACTGATCTGCCTTATTTTTTATTTGGGTCTTAATTTTTGTTCTTGACATATTCTCTTGTGTGAAAGTTAATTTGATTTTGTTCAACAGCATAGGTTGCTAGTTGGAAAGAGAGCAGCACAGTTCATTATTAAGAATGTAATCATGCTATCCTGAATTTTAAATGGCAGATATTGCATTCAAAATATATGTACCAAAATCAAATCATTCTGATTACCACAAAAAGCGATCTTCGCCCTCAGAAAATTCATGTTTCTCTTCCTCTGGTTCTATGTCTTCTTCGCTGTCACTACAAATCAGAGCTTCACTGCCATGTCGATCATAGTATATGCGTCTCCTGCCAACCACTGACTGGTCTTCAGCCATCCTCTGATTCCTGTGCTGCATAAATGCATACTTGAGATATAACAGAAAAAATAAAATCTGCATATGTACAACTAAATGAGAGAGCCAACATAAACATTAAATGCTTTGCATTATTTTCCCTAACACATTGCAGGTTAAATTTCTCCAAGTTAAAAAGAGAGAGGAATCGACACCAAACAAGAACACTCGACAGGTAAATTCAACTGACATATTGTTTGTTTGCTTATTTATTCATCACTGGGTAAAATATGTTAAAATTGAGCATGTACTATCTGACATACTTGTCCAAAAATATCCAGGTAGTATACGGAGGTATCTTCTCTACAAACGGAAGCTTGGTACTTGTTGAGACTGCTACTTCATGACCATTGATAAGATCTCTATCACCCGATCCTTGAGCGAATCCACCATACTTACAAAGAGGAGCTCCGATCCTCAAAGAAATCATTTTAGAAACTCCATTCTGCCCCACAAACGTTCTTGAAGTTGCTAATCTTAGCTGAGAAACATCAGCTACAAGTTTCCTTCTGTTTCTCTCAACTTTATCCTGTACAAAAATCAAACATGAATTGCTTTGCAGTATATGATTATCGACCTAGTCATACACTCTTGAATATGATAAAACTTCACCAACTTACCTTTATCGAAACAACCCTTTCCGCTTGAATTTGTTTTTTAAGCTGATTCATCTTGTATGTCAGGTTTCCAATACCGTTATTTGACGGTTCTCCATCTGATTTCTGCCCATACATATCAGCAATTTGTAAAAATAATAATCAAGAACGAAAAAAAGTAGTAATTGAATATATAATCAAGGAAGAAAAAATCAGAGCATAAAAGCTAGCAATTATATAATAGAATCACAACTGTAATTAATGGATTTTGTATATATCATTATCAGCAGCTGGACAGGGCACACATTCAATAGATTAAAAAATATTAGGAGATTATCAGATGCTCCAAAAATAAAAACTGATAAGATTGATAGCTTCAACTAATTTTCATTATTTTTTTCTATGTGAAAGTGTGGATCATCATAATTATGTTAATTCTGGTCAATCAATAAATGACCTTATCACACAAGGATCACGTAAAGGAAACCTGAAAACAGTCTTACAGATATCAGAGAAATGAATATAGTGAGGAAACTGACTCTGAATTTAGAGGCAGAGTCGCTTGATTTTGACACCATCGCTGCTCTGCAACTCTCCACCGAGAAAGTGAGTGGCAGAGAGAGTGGAAAAAGTAAAAAAAAAGGTCACATAAGAGATCGACACGTGTTATGTGGTATGACGTGGCTTAGTTTGTATTAATAATTGAAATCCCCAAGGGCTAGGTTCGTTTGGTGAGGACTAGGAGTACCTTAACGTTTTGATTGTTTAGAACAAAACATTGGTACATTCAAACTTATTTTGCCTAAGTAAGTTTAAGATAACTATTTTTTAATTTTAATTTAGTGTATTTAGGAGAATAAATCCAGTTTAATGTTTAATCCAAAATTTCAAACTGAAAAGGTTAGAATTAATTTAGGAATGTTATAGTAGTTGTTTTTGAATTTTTTAAAGCATTAAAATAATATTTTTTAAAATTTATTTTTAATTTCAGTATATTAAAATTATTTAAAAATACTAAAAAAATTAATTTTAAAAAAATTAAATTTTAATAAAAATACAGATTAAAACTAACTCTCAAGTCTCAACCTGTACGTTAATCAGGAGACCTATCATTTGGAGTTAATTCCCTACTATTCTGTTTTTCATTTAATAATAATAATAATAAAAAAAGCTAAAATGTATAGGAATCCTTTGAACTATTAATCAAAGCATCATTAATGAACTAAATATTTTATGTCAACAATTCTTGTACATCAGTGAGAATTAGGTTTCCGTTCAAATCATTTTGTCAATTTTTTTTTTCATTTTATTTGGAAAAAAATCAAAATTATATGGTAAGGTGTTTTTCTACGAGGTCATGTGATTTTCACACGCCAATTCCTTTACCGTTTGAAATTTTCATTAACATGGATTAAATTAGATCAAATAATATTTTTTTTTTTAATTAATACAAGGACTCAGAGCGTAGATTTTTTTTTTTAGATTAACGTGGATGTTCGAGTCAACTTGTGTGTACCTTGACTAATCCTACGAGCCCTGAAGTTAACAACCATGTAAGCTTCCAGTAATATTTAGATTTGTAGGACTCGAACTAGTACTCTCTAAAAAACAAATTTAGAGCCTAATCAGTTAAGTTACACTCCTTAGAGTTAGCATAGATTTTTTAATCCAATATCAGCAAGTTTGGTTTGTTCAATTTAACTTATAATAAAAAATGTTTTTCTCCTCTATCTTTAGCTCCTACTTATTTATATTTTGACTTAAGAGAACAATTAAAAGCATTAAATTGGTGTTTTGGTTAGAGACAATTTGATTCCTTCGTTTATAGTAAATTTAGCTTTAGACTTAAAAGGAAAATAATTAAAATCATTAAATTGGTTTTGATTAGTGACATTTTAATTCCTTTAATTTTTTTTAAAAAGATGATATAAGCTTAGGCTTAGTAATGGGTTCAAATTTAGCCGGTTGAGGTTAGATTGTCGCAATCTCATTATTTGAATTACAGATTTGACATGTTGATTCAAATTAATTATATTTATTTTTTTTTTATTTTTTAATTGAATATTTTATTAATTGAGATTTTTTTAATTTTTTTTGTGTTATCTTGAACACATAACCCGGATCGCGGGTTTGGCATCTAGATCCAGGTCTACTCGGTTCATTTTCTTGGGTACCTTTTTAATTTAATATATTTGTTTTTTAATTTCACCTCCAACAACTTAATCTTCTTTTATTTATTTATTTTATAGTTTCATTATTCAATATTATGTTATTTGAGAATTGAACTTCATAATTTTTTTTTCAATTTATATTTTATGGAGTTATCTCGATCTCATGAATTTAGTTTTTTTTTTCTCAATTTTAACTTTTAATACTTGATCTGTTGAAAATAAAGCTTTGTAATTTTTTTATTTGTTTTTATAAAGTTAATATATTTACATGACTCAAGTCGTTGGTTTAACAGGTTAGCCCAGGTTGATTTGGATTATTTTTTTAAATCTTTTTTTAATTGATTTTTTTATTTCATTCTTTAACATTGAATTGATTGGAGATTGGACTTCATGTTTATTATTTATCTTTTGACTTGGATCACAGGCTTAACAGATTAACCTAGATTTATCCTAGTAGTTTTTTATCATTAATTTAATATATGTCTTTTTTAAATTTCATCAATTAATATTGAATTGATTAGAAATTGATATTTTAAATTATTTTAATTTATTTTCTATAAGGTTACCATAATTTCGTAACCCTGATCACAAATATAACCGGCATATATCTATTTCCAATCACCTAAAACCAACATCTAATAGAGTAAAGTTTTTATCAAATGATTTTTGTATATCACCTTTGAGTTTTCAAGACATTTTGATACTCTCTGTAAGAAACTACTTCAAATTTAAAATAAATTTAATTTTATGAAGTATAATAAAATAATTTATCTTAAAATATAATTACATTTGTTTTTTTTTTTTTTTGCTAAAAGGAACAAACCTCCTAAGAACTTTTGGACAAGCCAAATTATAGCCCTTGAGGTAAAGGATTGTATTATATGAAAACCAGGGATTTGCAGCTGATCAAGAGTATAGTCCCGTTTTGGTTTTCAATGTCTCTGTCAATAACCGCAGAGCAATCTTGCCTGAAGCAAGTAATTCTAAACAGACAAACCTTGTAAATAAATCTTATAATAATTTCCATCTAAGAAATAGAAAACCATTTTATTCAGTTCAATAATACAGTTGAAATATATAACCTTCAATCTAAGAGTGCAAGTAGCCACTACAAGCAGTTTCAGAATTTATAATTTACTAGGACCTCCATAGTCTCTCTCTGGAAAACTTCCAAGCTGAAAGGGAATGCAATGGTGTTCCTTCCCACCCAATAATTAGGCAATTACCATTCTTTTCAAGAGTGCATGAATCGCCATAAGGAAATTGCTTTGGAATCAAGCTAGCTTGATATAGGGACGACTCACTAAATCCTACTTCCACCATTCTAAATCTTGAAAAGAATGCCCTCATACATCTATTTTCACATTTCTAGCAATCCTGTCGGTGCCTTCCATAGCCACCATAATTTCTATCCCGTTAGAGAAGATTGCTTCAGTTATCGTTCGGTGCTCAGTGTTCTGTTCCAGGCAGGTCTCAATACAATCGAAATATGCACCATAAAAGAACAATGCTTCAATGAAACGGTTCGCAAATTTTGGTGAATTGTGATTTGCTTCAACTTCGCCGACGATCATTAATGAAGGATTAAGATTTTTAATCACTTCCATCAAATTTTCCAAGCAAGCTGGCCTTGAGAGCATTGTCCTGAGTATCATGTTAGAGACAACAACCACGCTTTCATCAGCTGTTGTTTCAAATAGTTCCTCCTTGATTTCAGACATGCTAGATACCTGAATTGGTTTGAACGTGAATGGGAGGTTCATGGACTTAGCAAAGGTTTCTAACCTCTTACCAGTCTCCTCTATCTTTTGGATGCCTCTCAAGCCAACAGCAGTTATCTTAAGATGGTCAAGCCGGCGTTGACGATCTGCAAGAGCTTGCATCAAGGCCGTCCATTGAACTCCACTCCTGATTTCGAGGTCAATCAAATGGATCTTTCTTGCTGATCCAACATTTTCATTTATTGCTTGGATCGCTGTGAGTTGCATTACCTGATTAATAGGAACTTTCTGGTGGACGCTAAGGTGAGCTAAATGTGTACTTAAACCATGAAGAGTTACAAATTTTAGTTTTCCCTTCATTTCTGTTGGAGGGAATCTTCCTGTTGCCTTATCAACCCTCATTCGAAGAGCTTCTGCGAAGTGGTACACAACCCTCTGAAGTGGATTGGATATCTCAGATGCAACCCGCTCACCACGGCTTAGCAATCTGCTTGCACGATCAAATTGTCGGTAGCCTACTTTCTCTGCTGCTGCTAGCAGAAGGTGAGTGAGTTCCACATCCCTTTTTTCTTCCTCGGATAGGCCTGAGAGTGCATAACCAAAAGGGTGCATGAGCATGGAGAAATCATCATATCTTTGATCAGAGAATTGTATGAACATCGATCCAGCTACTCTTATGATCTCCTCAGTTGACAGTTTCTTTCGACTCCCGAAGCAAGTTTCATTGCTAGCACTGCCGGGCTGGTTCGCATTCAACTTCTTGATCCCACTTCCATAATTGTGAAGGAGTTGTAGAGATGACGATATGCAGGTGTACATTGCATCTCTTTACTATGTTCGACAATGTTCTCGATCTTTCTGATTTCCTGCGTTGGTTGCGCTGGTGCTGGGAAACAATAACCAAGTAAGTCATCCAATGCCAAGTAATTTGACTTGGGTGGCGATTGTTGTTGTTGTGGCTGCTGCTGGTGCTGATCTCTAAAGAAATTGAGCTCCTTGTTCTGTGTGTTATCTTGATAAGCACCATATTCAGAACATATAGGATAAACCTGCCCCAAGTCTTCCATGGAAAACATTCGGTCTTGCTTTCCTTTGATCACCAATTCCTCTTTCTCATAATCTTCATTATGGCTATAACCACTCTGTATTCCATTGAAGTCGAATGGATCGAAAGAGAACAAAGCATTCGCCATCTCAGATTAAAAGCTAATCGGCAAATTCACAATATGGTTATGTAATCTAATGAAGCATAAACACGGTGCTGCTAAAATTGCTTGGACTATCTTGGCTCATTCCATATGTTAATCAATGGGGACTGCTCCGCTAATGCCTTCTCTTTTTTACCTTCGCAGCTGTTTAATGATGCCCGGCAAATTCTTTTTAATATTAAAAAAACTTTCAAGTTTCAGCCGGTGAATACAAGTGAATGGCATTGTAATCAAAACAAAGTGTATGGGTTTATCAAATCCTTGATTTTTTCGCTTTCTAAATTTCTGAAAAATTTAGTATTTTTTCTTGTTTAAAATTATTTTTTTATTGTTTTAATGTATTAATAATAAAAATAAATTTTAAAAAATAAAAAAAATATTATTTTAATATATTTCTAAATAATTTTTTTTAAAAATAAATAATCATAATCAAAGTACAAAACAATCTCTCACTAACTCATTACTTTTTATCCAGTCCACTATGCAATAACAAAATTCCTAACCAAAATCATATCCGTCCGTCCGCACAGTCTTGAATTCAATAGCTAAAGAAACAGATCAAGCAAAAATAAAAAAATTCAATTGAGAAAGAAGATTATATTTCTTCTGGATTTTCATTTTAATCTGTAAAAAAATACTCTTAATTGAAAGTTTCCATTTATTTCAAAAGAATTTACTGTTGTCAATTTTTTTTTTTTGTGAAAGACAGGGTGCTGTATCTGTGAAAATGGCTATATTATTTAACGGGTGAATCAAGCTTTGAGTTGGACGTGATTATGTGGTTGTTTTTCATCAGAGGGTGGCGGGAGTGGAGATATATGGAAGAGCAGCTTTCAGTAGCGTGTTAGAAATTGTATTACAAACAATATTTTATGAAAATTTAA
>Ga0325414_1004942_pt1 | contig 14015 bp, 9 predicted proteins | sample PopdelMetagenome_8_FD_206183 | JGI IMG/M metagenome (GOLD analysis project Ga0325414, IMG submission 206183) | Populus deltoides microbial communities from Bellville, Georgia, United States - Leaf-PdKOR-R3 | ecosystem: Host-associated > Plants > Phyllosphere > Phylloplane/Leaf | place: USA...
TTTTTTATAGTACCAATCTTTATTTTTCAAATGCTTTAATCTCCATTTATTAATGAAACATAACTCAATCGGGATTCTTCAATTTTTTTTCATAGTTCTTCAAATTCATATGACAACTTATTAGGTGTTGAATCTCAACTTACACTTGAAGGCGTCCGTTGAGAAAACATAAACTCACTGTAAATTTGTTTATAAATTTATTTTTATCTTTTAAATTAAATATATTTTTATTTTCTTATCTGTTTTTTTTTAAAATTTTAAGATATTAAGAAAATGCAATTCAGACTCAACCTTGGTCTAATCTTGCCTCAATCCTCGAGTCACCATGCCCCGACTTAAACTTCATCCCTCCTTAACCATTGGGCAGTCCTGCTCGTCTGCAAATCTCATGGCACACTGTTATCTCTCCCATGTTACCGTTAAATACAGGAGTCCAAGAAGTCAAGCAAGCAAAAAGTATAAAAATTTATTAATTCTCAGGAAAAGAGGAGTATTAAAAAACAAAAAAAACAAAAGAAAACAAAAAATCAAGTGAAAACACAGGAAAAGCGCAGCGAACCAAACCCAGCATTAGCTTAACCCATTACCCACACAATACCTTCCTTCCAAGACATCCAAAGCACAATCCACGAACCACAATCCACCCAGTACGCTTCAAAAATTTTCGTCTTTACCTCTCTCACTTTCTCTCGATTTTTCTTTCCTTGAGAAAGTTAGAAGGAGGGAATTCAATTCCATTCCATCCTTACAATCCACAAAGACAAGAGAGCGAAAGATTTGATTCTATTGTTTATAACTTCCCATTTTGTCATGACGGAAACTATGGAAACTGCAACCTCTACAACACCAAAACAACCCCAAATCTCTGAGATGTTTTCAAAATTTGCTCTTGCTTTCAAGACCAAAACTTTCGAATTCTTCGCCGACGAAACCACCGCCGCCGATGAAACCACCGACGTTGATGACGGTTTCTCTCTCCTTGATTCCGCTGAGGATTTTATCCCTGACCAGAAAGTCATAATCTTGAAGCCTGACCAACCCTTGAGTCAAAATCAAGACTTTTTGCCACAGAAAGAGTTGACAGTGAAAAATAGCGAGACCCAGATCAAGCCTTTAAATACCCAGTTAGCTAACACTTTGATTTCTTCAGTTTTTTCTTCAGTTTCTTCGTTTGAAGCTTCTTATTTGCAGTTACAAACTGCGCATGTGCCTTTTAATGAAGAGAGCATTAAAGTAGCTGATAAGGCTTTGGTTTCAGCTCTTCAGAGATTGTCTGATTTGAAGCAAGTTTATAGGGATTTGTGTAAGAATCCTGATTTTGGTGATGATTTGCCAATTGGGTCTTGTTTGGAAGCTCAAGTAGACGAGAATCAAAGCAAGCTGAGAATTTTGGGGACTGTTTCCAATAGTTTGCAAGCAGAGATTGATCAAAAAGATAGTGAAGTTTCGGTTTTGAAGAAGAAATTGAGTGAGGTACAAAGGTTTAATTCTTTATCGTCTAAGAGGTTGTGCAGTAGTTTGAATTTGAATTCTGAAGTTTTGTTGACTGTTAAGGTTTTTGATTCTGTGTTAAATGATGCTTGTAGAACAATGCATAAGTTTACTAAGATTTTGGTTGATTTGATGAGAAAAGCTAGGTGGGATTTGGACCTGGCAGCGAATTCTGTTCATTCTGATGTTGATTATGTGAAAAGAGGGCATAATCGTTATGCATTTTTATCCTATGTTTCTTTGGTGATGTTTAAAGGTTTTAATTTAGAAGGGTTTTGTTTGGAGAGTGAGGGTGAAGTTTCATGTAACAAGCTTAGATTGGATTCAGTTAAGAGTAACAGTTCATTGAAGCAATTGCTTGAGCATGTATCTAGCAATCCTATGGAGTTGTTAAGTAGGAATCCTACTTGTGAATTTTCGAGGTTTTGCGAGAAGAAGTATCAAGAGCTTATGCATCCGGCAATGGAGTCGTCAATTTTCAGCAATTTGGATCAAAATGAAGTTGTGTTGAATTCGTGGAGGTCACTTAGTATGTTCTACGAGTCATTTGTTAACATGTCGAGTTCTGTATGGACACTTCATAAACTGGCATTTTCTTTTGATCCCGTGGTTGATATTTTTCAAGTGGAAAGAGGGGTTGATTTTTCAACGGTGTATATGGAAGATGTCACGAGGAGATGCACCATGCCTAATAAAACCAGATTAAAGGTGGGGTTCACAGTGGTTCCAGGTTTTAAAATCGGAAGAACAGTAATCCAATCCCAGGTTTATTTATGTGCTTGACATGTAACGAGTAATATTTTACGTTTGCTGCCTAAGCAAAGTAATATGTTTTGGTTGGATATCCTGCGCTAAGTTCGAACACTGAGGGTTTGGATTGTGGCCAAACTATAGTGACACTTGAATCCAAAGGATTCAGGTCAGGGTTTTAATGCATACACCAGTTGACTATGCTCAAGGAGGAATTGGAAATATATATGATGAGACAATCCAGCTTTTTGTTGTGCTGTTGCACCAGGCATTAAGAGCAACAATGGTATGCAGCTCTTGGCTTTCTTTTGATGTGCAGTTATACTTACAGTTAGGTTGTGAATTTACACACCCCCTTTCATCTCTCTTTCATTGTGCCAAGTCCTGTGTAAAAATGGCTGTAAATGTTTGTTTTTTTACTTTGTATTGATTGCAAGCTCTCTTCTGACACAAAATACATTACCAAATTGTGTATCTGACCTTTGCCTCATTTGTAACAAAACAATTTACTTGGAACGGAATGTTGAGCTGTAACATGGTCCTGTTTATCATAAGCTGTGTGTTGAAGATAAATTGTTAAGTGCTTGAGAGCAATCTTCTTAGACATTAAACCAATGGTGTGGGTAATATTCCATTTCCTTTATATCCAAAAACTGTGAGATTCTTCTGGTTTTGAATGGATAATGTTCATCCATTTTGTCCTGTCAGCTGTTTAGACTCTCTTTGTTATATATTATGTGAAACAATTAGCTTGAGAATCCAGCCATCCATAACACATCTTCTGACTCGACCAATTGCATTTTAGTTTTTGCTAATGTTTTGGTCATTCGATTTTATGCTTAGTTTGATGTGTCTGTGGCTTAAAGATTTTGCCTTCTTTTTACTCCATGTTGCATGTCCAAATTTTTGTTTTTGTAGATAAGAGTATTTAAGCACTGTTTTAGTTGTTCTTTGGCTAGCTTATTAATATATGACTTCTATTGGGGTTTCATGTTTTTTTTTTAATTAATGTGGGTGTCCAGGCCAGCTGCCGCGCACCTCGACTAATCCCACGAGCCCTGAAGTTAATGACCATGTAAGCCTCTAATGACCCTAAAGTTTGTGTGACTCGAATCAATAATCTCTAAGGAGCAAATCTAGAATCTAATCAGTTGAGTTGCAGAGTGTAGCTATAATGAAAATATGGGGTGATGGGTGTGATTTTGAGTTCTTCTCTGATGAAAATACTGTGTTAATGTCCCTTTATTTGGACCAATGGTTGTGAATGGTAACGGTGTATTACAGTATATTGGCTTCCAGCTAGGCAATTGCATTGTTCAATGGATTATTTCATTACTGATAATGTTCTGGAATGCGAGAACCATTGGTATTTGTCTATTCTGTTTTACTGGTTCGTATCAGTGCACAAGTCTGCATATTTCTGGAGCACATATAATCTTGTGATATAAACCGGGGAAGATAAACAAGTTTGGAATCCCTGAATGGTGGTTTTTCTCTCCCGTGAGGTTTAGGCCTTTGTGGTGGACTAACAGGAAACCTCCGTTTTATTTTAATTGCTCCTGTTTACATCCTTGAAACTGGTTTACTGCAATGGATGCTTCATTTTAAAAATCCAGCGATGAACTCCTAATCAGCATACCGAAACGCAAATTATTTTCACAAAAAGAAACGATTAATTGTACGGAACATGTGCCTTCAAGGTGACCTTCCCGTACTGAAAAAGGGATATTAGCAATGCTCAGCTTTCCTCACCACCTTTAGATTTCCAAAAACTATTTGTTTATGGAATACTGCTATGTAGTTTATCAGGAATAAGCTCTGTCCTTCAATTCTTTCCGCTGCTCATGAATTTCTACCGAGGTTCTTCTCTAATTAACTAAACTTTGCCCCCTTTTTTGGCGCCTGCCGTCCATTAATCAACAATATTTTTTTTTCACTACAGTGGTGGTTAGCGGTTGACTCCTTTTGTTTTTTTAATGTAAAAATGCAAGCATTTCTAATAAAGAAAATAAAAAAAAGTTTGAGATTCATGTTATGAATCGACTGGATTTAAGTTAAACTAACTTACTAACAAGAAAAAAAAAATAAAATCGGTAAATAAAGTGAAAAAACATTGATAATGAAAAAAGGTTAAAAAAACCCGATTGGAGTCTATTTAGGTTAACATGTCAAATATATAATTTGGTTGTGATATCGGGATAACTTTATCGAAAGCAAATTGAATAAAATTATAAAGTTTAATTATCAAATAACTCAATATTGAAAAATGAAATGGGAGTTCCATTGGCCATATGTGCCATCGGATCATGGAGGGACCACCAAGATGATTCAAACATCACCATGGAATGCAATGTCTAGTTATCAGATGATATCACCCATGTTGTCCATGTGCTGACACGTGCAACGCACGCATTGGACACTTTGTTTGATAATATATATTTTTAAATTATCAAATAGCCCCTAAGTGAACTTGATTATAACCAAAAAAACCAAAATGAAAAGAAAAAAAAATTCCATTGGATGACTTCATTTTTATTTTTTGGATAATTACATCATTTCGTTGTGCCTAAAAAAAAAAGATGAAAAAACTCATTTATGCAAGTTTAATTTTTTTTGCTTTAAGGTTAATTAAATTATTTTACCGTGCTAAAAAAATTGATAAAGATTAATTTGTCCAAATATATTTGGAAATGACTAATGGCTCATGTGAAAAAGACCTTTTTACCCTTGATAGTAAGGTTGTTGGTTTTTTTTAGAAGAAAAAAATAGTTATTTCACTATTTTAATCCACTGTGACCGTGCCTTAGTGTACAATGATAGACTGATGTCTTTTATTTTTTTTAAAAAAAATTTAATACTATAAAAAGGATATATACGATAACAATCAATATTAGATATCTTATCTTTCATTTCTCGGAGCTTTTTGGGATTCTAGTACGGTAAAGAAAATTGATAAAATAACACAGTGCAAAAATATATTTAGAGAAATAACATAATTTAGAGAGTCGCATATGACATTTGCGATTCGTAAGTCGTAAGTGTTATTTGTGACTCTTTCAAATTGCAAAATTACTAGACAGAAGATTCAATAAAGAGAAAGAAGAGATGAGAGAGAGAAAAGAAAGAAAGAAAGAAAGAAAGAAAGAAAGAAAAAGACCTTAAAGACATACCAAAACTTTGATAATGACACCACCGATATTGTTGGGAAGATTTCGATAAGAAGAATCTAATGATACCAAGTAAGGTCACCAACGATGGTCAGATTAGGCCACACGTGCAGGCCAAATGCAAATGAGCCTCGACACCTTTGAAAGACTCATGTGACCCACTTTGTACACCGTTTATGATTTTTTTGGTGTCATTAGATTTGTTATGTCGATATATTTTTAACAGTACCAGATGTGTCATCATTAAAGTTAAGATGAGCCTCCGAGGTTATTTTATTTTTTCTTCCTTATGTCTCTTTTCTATTTTTTAACAAATTACAAGGATGACAAAGGATAGAGAAAAAACAATGAAAGCAAAAAAAAAAAGAAAATGGCATTTTTATTAGTATTTCCTCTAGTTTTTTTCTCTAAATTTTTATGGTAGAAGGTATTTTTGGATTAACTTGTTCATTAACAAAAAATAATTTTTTTAAATGATTTTAAAAGCACAACCCTATATCAAGATGTTACATATTATAAAATTGTCTCGAAATTTTACTTACCATTTTTTACCAATAAAAAATGCATTGATTGAGTTCATTATCAATAGAGCAATTTAAGTTTATAAAGTATGTGGGGTTGTAGGAACTAGCTTTGCAATATCTCATCAAAGTTGAACTTTATTTTCCAATTTCATATAAACTTACACAATCTTTAACACACAAACCACGACCCTTTCTTCCATTTCTGTAATGCTTAATTAGAAACAAGAACAACATATGAAAACAAAAATGCATAATTAGTGCTAATGTTATAACATTACAAATTTAAGAGTAGCTTGTATAAAACACAATGAAGTTACAAATCCAAATTGTAGTACTATTTAGCACTGGTAAAGGGAAAGAGTATTAGAGAAAAAATAATTAAATACATGATTATTAACCTAACCTAAATTCACCATGGTCGTGATATTAGAAGCTATCATTTCATCCTAAAAAATGATACCCCCATTATTATATAACCTTATGATCTTATCTTTCAGCACAAAACACTTCTCTACAGGATAACTGATTAAACGATGATATTTGAGAAAATCTGGATTGTCAATGAGATTTTGCTTCGAGCAAATCATCTACCATTCTAGATGACTTTTTTCTTTCTCCATTTTGAAAAGTAGTTAGTGTTGACGATTATTCATTTTAAATCTATTTGGTACCTTTACGACATCAAAGTTAATTACTAAAGACTACTTTCCTTTGAACTTTAGAGTGCTCTTTTCAAATCTACAATGTTCAGGCTCATTTCTTTTGGGTTCTTGCATAAGTAATGATGAGTTTTCAGCTGTAATGCTAAGTTCAATATTGCGTGCTTGAGCAGTCAATTCTACAAAAGAATTTGATTTGATGCCTTGTAAGATATAACGTAGTCCCCAATACATTCCTTGAATACATATATCTAGCATAGAATTTTAGTGAGTCGATTCCTACAGTTTAGGCTAAAGTTTCTTCACCGATGAATATGCTTATTCGTTCATTGATGTGCATTGGCGAGTTCAATCATGCTAACCATACGATGAGTGTTGTAGAAGCGGTTAAGAAACTCACATTTCAACTGTTCTCAACTATCAATGAAGTCAGACTCTAAGTTAGTGTACTAGTCAAAGGCATAAACTTTCAAGGAATGGACAAACTGTTTTACCATGAGATCACCATCAGTTCTAACATTGTTGCAAGTTTCCACAAAGTGAGCCACATGTTGTTTTGGAATCTCTTTTCCATCAAATTGTTCAAACTTTGGTTGATAGCTCAGAGGCATCTTTAGCAAATCGATCCTTTTGGTGTACGACTTCATATAAGAATATAAAGGTTGAAATAACTTTCTACTTGGTCTATGATAAGTTTCCTGATAAGTTTTTTTAATTGATTTGTAGTGAAGATGTCATTGGTAATACCATGAATATTCCTTGTAACTTTGATTATAGAATCCTCAATGATATCTAGTTGATCTACTTGCATGGACTTAGTAGCCAAAGTTTGACCTCCCTCATTCATGCTCTTGAGTTTGTTCATCAATTTTGTTCTCTCGTGGTTTTTCACCTTGAGTGAAGTCGAATGTCCCTCAATGAGTTTTGTTAAGTTAGATACTTGATCCTTCAAAATTGTAGTCTCAATTGGTATAACTAACAAGGTGCCAAGACCCGAAGCCTTATTTGGTTACTGACATGAAGAAGTCTCCATAGGTGAATTGCTGATGTAGCCACCTTGAGCAATGAAGAAAAGTCCACGTTCCCCAATTTACTTTTATGGTGGAGTTACTTGTAGTTTTAACCTTGGAGTAGTAAGATCTCATGCCTCTTTTTCATTCAACACAGCTTGATAATTGGCTTAGTTTGCGTATACAACTCAACGATGGATTTTGTTTTTTATAGTAGGGTTGAAGAATATTCAACGGCGTGTCAAATACTTGAATCAGTATTCTTGTTGCTTTTTAAAATGACAACGATGATCATATTCTTTCTAGTTGCCATTGAGAGGTTGCTGAAAATTCTTTCTTAAAGAGAAGGGATGAGAGGTTGAAATGTCTATAGTGGAGTCGCCATAAATTTATAGACAGACTTTTGAGCACCTAAAATTAAACAAGTACACGTGTATAAATATTTTATTTTATTAAAATATATGAATGGTTACAATATTTATTTAAAATATTCTTACAAAAAAATAAAACAACCCTTTAATTCTTTCCTTAGATTTGATATGTGATGACTTGATTTATTTGTGAAATCAAATCAAGACTTGTGCTTTACAAGAACATGAATTTAGACGTGTATTGTAGAACGAGACTTGGTGATTTGGAGAGTACCTTTGATTTATCTTCAAAGTATTGTTGAAGAACTCTTATGAGACGTTTAAGCTTGATTTAATAAATCTTTGTTTTTTCTAGACTTCAAGCGTAGATGAAGAGGGCTTGAGAGCTTTTAAAAAAGCTTCATTGCTAGAAGTGCTTGTTTTGAAGAAAATTTTGTATCTCCAAGAGTCTTCTTCCTTTCTTGTCTAAGACGAGACCCTTTATTTATAGAGACTTGTAGGGGCTCTCAGGTCATTTTCTAGACTTCAAGCGTAGATGAAGAGGGCTTGAGAGCTTTTAAAAAAGCTTCACTGCTAGAAGTGCTTGTTTTGAAGAAAATTTTGTATCTCTAAGAGTCTTCTTCCTTTCTTGTCTAAGACGAGACCTTTTATTTATAGAGACTTGTAGGGGCTCTCAGGTCATTTTCCAGTGTCATATGATCTTTTATTTTTGACAAAAAAATCTAAAATATCTCATTTCATGTGTCATCATAAAAAAATACATGAATACTCATTTATTTTTCTTGTTATTTATTTCATATTTTTATGCATTAGTTGAAAGTTTCTGTTTCTACAATCACATCAGCCCGAGATATATGCATGCACTCGGTGCAGGTTCATAAACTGATAAAAGTCTTGACGCTAGTTAAGGATCACCGTCACTTCATTTTGATTGAAGAAAAGCAATATTTTACAAACAAACCATTCAAAAATTCCATACTAACCAATGTTCTAATTATGGAGTTGTTAGTATCTTAAACATCAAATATATAATTGATCGAAGTGGAAGTTTCATGTGTTTGAAAAATTAGTAGAATTTGTTTGTTTGAACAGATAGCAATAATTTTTATTATTAATTCTGGATTTGTTTGATGTCCTTTTTATGCACGTGACAATGTAACCAGAATTTGCTCTGGCACAAGAATTTTTTGCATTATGCTCATACTATAATATATTGTTCTTATTGTCACAAACTTGACCCGAAATTAATGTCAAATATTCAAATTAATTAATGTCGTCTGGGACCGGGTGACTGTAAGCAACCAGCTGAGCCCAATTAATGGTCCCAAACATTAACAGAGCTAATGCTGTTGAAGTACATATGTACGACTTTAAATATTTTGTAAGAAAACTTTACATGGTATTAGAGCCTCTATAGGATTAATCTCCACTTGATCTTATGGCCTCATAAAATTCTTCCATACTCTCCTTCAATACTATGGTTCACATGGTAACAGTGAAGCTATCATCAATAAAAGTTTTTTTTTGACGCAGTCAGGTAGTTCCCCTGCTGCAATGTCAAAAATACTATGGATATATTGATGGCTCAACCCTTATGCCTTTCGCTACCACTGATTCCACATCCTACTATCTTTGGAAACAAAATGATTGGCTAGTCATGAGTCTTCTTCTTTCTTCTCTCACAGAAGGAGCACTTTCTATTACCATTGGATTTACAACATCAAGAGACATCTGGAATGCTCCTGAGACTGCCTTTAGTCATAAATCTAAGGCTCGTGAACTTCAAATAAAAGATAAGCTTCATTTCATGAAGCGTGGCTCTCGCAGTATCTCTAAGTACTCTAGAGTATTCAAGGCTCATTGTGATCAATTATCAGTAATGGGATGTCCAGTTAAAGACACTGACAAAGTGCACTGGTATTTGCGTGGTCTAGGCCACGAGTTCTCAAGTTTCTCCACCACTCAACTCTCTTTAACTCCCATTCCAAGTTTCAAAGATATTGTTTCTAAAGCAAAAAGCTTTGATCTTTTCTCCAAGTTTATTGATTATACTGCAGGTGGCCCCTCTGCTTATATAGTTCATTCCTCTGCATCTTCCAACCGACATGCAAGGTCATATAATAATCAAAACAGGTATAAATCGTAGGAAGCAGCAGTATAGGAGGTCTCCTCGATGTCAAATATGTTGAGAAGAAGGTCATTATGCCATAAACTGCAAGATCAGATACACAAAATCTGATGCAAACCTTGCTGAAGCACTTGCAACCTGCACTATCAGTAATGACACAGCAGATTGGTATACTGAAACAGGAGCATCTGCACATATGACTCCTGATGTGTCTCAGCTTGATAAAATGGAACCTTACACTGGTAAGGATAGAGTTATTGTTGGTAATAGATTTTCCCTACCAGTTACACACATAGGTTCCTGCTCTTCCACTCCAACTCTTCAATTAAAAGATGTCTTTGTTGTGCCAAACTTAACCAAAAATTTGCTTTCTCTCAGTAAATTAACCAATGATTTTCCTCTTGCTGTTCTTTTTACTGACAATAAATTTATCATACAAAATCTTCAAACTCAAAAGGTGGTGGCAAGCGGTGATCTTGTAGATGGACTTTATGTACTGAAGCGTGGACACCATGTTTTCTCAACTATCATCAACAAGCACAATTTATGCAATTCCTTTGACATTTGGCATGCTCATTTAGGCCATGTATCTTCTCAAATAATATCAATGTTTAATAAGAAAGGTTTTTTTTATCTCTTACCTCTATACTGCCAAATCCATCCTTGTGTGTGAGTTGCCAAAAAGATAAACGTTCTTGTCCCAATACACCCTCTCAAAATGGTAGAGCCGAGAGAAAACATCAACATATCACTGAGATAGGCCTTACAATGCTCTTTCATGCAAATGTTCCTCTTAATCTTTGGGTTGAAGCCTTCAGTACAACAGTTTTTACAATTAATCGCTTGCCCACACCTGTCTTGAATGGAGTTTCTCCATTTGAAATTCTGTATGGTAAGTCTCCTACCCATGGATTATTTTTTATTTTAAGCTGCTTATGTTTTCCATACTTAAGAGATTATAATAAACATAAATTTGAACCTAGAAGTCTTCTATGTATTTTTCTTGGTTACAATTCATCTTATAAAGGTTTTCGATGCTTAGATCCTAAATCACATTGAGTATTTATCACTCGATATGCTCGGTTTGATGAAACAGTCTTTCCATCATCTTCATCTCATATGCAGCCTTCTCCTGCACTGTCAGATTATATTTCTTTTCATGATCCCAGTTCCTCAACTTCTCCTTTGTTTAGCATTTATTCTTCTGCAGGTTCTCGGTCCTTACCATCAATTACTCCATCTATACCATGTAAATCATGTGCCTTGGAGTTGCCTTAGAGTCCACCAATTTTGTTTGTCAAATTGGTATCTCTAAATCCAAACATTATAATTATGTTTGTCAAATTCCTGCCTCTCCTTTATTATCATCGCTATTAGCTATGAAGGAACCCAAAGGATTCAAAAGTGCTGCTAAATCACCCGAATGGCTAGCTGCCATAGACGATGAAATTCATGCTCTCACTCATAACCAAATATGGGAACTGGTTCCCAGACCACCTGCTACTAATGTGGTTGGATCCAAATGGATTTTTCAGATTAAATATCATTCTGATGGCTCCATTTATAGGTTCAAAGCACGTCTAGTTGCTCAAGGCTATACTCAACTCTATGGACTTGATTTTCACAACACATTTAGTGCGATTGTTAGAGCTTCTACAGTCCGCATTGTCCTCTCTATTGTAGTAACTTGTGGCTGTAACATACGTCAACTTGACGTTAAGAATGCCTTCCTTCATGGTCTTCTTCAGGAAGAGGTTTTTATGGAACAACCACTCAATTATATTGACACTTCTCATCCACACCATGTTTTTCGCTTAAAAAAAGCCATCCATGGTTTGAAACAGGCACCAAGAGCTTGGTTCCATCGCTTTAGCAATTTCTTACTCACAATTGGTTTCACTTGCAGCAAAGCAGATTACAGTTTATTTGTTCATTCATCAGATAATGGTATCATTTATTTGCTGCTATACGTAGATGATATTGTCCTCACTGGAAGTAATGAATCTCTCATTGAAACTTTCATTCACAAGCTCCAGCAAGAGTTTTCTATGAAGGACCTTGGCAATCTACATTATTTTTTGGGTTTAGAAGTTACTCAATCTCCACAGGGACTGTTCCTAAGCCAAGTGAAGTATGCAAGAGATATTCTCATCAGGGCTGAACTTCATGATTCAAAGCCAATAGCAACACCAATGATTGTTTCTCATCATTTAACTTCTGATGGTCCTCTATTTCATTCACCAATAATCTATCGATCTCTTGTTGGTTTGCTGCAATATCTCACCATCACCAGACCGGATATTACACATGCAGTAAATTCAGTAAGCCAATTCATGCATGCACCACGCGAATCCCATTTTCAGGCCGTCAAACGAATTCTCAGATATGTTAAAGGCACTCTCCATTTCAACCTCAACATCAGTTCATCAAGTCATCTCAATATCTCAGCTTTTTCAGATGCTAATCGGGCTGGTTGTCCAGAAACCAGTCGCTCAACGCCAGGGTATGCAATTTTTATAGTGACAATTTGATTTCATGGACCTCTAAAAAGCAGACCACAGTTTCTAGATCTTTAGCAGAATCAGAATATAGAGCATTGGCACTCACTGTAGCTGAGGTTAAATGGTTGCTAAACATTCTTCATGATTTACATATTCAACTACCAGCATAACCGACTTTACTATGTGACAACACCAATGCTATTTTCATGACTAGGAATCCAGTAACTCAACGAAGGTCTAGACACATTGATATTGATGTTCATTTTGTTAGAGAATTAGTCGGCAATGTTATATTGGCAGTTAAACATGTGCCATCCACTTTGCAAATAGCAGATATTTTCACCAAAGTCCATCCAAATCTTTGTTTTTGCTGTTTCGATCCAAGCTTCGCGTGTTGCCAACTACACTTGACTTGAGGGGGGATGTTGGTGATAATAGCACATTACACTATGGAGATAATCAAGGCAGCAATCAACGAGAAAATCACTCCTAGCATCAAGGATCAATCCATGGAAATCAAGACGTTATGAGGAGCTGATTAGTTGTGTATATAGAATCTTAAATAGCTTTCCTTATAGAGTTGATACTGTTATTATTATCAGATTATACTTGATACTGTTATTATTATTAGGCTGTAATAGTTTTCTGTATAATGCAACATTCTACACCATAAGCATCATGCTGTGGTTTCATTATTATCTCTAAAACTTTACAATACAGACATATACATACACCCGGCCGGCCCCATAATCTTTGAATGGTTTAATTTGGAACAAACTCTAGCAGTATGAAAGATTGAAGATAGAGAAAATGACAAAATTAATTTATTGTTTCCCTTTGGGATCTTGAAGTTGATCAATACTCTGCACAAGTCCAATGTAATCTGATTATAAGTGGATCTTGAATCTAATGTGTTAAGCAAGAAATTGTGAACGTACGCTCTTCATCTGATATTAGACAAGGCATTCGGTTCACCAGATTAATTAATAAACTTACATGAAAAGAAAATTGAGATGAACTCAATTACTGACAAATTAAGGCATATCACAAATTTACTTGGCAGTGGAGATAAATATTGACGGTTCTTTTTTTTTTAAAAAAAAAAACACATGATAGAGAGTTTTTGGGTAGCAATTAAGAAAGAACGAGAATCCCAAAAAAGACAATAAACTGCGAAAAGAAGCTTGATTAATTAGAAATTAATAATAGATTGTAAGGGAAGTTAAGAAAATATGATCATATTGTTTTTAATAATTTTAAGAGTTAAAAATCATTCATGCATGGGATTTGGTGCACAATATTATCGTGCAATGCAAAATCTTCTCGCCCAAGCAATATAAAATCTCAACGCTATCAAGCCTAGCGGAATTTTCATTGAAATTAAGTTAGCTGCAACTTTCTCTCTTTTTTCTCC
>Ga0325414_1004945_pt1 | contig 14012 bp, 8 predicted proteins | sample PopdelMetagenome_8_FD_206183 | JGI IMG/M metagenome (GOLD analysis project Ga0325414, IMG submission 206183) | Populus deltoides microbial communities from Bellville, Georgia, United States - Leaf-PdKOR-R3 | ecosystem: Host-associated > Plants > Phyllosphere > Phylloplane/Leaf | place: USA...
TTAACATACAACATACATATCGTCACAAGTTACAAGATTTGAAAGGTTGAAGTTGATGGAAAGAGGCCACTAGCCGTCAGATCTACTTGTTTTCATAACACGAGAGAGAGAGAGAGAGAGAGAGAGATGACCCTCGATCCAAGTCCTAAAACCTAACCACAAAACCATCATTTGGCACAATCCCACATGTATTTTAGAGTGATTTACTAATTAGCCCTAGCCCTAATACACAAATTAAGCATATACTTTTGTGTGGATCACAATCATCTGACAGAGCGAAAAAATAAATTTGAAAAGAAGAGATTTGTGAAAAAAAAATAAAAATACCTCTTTGCTCAAGTTTTTCCACTGTCTCCCTGCCTCGTCTTGTGTTTTTCTTGAGAGACTCCATTAGGGTTCGAAAAAGATGGGTGATACTTGATAGTAATGAGAAAGCACAAATATCGTCAAGTACCATGATCCGCTATTAGCTTAAAAAGGGTTGTGTAAGGTACGACCCATTGTATGTTTTTATGCAACCGGGACCAAATCCGTCGGATCAGGTCACTAAAACTGCATGTATCTTAGCTTCCTCTCTGCCTCTGGTGACGTATATTACCACCTGTCTAAGGAGGGTGCCACCCGGTAAGTGTGATCTGGCCATCAACTGTAGCTAAACAATTTACTATTTATCGCTATACAAGATTTAAGACCTAAAAGAACACTCCACATAATTACAACACCAACCCACTACCTGTTAAATCTTGTCCTTTTTTTGGGTGATTAAATGCCCACTAAATGAGATTTGAAAGTACACTGCAAACAGAGCAAATCCACATATTTATGGTGCAAGATATTGTCTTATATTGCTTTGGATTCGAGAAAAGACTAGCTTTTTACTGCAAAAACATGGAGGAATGCTAGTCTTTTCCCACATCAACACGGTGAAAAAAACTTACTTTTTAAATTAACATATTAAAAATAATAATTTTCATTGTAACACAAAAACAATAATCGTGTATATTCTATATGCATAACCTGTAGATTACGCGTATATCACATGCACAACATATAGTAAAACAATAATGGTGACTTTTTCTCTACTTTCAACAAAAAAAAGTTCATTCATCCTACTCATTTTTATCCCAATGAATTCTCTATAATAAACGTTATGGTATTTGGTGACCAACTTGATATATATATATATATATATATATTATTTGTCTATGCAATGATGATGAGTTCTCTAATATTAAAGGTTTCGCTCGTCTTGCAAAGAAAATTGTAAAAAAAAAGAATGACAATTTGGAGAGAGTTTTTCAAATTGATATATATATATATATGCTTGGTATATATGTTTATCAAATTGTCATTACTTCTACAAGTTGAAAATGTTATAGTGAAGAGAGTTTTTTTTTTTTCTGTTATGCATATTATCAATAGTAGATTGCGAAATAAAATGTGAGATAAGTAGATAAATGACAATTTGGTTGTATCAATTATCAGTCTAACTAACTCTATCTTCAAAACTAAAATATCATAAATATAATTACCAGTAATAATCATGTCATCAACATATAAAGATAAAATGATACGACCTATATTATTGCACCTAAAAAAAAAGATCAGAATTATGACGACTAGAAACAAATCCAAAAGAAGAGATCACGATAGAAAATTTCTCAAACTAACCACGAGGTGCTTCTTTGAGACCATATAACGTTTTATTGAGCTTGCAAACATGCCTAAAGTCATGTGAAACACTAGGAGGGGCATCATACAAACTTCTTCTTGAAGATCTCTATTCAAGAAAGCATTTGACATAGACAAGAATGTCATAAATAAAAACTAAAAGGAGAATGGCGTGAACAAAAAAAAGATAAATCAACACTAGTAGTAGCTATAACTAACACTTTTAACTCATCCAAAATATATAGTCCCTTCTTTCTAGGGCTTATCCCAATCAGCTTCTAAGACTGTATATCTTGTTCTTAACAAAAAAAAGAGGGGAAAGATGACTAAATAATTACTAAAATCACATAACTTATCCACATAAGCAAGATTCAATGCGAATTTTAAAATAAGAGAAACATCAAGGAGAGACAAGTGAAGTGTGACAAAAGAAACAACACCTGCGTGCTAAGGGCATGAGAGTCATTAATAGTCATTACATAAATAGAAGACGAAGCACTAGAATCCACGACCCATTTAAAATGTGACATGCCTAAAGAACTATGAGACAATTGATCTATGGAAGAAGAAGCAAACATAGCTTGTGGCTGTAAAATGAGACACTTCTAAAATTGCTCAACTAGAGTATTAGGATCGATGAAAGGACTTGATGAAATTACTATTGCAGTATTGTGGTATGATGGTTTGTAGCTCTAAAGTGGTCTATAAGCATTAGATTGTGACTAGTTATCAGGCTTCCAAGCTCGATTCTACTGTCTCAACTTGGGACATCAAGTCTTCCAATGACTTTTTCCTTGCAGAAATTGCACTCGTCAAAGGCAACTCTTATGTCGGGCTTATTCTAATTATTAGAGAATGACTTAGAAGGTACCGCTAACACAAAAGGATTAAAAGTATAAAGAATTTTGTTTTTGGGATAAGACTGAAGACATATTTTTTCAGCCAATAACTCACTGACAACTGAGTCAACAACAAGTAATGGAGAATGATGTCAAATTGAACCTCTATGTCCTTCAATATCACTATGAAGTGCTATTAAAAACTGTATCAATCGTTGCTCCTCTTTACGAGCAATATAAGTAGCAGATGCTTTTAACTTTATCGACTCTGTTAGAGCCAATTGATTTCAAATATTTTTTATAAAATAATAAAACTTTTAAATACTCATATTTTTCTAATAACGAGCTAGTATGTCATTCTCTAATTGATACTACTTTGTAAAATTTGATTGCGTAAATAACATTTGCAGATGATCTCAAACCTTCTTTGTTATCTCATACTTCGCCAAATATGTACCTACAGAATGCTCAACAGAATTATTAATCCAAGTAAAAATCTTTGCATTGTTTGATTCTCACACATCTATCAAAACAACATAACCCTCATCAGTATTCCTAGGTTTCACAAGAGTTCCTCTAAACATCTTTTTACCCTTAAGAAAATTTCTCATCATATAACTCCAACAAGGATAATTCTTTCCATCCAACTTCACACTCATAGACTAAAATGAATCATCACTTTCAATAGTCATAATCAACATAAATATTGAGTTAATTTGGTCAAATCAGGGGCTTAATTGCATAAATATTGAGTTTGATGGGGGAATTAAGGACTTAATTGAAGAAATCCAAAACCAAGAAAAAAAACCAAAAAAAGGCATGGATTTAAGGGCTGAAATTGACCAAATCAAGGGTCAATGGAAGAAATTGGAAGTTTGTTGGTCAATTGAGGATTAAAATGCATAAATTCAGAACTAGGGACCAAAATGAAAAAGATGGTCAACTTAGGAGCTGACAATTGAGTTTGACAAGGGTGAAATTGGATGAAATTAGAAGTTTTGAGGCAATTATGTGTGCAATTTAAAGAAACTAGGAGAATAAGGACTCCATTGAAATTTGCCAATCCGAAATTAAAAACTATAAACGACGCGTCATTCAGAGTTAATAAAGAGAATATGAGTGACATGTCATTCCGTAAACCGGCCTTTTTTTAACATTTTTAGTTGATCGAGTTGGTAACTTCAAACAAATAAATATGGAGCCACTGACCTTCAAATTGCACAAGGTTGGATCCAAATGAAAGGTATGAGTGCCATCTATCAACTTCAGGTGACGATGATGTTAGAATTGCTCCAACGAGGTCTCGAAAATGGGAAACTTGGTCAGCCATGACTAAAACACAATTATGCAATAGCTGAGCTTCTTTTTGTGTGTTCATACGTAAAAGATCCTAAATAGGTTCTTATCAAAGGTTTACAACATTTACCTCAAGATTAAGAGGTTAGAAATGGATTCAAGATCTCCCAAAACCTTATTAAAATACCCTTTTAAGAAGAGAGTTGAAAAAAAGGGGAGAAAAAAAGAAAAAAATAAGAAAATACTTATACGAAACCTAAATGTAACGGTTTAAGAGCCTAACATAAAAGATTTTCTAATCTTTAAGAGGATAATAGGATGGTGATAGGCAGGACTTTTCAACATATTGGTGCTTTTTGTTTGACCTCGTCTAGTCTAATTTGGATTTCATGTTTCTGGGTTGAGTATGGGCATGTTTTTCGTGTTCTTGAGAAGAACATTGCTTTAGACCATTGATGGGGATCAGTTTTGATCCATTTTTTTTTACATAACCCTTATTTTTGATTGATTAGTAAATAATCTAGGGTTTATTTGCATCCATAACAAGTTTTGATGGATTTCAATCCATGGGTTTTTATTTAGAAATGAAAGCTCTTTTGATAAAATTGTAATGTTTAAATGATAATTAAAGTGGATGAATATTAGATTATTGATCCTTGCATGATTTCTAACATACATGTGCCTTTTTTTTACTATATCTAGTTTGTTTTGGGTTTTATGTTGTTTGGTTTAGGTTTTGATGTTGTTCGTGTTTTTTTTTTTTGTGTTTGATCCGTTATGTTCAAGACTTTTTCAATTTTTTATGTCTTGTTAGTGTTCAATCTATTTTTTTTTACTTTGGTTTTGTTTTTGGTTATTTTCAGGTCAAATCAGAATTTTTTGTTTGGTTTATGGCCGAACCAAAAAATTTCAGATCGACTTGGCCGGGTCAAAATCAGGTCAAGGGTTTTTTTGATTTAAGGATGTGTTTGACAAACACCCCTTATGTGTATTTTTGGTAGTTTTATTACAAGAAGAAATGAGTTTTTTTGCCAAAAAAAAGCCTAAAAAATAAAACAAATAATAAAAAAATATTATTTTCTTGCATATGGCCAAATTCTAAAATTTTATTGCATATTTTATTTTTTTACATAAAAAATTTTCATTTTTATCATGCTTTGAAAAAAAAATACAAGAATTAGTCAAAAGGTATCATAACAAGTTTATGATTACCTGTTAGAACTTAATCTGCATTTCAAAAACACCAAAAATATTATTTTGTTTCTTTTAATATATGAAATTATTAACTTATATAGAAGAAGTTTTCCCGATATTAAATAAAAAATACAGTTCATTTTTTTTATGTTTTGGCATTAGAATGGTTAGATTTTAACCTGATAAAATAGGAACCTTCATATTGTATAGGACTTTTCTTAAACCCTAAATAGACCAACAATTAAAAAAATACAACATTACCTTAGTTTAGATAAGAAAAATAAATAATACAGCTTATCTTAGGTAAGACATATTAGAGGTGTTAATATATTTTCTTTACACCATCGATCCCCTTACCCACAAATTAAGAATAAAAAATGGAGCAACCAAAAAGAAAAATAATTGATAGTGAGTAGGAGTTAAGAAAATAGGTAGAGAAGTGCATAATTGACCTCAGTCATAGCAAAGGGCAACGACAGTTGTTGGAAAAATATTTGGAAGAGAAAGATAAGATGTGGAATTAACTGAACCAACAATTGGCAAAGAATGATGGACATTTTACAACTTTGACAAACGATCATAAGGCAATAAGAAAAGGGTAAACAAAGGTCGAGGTAGCCGAAGAAATATCCAAGTGTATCCAAGATGAGTTGGGAACTCAAATGACTAAATACGATGAGCTGACTAACAAGTATGTGGTAAAAGAAAAGGAGTTGTCCAAAGTCAAGAGATCAGCCAAAAACAGGATAAATACCGATAAGAAAATAATAGATTCCTTAAAAAAAAAGACAACTTTAGAAAGAAGTTAAAGGTTGAGAAAGAGAGAAATTGATTAGTCAGGATTGACATGGAAAAGGAAAGAAGAATCTGGTCCTAATATAACATAGTTTGAGGAAGAGAGAAGCGCCAGAAAAGTCGTTAAGTTTGATATGAGAGACTACAAGTATTCAAAGGGACAGATCATGGTATTGCAATTTAAGTTGGAAATTCGAGAGAAAAAGCTAAAAGAGTTGAGAAGACATTAATTTGAGATGGAGGAAGAGTTAATTAGGATTAAGCAAGAGCATCAGGTATCTCAAGACTATATCGACAACTTTACAATTCAAATTAATTCTAAAATAGTTGAGTTTGACATTGAGAGGTAGGGTCTGCAAAGGGAAATGGTCAAGGTAGCATGGTTTGAGGCTACTGTACGAGTACTGGAATGAAACAATGGGACTTTAGCAACAAACAACAGAGTATTGATCACCGACAATACTTTATTCCATGATAATATAAGACAAATGACAAAGTAAATTGAGCAAGTAACCCATCATGCTAAAAGATTGCAACAATAGACCACCTATATTGGAAATGATGTTATGAAGTACCGAGAACACACGAGTGCCACACTTCATTAGAAACATAGCTAATACATGAGATGTTTTTTTATAAGTAATGATGTGTAGGGCTTTTGGATTTTAAAGTTTTTCAAATGATATACGAATTTTTTTATTTATGAGAGAGTCGCAATTCATCTTTCTCTCTAATATACTTTGGAATTCAACCATGATAAGGACTTGCCCAAAGAATTATGAAAGTCATGAATCAGTTCAGAAAGGTTATTCCATATACAATATACATTGACGTATACATCATGATCAAGCATTTTGTCATAACCTATTTTTGAACCCCTTAAATTTGTTTTATAAAAGCGTATATTTTTTAATTAAAAAATTCAAAAATATTTTCAAGACATGAAGAGATAAGTCTTTGAGCTGCAAAAGATCAAAATACTAGAACAATTAGCCAGATTGGGATGTCATGACAAAATGAGATGAAGAAAGGAAGAAAATTGATGTTGAAATCCAAACTTGGCCAAAATTGAAAGAATTAATTAAGTCTAAGGACTTAATTAAACTTCTAACAGGTTTAATTGACTTTTTTAAGGACTTAATTGAAGAAAAAATTAAGTTTGAAAGTTAATTGGACAAAAATTAGAAGAATTGATTAAGTTTAAAGACTTAATTAAACTTCTAATAAGTTTTGTGGATTCAATCAAGGACTCAATTGAATAAAAATCAACTTTGAAGGCCTAATTCGGATTAATTCACAAAGATTAGGGGTACAATTGAGACTTTGAAATGCTGAATTAGTGCAATTAGGGTCTTAATTAAAAGAAATTTGAAGTATAAATTTTAATTGAGGACCACATTGAAAAAATCTGAAATCTAGAACCAATTTGTAAAAAGTGATGAAATTTGAAGGTCCAATTCAAGAAAGATAAGGTTGAAATTGCAGGAATACAATGGATAAGGGCTAACTAGGGGCTCTATTAAAAATTACCAAATGTTTAGGGACCAAATTAAATAAGACTATAATTTTACTATTCGTCACTTCTTCACCGTACCACACAAATTTTATGACAACTTATACCCAGATAATTTTACTTCACTCTAATCTAAAATTCCAGGTTATATTACATTAAAAACACATACAGATTTTCTTCCAAAACCACTTACTAGCATTGCTCTATCTGCAGAAACAGACTTGTGTCCTCTTTTGTCAATTGCAGAGCATGACAAGATTTTTTTTCTTAGCCTTTATAATTAGTTGTGATCTATTCCTCAGCATCAAAACTCGAGATATCAAGGAACCCTAGAACCTCCTCATTTTTTCCTTAAAAATCCCATTAAACCCTAACTCAAGCAGCATATGAAATAAGCATGAACACTGCCATGAATACTGCCTCCCAACCAAGACTGCAACAGCCTTTTTCCTTGTGTTTTCCAGCCTGAAACCAACCACAGCAACCTCCCATTCATCCGCCAACGTCCACCCTCAGCACCAATGCCCACACTTGAACCATCACCCATGGCTGCCAACTTCTTGTCATCCTTAACCCTTGGCTGACAGACCCGCTTTCAACATCAGCCATTATTTCCAACTGACAACAGCAACCAAGACCCACGCTAGAAGCTGCCAGCACCTCCACTGTGATAGTCCCGCAGCTTTTGGTTCCTCCGTGAACAACAGCAGAGGTTTTAACTGACATTCATAGCACAAGCTTTATTCTCATCTTCAACTCTTCAACTCCTCCTTTCATAGCAGCTAAGACGACAAGTTACAGCAACACCAGCTCAGCTGAGAGCCATATCCACAGCAGCAAAGTCTCCTACCCTGAGCACCAGAGTTTCCAGCAATGGTAGCCAAAAGGAACTAGCTGCACTGTGACATCTCCAGAAGCAACAAGAAGCACCAAAATAATTAACCCTTACTAAGAGAATCAGCCGTCGTCTCTCCACCACCACAACACGCAGCAGTCGGCCACCACTTTCAAGCTCACCCTCACCGACGGTTTCACCACCAAGCATCGCCCCTTTCTTCTTCTCCACGCTGACAGCCTCACATCAATCAAGAAGCGTCCACGTCTTCTTCTCCATGCACGACAGTCCAGTATCTGTTCACCGCATCAGCCTCAACTTCTCTATTCCAGTAGCAGAGCACAAACACCAACGTCGGTTAGGAACAGCAGCTGAAGTTTTCAGCTGTGAACGATAGCTATATCTTTGCCGTGAACTACCTCTCTTGTTTCGGGCGTAATCAGCAGCAGGCAGTCTCTTCGCACAAAAATCTGTGCAGCAGCAGTCCAAGATTCAACAGCCTCATTTCTCTTCTTTTCTCCATTGAAGAACCGCCACAGCACCAATGTCGGTTGTGAGCAGCAGCTAAAGTTTTCAGCCGTGAAAAACTGTTTTATTCTCAGCCATGGGTAGCCGTTTAGTTCAAAACATGAACAGCAGCACTTTGACCCAACGGTGAAAAGTAGCAGAGATATTAAGTTCCAACATCCTTAGCTCTCCTTTGGTCTCCATTGAAGGTCCATTTCTTAAACTCATAAAGCACGACCTCTTTGAAATTAGTTGAATAAACCATGTTGTGTTATCTCCATGATTTACAAGCTGAATTTAATTTCTAATCAAATGTTATTTAACCTTGAATTAATTGTGCGGATAAAAAAAAAATGTTTTGTATTGATGGTCATTGACTTGTGATTAGGAGATGATTTATGTGGATATTGATTTGGTTTGTGATGAGGAGAAGATTGAGTTGAAGGTATAGTTGTTGAATGGTTGGGGTTAGATTTTGAAACCATGAGTTTTTGCTGAAATTTACTTGAGCATTTGGTTTGATTTATGTGATATTTAATGCAATTTGGTTTTGAACTTATTTGTCTAGGAAGCATGTTGCTCGTTAGATATCTTGTTAGTTATAAGAAGATGTTTGATTGATTTTAGTTGTGAATATATGATATAGACATGTTTTGTCAAACTTGGTTTTAGTTGAATTTTTAAATTTTTGAAAGATCATCTTGCTAATTTCTCATTTTTTTATTCTTTTATATTTAATATTTGAAATTATAACCTACACGTGAAATGCTTTTTTAGTATTAAATAAATCGGTTTTCTTTCACAAAAATATAAAAAAATCTTTCTTTTAAAAATATAATTTTATTTTAAATTGCATATGGTGGCTAAGCTTCTTAAAAATAAATTATATTTACATATTTTAGCATATAAAAAAACCACAAAAATAATTTTTTTTATTTTTTTTGGATTTAGTAACTAGTTTATTAAAATTATGAGAACTTGACCTATATTTTAAAAATATCCAAAAAATTATTTTGTTTGTGTCAATATCAAGGATTACAAACATATAAGTAAGATGTATTCATGATATTAAAAAATAAAAAAATTCAAAAATATATTTTAACTCTAGAATGGTTATGTTTTAATTAACCTGATAAGAAAAAAGCCTCCTTACCGATGAGAACTTCTCTTAAACATTGAACAGACCAATGGTTAAAAAACACAACAATACCTTAGTTTATATCAGACAAACAAACAATGCAGTTTAACTTAGGTAAAGTGTACTAGGGGTGATACGTCCTTCTTATACACAACCAGTCATTTTATTCAGACTCTGAGATTAATTAGAGTTTCTAGTGATCAAAATATTAAGTGAAGACTTCATCCCTTTTTTTACTAATAAGAAATAAGAATTTTTTATTCTTTCCCCCATCACCGAAGAGATCCTGACCCGAAAGGATGATTGCCTCAACGTCATATACGTGTGACACATTTAAACATGTATTTGCTCATAAATTGTCACATACATTACAGGTTGTTAAACATAGATCCCCCATGTAAAGTCTATTACACCTGACTAAGAAAAAGAATGGTGAAGGAGGAGAGAACTAATCTGAAATCACATTATCAGAACGAGTTAAAGTCTATGAAGAATGAAGTCTCAATTTACCAATCTTCTTGAGCAACTTTAAGATCCAAGAATGGGGAGGGAACATTTGTATAACCTCATGTGGAAGCACCAGCAGCTCACTTCCCTCATACATATCATAGCATAGCAATTGAGTAGCATTTTGTCCTCTTTCCCCCGGTCCAACCAACTCAAGAAGGGTGTTCTTCCTAGTTATGCTAGGACTGTTCATGACCAAAATGAGTTTAGAAAATTCAATTTTGAATCCATATTACATGAATATTTTTTTCTATTTTAAGTTGGTAGTTTTTAGATTTGTTACCTCATGCATGATTTTGATGTTTGATTTTATTTTATTTGTTAGTTTTTTATATTCAAACATGTTTATGTATGGTGGTGTGATGTATTGGGATAAATAAAGCATGTTTAAAGCCAAAAAATACTCATTTATAAGGCTTGGCAGTGCTGGGCAGTAGCTAGGTTTTTGTTGAGTTTCTGGGCATGTTCTTTGTATTCTTGAAAAGAATAATTTCTTAGCCCATGATTCGTACCGATTTTGATCCATTTCTTTGCACTAAACCCCTCGGGCAACTTGATTAGTTGATAATCTATGATTTATTTGTATCAAAAACAAGTTTTTGATGGAATTTAATCCTAGAATTTTGGTTTTGAACCAAAACTCATTTTGAAAAAATCATATTTATTCTTTGATAATTAAGGTGAATGGATGTTAAATTATTGATCCTTCATGATTTCCAACATGTAGGTGTCTTTTGTTTGACCGTATATGGTCTAATTTGGATTTCATGTTGTTGGGTTGGGTTTGGGCATGTTCTTCGTGTTCTTAGGAAGAACATTGTCTTGGACCTTTTATTTGAACCAATTTTAATCCATTTCTTTGCACATAACTCTTTTTTATGCTTGATTAATAAATAATCTAGAGTTTATTTGCATCAATAATAAGTTTTGATAGATTTTAATCCTAGAATTTTGGTTTTGAACGGAAACTTATATTGACAAAATCATGGTGTTTAAGTGATAATTGAAGTGAATGGATGCTAGATTATTTATCCTTGCATGATTTCCAACATGTATGTGCCTTTGTTTTAACCGTGTTTAGTCTATTTTGGGTTTCACGTTGCTGGGGTTTGGGTTTTGGTGTTCTTTCTGTCCTTTATTTTTTTTTATGTTTAATCTGTTTTGTTCGATAATTTTTAGTTATGGTGTTTAATCTGTTTTTTTTTTATTTTAGTTTTGTTTTTGGATTGTTTTTTAGTCAAATTAGGATTTTTGGTTCAGTTTATGAGTGAACAAAAAATTTCAAGTTAACCTGGTCAGGTCAAAATTGGGTCAAGGGTTTAAGAATCTATTTGGTTTGTCATGTTCTTTTTTAAAAAAAAAAAAATCTGACTTAAGGATATGTTTGGCAAACACCTCATACTCATAGACCTATTTTAGTAATTTTATTTCAAGGAGAATTGAGTTTTTTCCCTAAACAAAGCCTAAAATAATAAATAAATAAATATTTTTTTCTTGCATATGGCCACATTCTCAAATTTTCAAGCATATTTTATTTTTATTTTTACATAAAAAATTGCATTTTTATCATGCTTTGAAAAACAATACAAGAACCAGTCAAAAGGTGTCATAACTATTTTATGATTACCCATTAGAAATTTGTCTGTATTTCTAAAACATCAAAAAAATTATTTTATTTCTTTTAATATACAGAACTATGAACTTATACATAAAATATATTCTCGATATTAAATAAAAAAGACATTTCATTTTTTTGTGTTTTTGGGTGGTTTCTTCTTTTAATTATTTTGTAAAATTAATTTTTCTTTTTAATTTATTTCTTCAATCCAAAATTATCCACCCTCTCATTTTTTTAAGGTTGATTGTCATTCTTTTGACTATTATTTTATGTTTTAGTTCTTTTTTGTGATTGAATGTGTTTTTTTTAATTTTATCATTTGACATTTGTTTTAATTTAAGGTTCGGGCTTCATGATTTTTCCAAGTTTGAAACTTATAATCAAATGTCTCAGGTCACGAGTTTTATGAGCTAACACGGGTTCCCATCATTTTTTTTATAGACTTAATTCTTTTTTCAATCTCATTACTCGACATTGATTTTTTTTTTTAAATAGGCTTCATGGTTTTCTTTATTTTATTTTTTTTACAAGATTATCTTGATCTCATGACATGGCTAGTAAGTTTGGAAAGTTAACCCAGGTAGGCCCGCACCTTTTTTTTCTCTTTTTTTCTTTGGGATCCTTTTGTCTTTTTTGATTTTTTAAAAAATTTCATCCTTGAATATTTGATTTGTTAAGAACTGGCTTTCGTGATTTTTTCATATTTGTTGCTTCCGATCAAAAAGTCCAGGGCACGAGTTTTATAAGCCAACAAGGGTCGGCATTAGTTTTTTTTTACTTATTTTTTTCCATCTCATAATTCAATATTGGTTTTAAAACAAAATCAGGTTTCATGATTTTCTGCATTTGTCTTTCTGTCAGGTTATCTCAATCACATAACTTGACATGTATGTTTGGCGGGTTTAATTGAGCAACTCATGTCTTTTTTTCTTATAATTGCTATTTTTTATCCTTTTGTATGTTAGATTTTTTTTTAATTTCATCTTTCAACATTTGATTTGTTGAGAATTGAACTTCAAGGTTTTTTCAAGTTTATTGTTTTTGGTCAAATAACTCGGGTCACGGGCTTGATGGGTTAACACGGGCTAACATTGTTTTTTTTTCTTATTTTCTTTATTTTTTTGTTTTTATTATTTGATTTCGAACCTGTCTTGAAAACATGTTTGTGTCGACTAAATATTTTTTCTTAAAAAAAATTTTATCCTACCCGTAGCGAAGCAAAAGTCTCATAGCTAGTTGTATATAAAGTTGGAAGAAAGAATGAGATAAAAACATGAAATAACAATAGTGTTAGGTCCATTAGCTGTTAATTTAGTAATTAATAAAGTGAATCCATAGAGATCAAAATCAGTTTTATGGTGACCAGAATGTGGTCATCCAATCACTCTCTCTCCATGGTATTTTCTAGTAACTTTATCTTCACTCTCAACACTAGAGATTGACATGTGAAAAAAATAAAGTTTAAGATTAAAATATAAAATTATTAAATAACAAGGACTAAAAAATACATAACTCAAAAGTTTAGAGACCAAATGAAATTTTTTAATTCCAAAATAAAAATAGATACCTAAAATTCTATTTTGCAAAATAGATCTTTAATTTATCGTTGGAATATTCATCGACACATGGCATATGTGAAAGCTTGTGAAGCGAAATAAATCTTAACAAATAAAACTAGTTAATATAACTTATAAGAATCCACAATGAAATATGAGTAGGAACTGAATTAAGTGGAACTTATCTGAACTCATAGGACCTAATTTAATTAATTAAGTATTGAATAAATCATTATGCCTCCATACTTCTTTGGAAGCATATATTGATCACGACTACTCTCTTTTTCTTCTAGATTTTCCTTCTTAGGCTATGGTTTTTGGTACAAAGAACATCGAGCTTAGGCTCGGGTTTTGGTTTTTCCCTCACATGATTAAAATGCACTTGATCAAAAAGGCCCACGAAGATACTCGATCATCGGGGAAATAATCACAGCAAATGTTATCACTTTGCCACCATCAACATTTTGCATGAAAATTGCAGTATACTTATTATTGATTTTATTTATGCATTCAAAAGTAATCCACTTAATTGTTTTTTTTTTT
>Ga0325414_1004947_pt1 | contig 14011 bp, 5 predicted proteins | sample PopdelMetagenome_8_FD_206183 | JGI IMG/M metagenome (GOLD analysis project Ga0325414, IMG submission 206183) | Populus deltoides microbial communities from Bellville, Georgia, United States - Leaf-PdKOR-R3 | ecosystem: Host-associated > Plants > Phyllosphere > Phylloplane/Leaf | place: USA...
GTCGGGCATGCAGTACCTTTTGCAAGCTTTTGTCAGTAAAAAGTGGGTTTTGGACGGCTCAGATTTGCTGTCACAGAGAAGTCAAACAAAGCAGACGAAGTCAAAGAGTGGGTGTACACGAAGTGTCCATGTTATATACTGATGATGATAATGGTGTGGGTTCGATTTCTACACTTCCATTGGATTTGGCAAAGTCACCTTTTCAACCCCTTTTTGCATAATAAACTATTCAGATAACATGGAGATTCAGCCTTGTCCTTGTCACTTCCCTCCCACTACACTTGCTACATACTATAAAAATAAATAAATAAATAAATAAAATTGATGTCATCTGATTTTAGTGGTGATACGGTGGAAAATTGAGATTTTTTTTTACATTTAATTTTCACAATAGACAAATTTATTTTTTAAACTATTATAGTTAAGAAAATCATTTTCATTCTAGCATAAAAATAATACTCACACATATAGTGCATACACTTTAACATTCCCACCATCATAATCAATATATCAATTATGTAAAGGAAGAATCATGGAGGAAATTTTTTTTTTTTGCCAAAATCATACAAGAATTTCTGAAATTTTTATCGAAATTTTGGTAAAGTTTTTTTTATACCAAGAGATCTCAAATTATTAAAAATTATCCGATACACGTGTTATACTCATTTCATAATGATATCACAATCACAATGGATCTGAATAGCAATCATTCATAAATACAACCATAACATCTCATGTATTCACCTTTAAACATGATGTAGTTCATAAATAACAAAAATAAGCAATGTTAAGATTACAAGCACAAAATAGTGCAGTTTTATGTCTCCATAATTAATATAAAAAGGGTACTATTACATTTTAAGTCATATAGTTATTTAAAGACAAAATAAATTATATTTATTTAATTTTAAATTTATACAAAAAGAAACTAGAGGACGTAAAATACTATTTTTGATGTGAATGTGAAGGAATTGCAAAATATCACAAGGTCAGAATAATTAATTAAAAGTAAAAATACAGCTGAGAAGAGAAATTCACTTAATACATGTATATATATAGAACCATATTCCATTCCTCATTCATTTCATCATATCTTTTCTTCATTTGGCTTCATCCATAAGTACAAGATCTAAGATAACATAAATTATTAAAATTACTGTTATTTGAGAAAAGTATCGGTGTAAAATATCTATCTGCTGCAGAAACTCACCTCGCGCTTCCTTGTTGCTATTGTACCCGTCTTGTGGTTCCTCTTGAATCCACAAACACACCATATTATTCCATATTTAAATTGCATTTCGCAAGATAATACAGTAATGATGACAACATGTATTCCTACTTCACAATTGTTTTTTCCATACTATACATTCCTATTATTATCCTTTAGGATTACTGTTTATTAGCATTTATAACGAACATCGCAAATTCATTTTCAAATATGGTTTATTTCTTTTCAAAAGTCAGGATGTGATGTTGCACATCTTACAAAGGGAGGGAAAATGAATTTTACTCTTAACATGGCTAAATTTCACCGTTTTGTCATCTTGACCGAATCTGCCAGTAGGGGTGGCAGCTCAATCTCTCCTCAGATATTTATCTATATCTGGAGTTCTAGATCTCAGAATTAAGTGGGGTCAGATTTTTTTGAAAAGCTAACACCCTAGGCTACAATTTCTATAGGAGACCCTCCCCGAATTTTATCATCATCAAGCAATCATCTCGGAAATCTAGGCAACGAATTTACCTAGCTTTTCATCAATGGATTAAATGCATCTCCAATTATCATTATTCCCCTTTTCTCGTTTAGGTAGCTAATCCCATTGCCGTATGCATGGCAAACCTCCTAAATATGACCTCCCAAGGCCATTTACGATAATTTTTATCCTTCTTCCCCAATGTGTTTTTAGTTGATGGTCTAGAACCACTTTAAGAACACATGCACATTTTGCGTTTATGATTTTCTACATTTCATAACTATCCTCAAAACACATTTTAGGCCATACATGTGGCCCATATCTCCATTCCACTCCTCATGACCTACGCAACTGATTTACGCAATTCTCACACCATTAAGTTATCTTGTTTATATTGTTAGTAAACTTTCCGCTAAACTTCATTCATTTAAAATTTTCATACGAAAACCTCAAAACTCCCCTTCCCCTTAATTATTTTCACCTTGGCCGAACTGGCCGAACTTAGCTCCAAAGGAACTAGGAGTTCCTTCTTTTTATTTAATTTGAAAATTCTTTGTTCTAGTCATCATCTACATTACAACCATACATTAAGAATAATCTAACAAGGAAAATCATGATTTCTACCCCTTGCATTCATCCTCTTAATGGTTGGCCACCTTGGACCCCTTTTTTTGTTGTCCTTGCATAATTTCTCCTCCAAGGTAATTTATAGCACTCTAATTGGTTTAATTTTTGGTAATTTTGCATTTCCTCCAATTTATGTTCAAGAATCCTAATTCCTAATTCAAGAAAATTGTGCAATTTCAACCAAATTGAAGCTAAACTCGTAGGAATTGGGATTAGAACTCCTTGGAAGAAATCTGAGCTTTACTTCTTAATAATTTGGAAAATCTTGGCTCCCTTCTTATTGCATGTAGCCGGCCACTCACCCCTCTTTTCTTCACAATTTCCACACTTGTTTCTTGTAATTTCTCTTGTCTAAATGATGTTTTTCTCCTATAGACTTGTCTAGGACTTGTAAATTTGTTAAACTTTGATGTTTTCTCTCCCAAATTTGAATGGAAAATCTGAAAATCCCCCCCCTTTTTGATGTGTTTGCTGGCGGCTTTATGAGGGAAAAGAAATTGGAAATTTATAGTTCCATTTCTTCTTAATTACATTTTGACCCTATTTCTTGTCCCCCCCCCATAATTTAGGCCTCCCTTTATGACTTTCATACTTGTTATTATTATTATTATTTGTTTTATTTATGTATTTATTAAAATTTTAATTTTAATAAATTTTTCTTTGTATAAGTTTGTTCTCGGGGTTTTACATGCGTAATCTATTAAAACACCACCCGACTGCATATCTCAACTCCAGCTCTTGGCCTAACAAAAATACAGTTTCAAAGACAATAGAATCACAAAAAAACAATAGTTATAACTCAAGCCAACAAAATCACCTAATTTTCATAGCATAAAATTTCATAATTAGAAAAACTTAATCTTAAAACCAAAACAATTCATTACAATAAACAACATCAATTCAATTACAAAATAATTAAATTACATAGTTAAACTTCTAACATATTAACCTGTTGATGGGTTTGTACCATCAAAACCACGACCATATCGTCTCATGGATGATAAACAACTTCATCCCCTTATATTGCGTTGTCCAAACGCTGAGTCTCCCCAACCTCGTCAAGTGAAGAATGGCACAACAAGAACCAAATATTGAAAACATCATGCACATCATCATAGGTAGCATCACGAACTGCGGTCGCAACTCTTCGACTCTTGACTATTAAAAATTTCACCTAATATATGAGAAAAAAATATTATGTTATCATTTATAAAATATATAAATAAGAATTCTTTTTGTAATTAGCATCAGGTATCTTAGCCCAAGGCTTAACTAATCTCTAAGGTAAATAGGCCATCGACAAGGAGTTTTACGCAAGTGCTTCACAATTAATTCTTAGGTTTTGCTCAAGTTTGGTTAATTACATGTTGAAAAAACTAATCCATACATGCCAATCTATTATATCTTAGTGCATGAGGCTTATAATTATTCAGATTACATGTTAGCTGACATGGAATGTCACATGGACATTTCATAACACATTCCTATGGTGGTGTTATGAATTGCTTTGTTATGTTTATATACCAAGACATATAGATATCTAACTCCTCGCATGCCATAGATTGATATATTATACATGAACCACCGATCAATCATCATCCATTTTACCTCAATGATTAATAGCATACACGTTATCAAGTGTGTCAACATCATCAGGTATGTATTGATGAAATCGAAGTTGACACATTACTATATTAAGGCAATGCACCTCAAATATGGAAAAATAGTGCATAGGGACCACTGATAGCCATAAGTATAACACAATGAAAACCCCCCATCATTTGTGTCATAAGAAACTCTAATCAAGATGTTCACCTTGTTCTTTCCATATAAATGAGTGTTGTCAATACTTATCAGTGGACGACAATATTCAAACCCCTGAATTGAAGGTCTAAATATCCAGAATATGTATTCTCCTAAATATTATTGTATCACCATCAACCATCTTGTGATTCCATTCAACAACTATACTAGAATTTGATTCTTTTAGAGCTAATAACATCTTATGTATCATTTGAAAAGACTGCTTACGTGATCCAAATGACCTCTCCTATATTTTATGTTTAGCTAACCAAGCTTTTTTATATGATACATCATACAAAAAATATCTATGGATAGTAGCTTGAATGGTTGCATTTTTAATACTTATTTCATCTTTGACAATGATCAACATCATATTAGCAACAAAATCAAAGTCAATTTGAAGGTCAGGTTGCATGACCATGGATTGTGATATGTGCAAGGCTTAAAAATCATAAACTAAACCTTAAAACCCTAACACTAACATAATCAACACAATATAATTCATTGATTTTTCTTACTAAATAAGATAATACATACACTCATTTAACTCATTTTATATCTAATTAATCTCAAATTATAGTTAAATTAGGCAAAATCAACAAGACCTTAACCCAAACCCTAAAACTCTTATCCTAAAAAAATCACAAATTAGGCAAGTAAGATAACACATTTATAGAGGTAAAGGTGAATATATTTCAAATTGGTTAAATAGGGTGCTTGTGGGTGGTGGCGGTGGCGGTGGCGAAAGACTGGTGGTTGTTGTAGGTGGATGGATAGAGAGAGAACTGACAGCTAAAAGAGAGAGAGAGAAAGGTGAGGTCTGTCGTGGCGTGGGAGATATATATATATTTTTTTTTTTTTATGGTAGAGAGAGATTAACTGACCTGAGTTGAGATCGATGTTGGGAGGGAAGAGAAGTAGGGGGAGAAAGAAGTAAGGAAAGAGAAAAAGAAAAAGAAAATTGTCTTCAAATAATTAACTGGGTGGTCATGTATGTACTAAAAAGCACGACCAATAGGTCACACACTTACTATATGCATGACTAGTGATTGCATATGTAGTACATGCATAACTTATAGGTCATGAATATAGTACATGCATGTCTTGTGGATGTGCATGTAGCAAATACGTGTCTATAGATTGCCCATATATACTATATGCACTACTACTATTTCTATATTAGAATGAAAATTATTTTCTTAAATGTGCTAATTAATTTTAAAAATGAGTTTGGCCACGTACTAATGTGAGAAAATAATCAGAAAATAATTGACTGGACCTCAAAATCCAGATACCATATGTGTGATTTTACCCGAATGGTCTCTCATCAAGCTTCCACTTCATTTGTAGGTAATATATACCACCAGTCCAACAGCTTATAGTAAGCACTTCAATTATTCTATATGAGATTTTGGAACCAACCCATCTTGTTCAATAAATTGCCAACAACCCTTCAGGTTATCAAATAATTGTTAAGTTCAAATTAAAGTTCTGAATTTTTGATAACTTATTAATAATAATAATCACTCCTCCCAAAACTTAATTTTATATAAATTATTTTCTTGGATTTGATTTAAAAAAAAAATTATGAAAGAATTTTTTTTATGAATGTATTAATCCTGTAATGGATGAGTCAGGAAAACCCAACTATATATTAATTAATTAATAAACTTTAGTCTTGATAAGAAAAGCTGGGCCAACCTTTCAGGGAAACAAACAAAAGAAGGATTAAACAGAGAAAGTAAATACAGACAAACATCAAGGAATGTAAACAAATGATTAATGTAAGAACTCGTCAAATAGGATTAATGGAAGTCGATCTTCTTTGGAATTCTCATATGACATGTACGCGCAGAGAATGTGTGAGGTGCTTGCAATGGGAGACTCAAGAGCCAAGGAGGAAAGAATGCATGCCTTCAACTTATCACTACTTGTCTATGTATTTAAACACATAGTTGTTCACTATATAGCTTGCGGTGATATGTGCTAGGGATGATTTATTTTTTTAATATAAAAAAAATATATTAAGAAAAAGTTGATTATTGACTCGATTGTATTTACTAAATTCAATTAATTTAAATAACATGAACAAAAAAATGTAATAACAATTAAAAAAAAACTAACAACATAAAAAAGATAAAAAAAAATTCTACTTGAGTTTATTCAGGTTAACATGTCAAATTTGTGATCTTATCGTGATAAATGATAACCCAATTGAAGACAAACTAAATACAACTAAGAAACTTAATTATCAAACAACCCAATATTAAAGGGAAAAACTAATTTAAAAAAAAATCTGAGTCAAACCAGGTTAACTTCTAACACCATGATCATAGACACAAGATTGAGATAACTATATAGAAAAAAGATTAAAAAATAGAAGCATGAAAACTAATTCTCAATAAATCAAATGTTTAATTATGTAATTGAAAAAAAATTAATTTTAAAAAAGACAAAAAAAAAAAAATCAATCTGTATTAACCTTCAAATGATGTAATCTTGGTCATGAGTTCAAGACTAACCATATAGAAGATAAATCCTAAAAAATATCAAAGTAAACTTCCTAAATGGAAAACAAATACAATAAAGAAAATCTAAAATAAAAAAATAACAATTAAAAGAATGAGGCTAAATTTGATATAAAAATAATTTGAAATTAAATGTTGAAGATAAAATTAAAAATAAAATTTAATTAAGAAAAGAGTTAAAAATGAATAAATTATAATAAAAATATAAAAATTAAACTCAAATAGATACACAGTGACTTCTCCATGGAATTTAAGTTTTTATGTGATATATAGAACACACAACAAATACGTTAAATCTGCCAGAAGGATACCGCCCCTAGCTTGTGATGAAGAGTCGAATCCAATAAAATAATAAAAAAGCACGTTACATTTTAGAAAATGCAGCAAAGCAAGCAACCTTAAATTATTATTCCATATGCCTCCAAGGATATTTATATGGTGCAACCAACAAGTCATGCATATTACTACTATTATTTTATCAAGAAAATTATAGGTTCTAACATGTTATTCTTCATGTTCATAGTCAATGCTATTAATATAACAATACAATGGATGAAATCATGAATTTCAAGCAAAATGTACAGCTCAATCCTAAACCGAAATACCACAAGTCTTCTCTTCATTATATAGTCAAATTTGAAGTTACATTTGAAGCCTAATTTAACTAGCCTAAAAACCTTTTAAAGATCTAAAAAACTAAGAACCTATGCAACATGCTTGAACTCAAATGTCCATGGGCTCGGGCTCATTTTGGGCGCCTATCAGACTCAACCAAGTGACCCAAACCTAACTCTCTAAACTTGATTTTTTGGACCCCCCGCGGGTCTCTTAAGATGTTTTTTGACCCAGTACATTTTATTTTGAATCATACTCCCCGTTCCTTAGGTGTACAAAAATTTATTATGGTGTAATATATTTTCATCTAATTAATATATTTGAGTGGAATGCATCTCATGACTAACAATATTAATTTATAAGTATAAAATTACTTTTCATCCTATCCACCCAAGCAGAATGACAAGATTTATGAGTTATAAATACCCTATGAATTAACAGGTAAATGGTTAACAATCTCTCAATACTTTATATATTTTCAGAGTCTTTTTCTCTAAAATATCATTGTACTCTCTCTCAATAAATATATTTACTTAAACATTTAAGAGTCCCTAAATCTATTGAAGGGGATCTTTTGTAGGTATTTGGTTTTCCACACCAAACAACCACCCACGTTGGCTTCCCACACCAAGCTACCACCTACCTTGACTTCCTATATCAAGCTACCACCCACTTGACTAAAGAGAATGAATCAGACTGTAAGAATTAAGTAATGAACCTATAATCAAGCCATATAAGCCTTATCCTTAAGCATTTTGGATTTTGGTTCATCATTAATTAATGCCGTCTATGAGAAACTGATAAAAAAACCCTTAGTTTCTTTCTAAAACTTGTTTTTGACATTCCTAGGCCATTCCATGATAGACAACCAAGATACACCTTAGTTATGATGCATGACGAATCTACCCTTTACCACCATTATGAGCACTTTTACCTAATAGAATTTTCAATAATTCATCAATTAGGTGCAAGTCCTTGCTTAGGCCATACTAGTAACCTAGAGGCAAAATTAATCATTGCTACTCCAACAAGTCTTGCCACTTTCAGCAACGTATAACGCCCCAACACCATTATCACATCTAGCTACCACACACCTTAGCTTCCCACACAAAGTTACCACATACCTTGACTTTTCACATTAAGCTACCACCCACCTTGGCTAATGCGAATGAATCAGATTGCAATAAATAAATGATTCACCTATTATCCAGTCCTATAAGCCTTATTCTTAAGCATCTTGAATTTTAATTAATAAAAAAGTCATCAGTTTCTTTCTAAAACTTGTTTTTGACTTTCCCAGGCCATTCCATGATAGACAATTGAGAGACACTTGGGCTAGGATGTGTGACAGATCTACCTATTACCGCTATCGTGTGCACCTCTACTTAACCAAACTTTCAACAACTTATTAATTAAGTGCAAGTCCATTCTTAGGCTGTGTTAGCAACCTAGGGACAAAATTAGGCATTGATAACTTAACAGGTCTTAACACTTTCAATAACATACAACACCTTAGCACCACTATCACTGCCCATTCCCAACACCCATATACAATTGCACTACCGGCCTGAGGAGTCTAGGCAAAATGACATCTAGAAGAGTATTCTGCCTTGGTGCTCACCAAGAACCTTAAAAGGTGGTTCATGTCATTGTGACACTTTCACACAAAGTGGGAACTACAACCGCGTCCCCCTAACAATCATAGGATGAATATCAGTTACCGATCCCACATTCTACACTATAATATACGGGCTTTCCAAAGCCTAGTAGATATATGATTAAGAGATGATTGATATTTAAACATCCCCAAGATAATGTCTACAACCCCCATCAGGTGTGGGGCTCTCTATTGTTTAAAAAAGCTTTGAATACTTGAACCCACATGGACTATATTTCTACAAAAATAAATCTAGAAAACTATGATAGTGTTGCTGACCTAAGAAAGCATATGTGAAACCTATGTAATAGCTTAAAACTAGTCATCTAGGATAACATTGTGATGTGTAAGATCCTCTCCATAACCTTTAGAGGGTCTGCACATGCTTGGTATAATAATTTAAAGTTAGGATCTATTAGAGTCTTTAAAGACCTCTATGCCAAACTAGTGGTGTCTTTTAGCACCAATATACCCATTAAAAAAGATCTGTAAAGCTATTTGATGTTACCCAGCTAGAGGGCAAGTCCACACAGACATACTTGAAGAGGTTTAATGAGGAGATGTTCAAGGTGCCTTAGAGGCCTTAATAAAAAGGGTAAAAGAGTATGCTTTATGGAGAAAGCTTTATGCCTTGTTAGACATAAGTTTGCTCATAGTGAAGCAAATCATGAAAAATCATATATAAGTGGAAGAGGCAAGTGTGCTATGATATGAGCCTTTCTATTTTTATAAGGACAACCAATATGAAGGACCTTCCAAGCAAAATCATTATCTTAATGCGAATGAAATTTTAAGGAAGAACTAAGAGGGACCATTCTATGGATGTTTGATGTATCCTAAAGGTTTACTGCACCCTTAAATTAAAATGCGATGACCCATTTAAAGTTATCAGGATAGTGAAAACAAACACCTACCACCCTAGGATATGAAGAAAAAAAATCTCCCTTACGCTTAGTACTCAAATCACCTCAGGATGCATTATCCTTGATAGGAATGTAAGTTTATTTATAAAATAAAAATATTATATCTTTGATATACATTTATATCCACTACTCTCTAATGTAGTCTCAGACTATCACGACTCTCTAGAGGGGCTCTTGGGCCTCACGCAATCTCTATCGATTGATCTCGAATCTCCTGCTTTCTAGTACGGTCTCAGACTTATATGAATCTCCAATGGGGCTCCCGAGCCTGATGCTATCTCTTGGGATTGATATCAAATCTCCTACATTCTAGTGCAATCTTGGATTAACATAACTCTTTAGTGGGGCTTCCGGGCCTCACACTATCTGTAAGTACGATCTTAGATCTCCATCTCTCTAGTGCAATCTTGTACTAGTACGATTCTTAATTGGAGGACTCTGTAGCCCCATGCCATCATTTAAGAGACCATGAGCCTCCTATTTTTTGGTGTGATCTATGATCAGGAAACTCTTTAGTGGAGGGCTCCCAAGCCCCATACCATTGTTTGGAGACCATAAGCCTCGTTCTATCATCGAAGACGACTCCTCAATGGGTTCCTTTAGATTTTTTTTCTAAGTATAGGTTCTTTTATGGGTTTTAACCTCTCAAATGTTTTCTAACTATGGGTCACTCCATGGGTTCTCCTCAATCTCTTAGAAAGTTTTTGTACGTATAGGTTCCTCCATGGTTCCCCTCAACTTCTTAAAATCTTTTCTAAGTATGGGCTCCTTCATGGGTTCCTCTCAACCTCCTAGAAATTTTTCTAAGTATGATTTTTTTCATGGGTTTCCTTTAATCTTGTAGAAAAACTTTTTACATATGGGTTCTCTCAATCTCTTAGAAAATTTTCTAATTATGGTTTCCCTTCAACCTTGTAGAAAAGTTTTCTAAGTATAGGTTCCTCTTAGCCTCTTAAAAGCTTTTCAAAGTACAGGTTCCTCCATGGTTCCTCTCTATATTCTTAGAAATTCTTTTAAGTTTGGATCATCTTCAAGTATTCTCATATGATGGAAGAACTTTTTCAATTGTGGTGCACACTCCAATACACAAATTCTCCGATAAATTACCCTGAAGTTTCCACCTCTCTTCTTATACAAAGAAAAACTGATGATCTCATCAAACTAACCAGGTATTTTTATAAGTCTTTGCATGTTAATATCACAAAGACTTGGAGGACTACTAATAGATTAAGATTTATTAGTAGTTTTACAAATAAAAGTTCTTGTTGTTTCGAGCCCAATTTAATAGGCCTAAAAACCCCCCGAGACTAAAAAACTACGACCCTAGACAACATGCCTAGGCCTAAATGACCATAAGTTAGGATGTTGTGTCTGTGTCTAGAACCTATGGGTCCAAGCCACGTGCCTAGGCCCATTTTAAACCCCTATTAGGCTTAACCAGTGACTCGAGTCCAACTCTCCAAGCCTAATTTTTTGGATCCCACACAGGTTCTTAGAGATTTTTACTAACTCAATATATTTTATTTTGGATCTTACTCCCCCTACACCCGTAGGTGTGTAAAAATATCTTATGACTCACCACCTCTCCATCTCATCAATACATTTGAGTGGAATACATCTTATGACTAATAATATTAATTTATAAGGATATTGTAATTACTCTTCAGCCCCTCCACTCAAGTAAAATGACAAGATTAGTAAGTTATAAATACCCCATGAATTACCAAGGTAAAGAGTTCATAATCTCTTAATTCTTTACATATTTTTACACACAAATTTTTAGAGTTTCTTTCTGTAAAATATTATTATACTCTCTCTATAAAAACATCTACTTAAGCATTCAAAAGTCCTCAAATCTATCACCGAAAACATTTTTAATGTATTTGACTTCCAATACCAAACTACCACTCGCAATGACTTCCTAATTCAAGCTACGATCTACCTTAACTATAAAAAAATAAATTAAATTTCAAGAACTATATAATTAACCTATTATCCAACTACATACATCTTATTTCTAATCATTTTAAATTTTGAATCATCATAACTTTTAAGCTACCATTAATGTCTAATTCCCTTTCATATTTTCAGAAAATTTATTGAAACTAGATAAATAGATAGGAAAACCAGCTAAGACGAGCTGAACAGAAAGACTTGTACCTTTTGGGCTGGTCGGGGCTAGAACAGATGCTTTGGCAGAAGCGGACAAGGCATGACATGTAAGGATTGAAAGTAGTAAATGAACGATAACACTATTTCTAAAATAGGAAGCAAAAAAAATTTAATGCCTTTGTCCCACTCGGAGGAGGAATCAATGGGGATATGGATGATCTTAGCCAGCAGCTAGCAAAAGCAGATCTAATGCGGTGGCGTCTCGAAATCAAGATAAAAACGAATAAAGTTTTCAATTTTGAAAAAAGATTTAAATGAGTTAGGCAATAAGTCAGCATAATTTAAATTGTAAAAATTTGTGAGCAATCTTCAATTAACGCTAGTCACCCGACTAAAACTAACTCAAGTTTAAATGAAAACTTAACCACTTTAATGGAAGGATTAATTTTCATCCTTATTTTATTTTTAAAGACAATATGTTATATAGATAAATTAGATAAGAAACATTTACACCTAAATCAATATTTCAGAAATTCTGAACCATCTAGTAGGTGATTCAGTGGCAAGAGTTTTGGACTAAGAAGTTTGTTCTTCCTGTGATCTCGGGTTCGAGCTTTGTGATTGCTGATATGATGGTCACTGAAGACTTACATGGTCGTTAACTTCAGGGCCCGTGGGATTAGTCGAGGCGCACACAACCTGGCTCGAATACCCACATTAATAAAAAAAAAAATTCAAAAGCTGTGGCACATATTACCCTAATTTAAATATCCACAATTTTAGGCTAAGATATTAAAACCTGCGAGAGGACTTGAATCCGAAATTATCTCTTACAATTGATAAAATATTTTGTTTTAAGTTAGTACTGAAAATTGAATTATAGGTCTGGGACGACACATAGATTTCTCATAAGATTAAAGGTAACGGTCAAACATATTAATGCCTATTAATTAACAGATGTTTTACTTTCCTTTAAAATATATTCTTCCATTTTATAACTGGTTTTGAGATTTTCTTGTTATTTTAGTAAAGAGTAATTAGTAATATTTTATTAATTACTTATAATTAATATAAAAAAATACAACTATAGTAAGCAATCCTAAATCAAGATATTCTTATATATTACCATGCCTGCCTTAGCCACCTTAGCATACCCATTTTACGTATAGCCAGAAATAATCATATTCCAACAAATCGAATCCCTCTCAGGCATTTTCTATCAAATTAATATATATAATATACACATCATGAATTTGCTTGCATTTTGTATGCATATTCACCGGGGTTATAGCAAGCAAAAACCACTCTTTCTCGTAATTAATAAAACTCGTAAATTATCGCAATAAAACCAAGGTATTATAAACTAATAGGAACCTTAATACAATTCAGAGTTTTTAATGAAATAAATTTCATATTTAGAATCCTCTTTTAAGTGTTAAGAATTTAAATTTAAATAGAATTCAAATTTTAAAAATGTTATAAAAGTCAATCAGAGGTCAACTTCTTTGATTTACAATTCAAAAAAAATATTAAAAAAATATTAAAAAAATATTCAACTAGCTTTTTCTATTTTTAAAAAAATAAAATGAAAATAACAAGGGTAATATAAAAAATTTCATATGATAATTAATTACAATTTTCATATGATATATACTAACAATTCGAGTAAATGACATTTTTTTCTGTAAACACAACATTCTCAGTACAATTGAGACACTCCCTACTGCCTTTATCATTAATTTATCAACAAGCTTGTAAGAAGGTAAGGTCCCTGCACTTGTCTTTGGCTATAGAATAACAAGCTATAAATCCATGTTTAATTTACTATGTAAACTAGCTAGAAAGGAAACTTCATGTTATTGTTCGATCCTTCCCATGCAATTATATTAATTATTATGAAATCAAAACAGAAAATTCTATGCTCTCAGGAGGCATCTTCTAAATTCTATGCTCTCAGGAGGCATCTTCTCGCCTCCATACAGGTCTTGCAGGTCTCATTTTGCAGGTCAGAATACCAGCACCCAACATACATTGTCTGCCTCGTATGTGTTG
>Ga0325414_1004950_pt1 | contig 14005 bp, 10 predicted proteins | sample PopdelMetagenome_8_FD_206183 | JGI IMG/M metagenome (GOLD analysis project Ga0325414, IMG submission 206183) | Populus deltoides microbial communities from Bellville, Georgia, United States - Leaf-PdKOR-R3 | ecosystem: Host-associated > Plants > Phyllosphere > Phylloplane/Leaf | place: USA...
GTTATGTGATTTAGAATGCAAATGGAGGCGTTAAGGGCAAAATAAAGCTAAATAGATGGTTTTGGATGGTTTCAACACTGTTTTGTAATTTGAGCATAACTCTATCATTCAAACATTGATAGAGATGATTCAAAATGCTATATAACTCTAAAAAGACACTCAACAACTTTCATGTTTTGCGTTTTTAGAGATACTAATGCACTGAGGTTGAAATTTAGCATAAAGTCGTTGCACATGTACTGCCAACATGTTGAAACATTCTTTGGCTTGCAAATCTAATACGATGTGGTTTATTTTTGAAAACTTCCAGATTTAGTGCATGAATTTCAGCTGAAAACATCACTTTTCTAGTTATATTAGAAGACTTTATAGGCTTATTGGAAGGAAATTAACGTGTAAAAAAAAGGGAGATCAAAGGACACCTCTCTTGTCCCTCTTTTCTATTTTTCTTCTCCTTTGAGTTTTCATCATGGTCCTATGCGGCTAAATTTTTAATTGGTCGAAGAAAATGGAAGCTTCAGAATCAATAAAACTGTGAGATCTAATTTGTTTTCACTGTTCAAATCATTTTTTGAGTGTTGAATGTTCTTCGATGCCTATTTTCTTGATTGTCTTGTTTAATTAAGAGGCCTACTAGTTTATTATTCATTGCAATCTGATGCTAGATTAGATATCAAATCTTTAATTGTTTAATCTCTCTAATTTATGAAGCAAGGTTTAATGATTTGCTACATAAGAAACCATTAGATCTTAGGAAGAATGCTCCACTAAATTAAATGCAATCATTTGTGCTTGTATTGTTTTGTTTCATTAATCTCTCTAATTATTAAGGCTGCTACTAGATTAAACTTCTAGCATTAGTTTTGAGTTGTTTTGTTGTTAGGGTTAATTAGATTGCTTGTTTTCTAATTAACTACAACTAAGAAAAGATAGGAAAATAGTTCTAATGGTGAATATTCAAAGTGTGAATTGATAATTAGATGTAAAAAAACTCGATGGTGAATGTTGACTTAGACTAATAATTGTTCTTTTTATTGATTTCGATAATTTAATTTGAGTTGTTTTTTAGTTGTTTTCTTTAAAATCATTTTTTTAATACTCAAACTAGACTCTTACAAATATATGTAGTAGGGCAAGTAAGCTAAAGTTGTTACGAACTTTATACAGGATCAATGAGAGGAACATGTAGGTGCTTGTCACCTCATCCTTTTTAATTTACAACTATTTATATAAGTCTTTATTTTAAGTATTAACATAATGATTTGTGTCATAACATAATTTTGGGTTTCCATAAAATTTCATATTTACAAAAATAGAAAAAAAAAAGAAAAAAAAAGAAAAAGAAAAAAAAGGGAAAATAATACCCTGAATCATTCAAGCATGCACAACTATTCAAAATACTAGGTAGATGAACATTTTGTGGTCTTGTTAAAGAAATATTGGGAAAAAAGGATTGAAATTTTTGTCAAGATTGTAAAAATTAAAGGTTTGAGGACCAACATGGACAAAATTGCATAGTTTGGTAGTCCAATTTTTGACAAATAAATGTTTAATTAAGAAGGAAGTTGAATATAAGAGAAAAATTGCAAAATAGAAGAAAGCCAATGGCTTAATTGAATTTTGGAAGAGCTTAATCGATTTAGTCAAGGGCTAAAATGAAAGAAAAATAAAGTTTAAAATTTAATTTGTCTAAAATTGGAAGAATTAATAAGTCCAGTAACATAATTGAACTTTAGATTGATTTAATTAGTGCAATTATGGGTTTAATTTGAGAAATATCAAAGTTCAGGAGTCGATTCTAGTCAAAATTGCAAGGAATAAAGATCCAGTGACCATAATGAATGGGAATTGAGATTTTAAGAGTTCAATTGACTTAATTAGAGGTGAAATTGTAAAAACTAGAAGTTTAAAGAGTCAATTAAGGACTAAATTGAAGAAACCCAAAACAAAAAACCATTTTATAAGGAACATGGAAATCCAAGAGTCCAATTGCAAACTTCCAGGGTTGAAATTGAAAATATTATAAAAGATAAGGATAATTTTGGGCTTAATTAAAAGGTTTCAGAAGTTCAGGGTGCAAATTAAAAATTGACTTTAATTCCTAAATCCCCTCTAACGGATGACTTGTCATTTGATGTTAAACCAACGACCCAAATGACATATCGTTCGACCACTATTTTATTCTTCCTTTTTAACCAGAGAAAGTTGCCTATGAAACCACTAAAACGGCCTCGGTTCAACCTAATTTCCCCACCAAATACACTCCAAATCATAGCCCAGATTACCTCCTTAAGTATCACTAATTCATTCAATTTTCTTTACTTACGATGATCATATGACATAAAGGAAATATGTCCTCAATAGTCCAACAATGACAGGACTGTTGGTGTTTTCTTTTCACCAAATACAAAGTAGGTTCAAGCGGTTAGGATCTCCATCCACGAGATCTTATACTGTTTTAAAAAGGTAGGGGATCAAAGATGAGGCAGATGGATGGATTTCCTAGGAAGAATCTGATTGTTGCCCTATAAAAACTCAAAGGAAGCAACTTTTAGAAAAAAAGGGGGTAGAGGCGAGAACTGTAGAAGCTTTAAGTTTTGGAATTGCTAGCAATCACCAACCCTTAAAGAAAAGATCACCTTTTAATTAAAAAAAAAACCCAAGACCCACAAACTAGCCTCTTTTCTACCATTCTCTCACAGTCTCACTATTGTTTCCACCCTTCCTTATGACATCAAAACTAACCCAACAATGGTAGCAATAAAAAAAAACTCTATAACCATCCACTAGCCTCTCATCATTCCATCAACACATCCTATTCTCTCATCTAATAAGGGTTTTCAAAGAATAGTCCAAGATTTTGTCTTGTTTTAGAGTTTTCCTTTGGCATTAAAGGCAATAAGTTATCAAGGAGTTCCAACATCGTATGGGAATTAAAGAACAATCAAATCCTCATTTTTGTTATAGGTATTGTAGCCCTGCAACTTTCACTTCACCATGTAAATATAAGGTTATACTGAGCATGCTACCTTGATAATGAACTGTCGACCTTTCCTCTGTTTTTTTTTGGTACTATGAGTTTTTTTAAAAGCTTCTTCATGAGTACCTTTATTGACTTGTTTTAGTTAAGAGTAAAAGATGAGTCTAAAAAGAAACTTTCTCAAGTTAACTATTAGGACATATTCTAGCCCAAGTTAGATAGTAAATCGATAGAGGGTTGTAGTTGTCACACCTAAATCATGGTGACCTTTAAAAAAGGAAAAAAGAATAAAATAGATATCTAATATCTTATTCTTAAGCTTCTTCATAGGTACCTTTCTTGACTAGTTGTTTTAGTAAAGAGTAAAATATGAGTCTAAAAAAAACTTTCTCTAGTTAACCAGAAAAAAGACAATATATTATAGTCCAAGTTAGATAATAAACCGATAGAGGGCTGTAGTTGTCACACATAAATCGCGGTGACCTTTAAAAAAGGAAAAAAAAAACAGAATAGATATCTAACATCTTGTTCTTAGAGGGGAAAGGTCTTGTTTAAGGAGTCACCACCTAATATTATGGTCATTAGAAACCCTAACAAGTCAACAAAAATTTTATAGTACGGGACTGGTTACACAAAAGGTGTTAGTGACTATTAAAGGGCATTCCCAGTATGGGGACTTGAATATAAGGCTTGTATTCATAGTTTGGAAGTTGCCCTGGAGATAAAGATAAGGAAATTAGAGTTGTATGGGGATTTAGTGTTGATAATCTACTAGGTAAAAGGTGAAAGGCATAATAAGGATGAGAAACTAAGATTGTACCAAGAATATCTATCCAAACTTACTAAAGATTTTGATGAGATAGAGTTTACTGATCTAGAAAGAGATAAGAATCAGTTTGGTGATGCTTTGGAAACTTTTGCCTCTATGATAATAATTGATTGTAGCCTTAGAGTATAACCTATATGTATTGAGATCAGGAGCTCTCGTACTTATTATTGTTTAGTAAAAGAGGAACTAGATGGTAACACTTAGTATACAGATATAAAAAAGTTAATCCAATATCAAGAATATCCTTCAAGAGCATCAAAGGTTGATAAGAAAACCTTGAGAAGTACATGAAGGAATTTATGCCACATGGGCACATGATGGCTAGGCAAATGCAAAGAGTTATAAGATTAATGCACATTTATTCAACATTATATCACCTTGGTCATTCATAATGTGGGGAATAGATGTGATTGGGCTGATTAATCCAAAAGCTAGCAATTAACATCAGTTTATTCTTGTGGCAATTGATTACTTATTAAAACAGGTAGAGGCATGCTCCTATGCCTATTTGACTAAACAGGTGGTTAAACAATTCATTAAGAAAGATCTAATTTATCTGTATGGTTTACTTGGAAAGATAGAGACCGATAATGCCCAAAACTTCAATGGAAAGATGATCTAATTATATGCTAAGTGGTCAAACATTCTAATTCGTCTCTCTATAGACCAAAGATGAATGGTGTTGTTAAAGCTGCTAATAAGAACTTAAAGAAGATTGTCTAGAAAATGGTTGTTACCTACAAAGACTGGCATGGATGGCTTCCTTATGCTCTCCATGCATACCAAATAACTATAAGGAAATTAACTGGGGTGACATCTTATTCACTAGTTTATGGGATGGAGGCAGTGATGCTTTTAAAAGTGGCTAAAATACGATATGAACAATTAAACATGATCATAGAGAAGAGATTAGTTGCAATATATCATCACTAATTGTACCAAAAAAGGATGGCTAAAGTGTACGACAAGAAAGTCCAACCAAGGGAGTTCAAGGAAGGTGATGTGGACCTCTTGATCACATATGTGGTCATAGAACTCCCAATGAAGTAGATAACAACCCAAAAAATCAAAAAATAGGTTTAATAGAACCTTCACCTAGAGGTAACCATATACCTAAGAACCAAAGATATTGGAAAAAAAAATTGGACCCAGAGATAACCTTGTATCTAAAAACCATAAGTATATAAATGACACCATGAAGCCAGATAATTTATGATAAGTTAGTGTACGATCTTTGTCCCTGCACGAAAAGGTTGTTTTGCCATAAACAAAAGAAAAACTCATATTTTTCTCCAACTTACTGCTGAAATTTGCAGTTAAAAATCATGATATATTTTCCTCTCAATAACCTTAATAGACCCCTTTTAGGTTGCACGTTAATAAGTCTAAACTAGTAATCAACTAACATAAGTCAAATAATGAAATAAACCCCTAAACAATGTCTAATGAGCAAGAACAAACCTAAATTTAAAATAAATAAATAAATAAATAAATAAAATAGTATAATAAAAACAAAATTTCCATGCTAAAATTTCCCTATGTAGCCTGAATCTCCAATTTTGGTATATTCTTGGTAGATTTTCAGTCCTAACTTCAATCACATTGTTTTTTATTGTCTAGATGAATATTGGGCCTATGATAAATGGTTGGAAAGCTTGATATATATAGTTTCCATCCCAACTTGAATTACAACAACTTTCCACCGTTAGCTCTAGATATGTCCCAAACAGTACATAAATGTTTAGTCTGACATATTTGACAATATTTACCTAGTAACATCGACCATCTAAAATAATATGTTCACTTACACCATTTGACCTGAAATGTTACCAAAATATATTTCCACATGTCTAGTCTCTCTGTAAAATTTTAGCTTGTTCCAATATATGATTTGAGAAATATGTCTAATCTCGCAAAATTGATCAGCAGATATTTTAATATCAAATTCAGATCTAAATTAGTTCGTATCATCCTCCCCTTCTTTAAAAAGATTCAAACTCAAATATACAATGGAAAACATCTTCTAAGGTTAACAAATCAGTACTGAGCCTAAGAATATCATCATCATCAAAACCAGGAAGAACGTTGTTAGTAAATAAGGTCCCTCTAATACACAAGCTCTCTTTTTCAACTATCTCCTTCTTCTTCAATTTCAGTTGTTCCTTATATATTTGCTTAGGTGTCAAAGATACAAGAGTTGTAGGTCTTCCATTCATCTCAAAAGAATACTTATTTGTTACTCAATCATGTATGACTCTCTTATCATACTGCCATGATCTACGAAGCAATAAGTGACTAGCTTGCATTGGCACAAAATTATATAACACCTCATCACAATATTTACTAATAGAAAAAGCAACCAAAATTAACTTATTCACTTTCACTTCACTTTCATCATTCAACCACTGTAATTTAAGGTATGAGATGTTTGGTAGTGTGCAAGTTCAATTATCTCACTAATTCAATACTAACTACATTAGTGCAACTACTACTATCTATAATTAAGCTACATATGTTATTATGAATGTGGCATCTCGTGTGGAATATGTTCTCCCTTTAACCTTCTAAATCATCCACCTTGACATGCATATCCAGTGCTCTCCTCACCACAAGTGTCTATCCCTCAACCGGATACTCAACATAAACATCATCATCATCATCCAATGGTAGCATCTTCTCCTCTTCATCCTCCCCATCAGTCTCATCCTCATTATTAGCTTTCACAACCATTACTATTTTGTTTGGACAATGTGAACCAACATGACCAAAACCCAGATAACAAAAGCATTTAATGTCATAGTTACAAAAAGTGGGAGTAACATTGTTACCTTTAACAACGGTTGAGGTGTCTTTCTTCTTTTTAGGGTATTCGACCTTGCCCTACTCATTCTGTGGTGATGGACCACCCCCAATGTTAGCCTTCCAATTAGGTTTCCAAGGTTTTGAAGGGCCTATGGTTGGCTTAGCCAAATGGTACCCTTTCGTTTAAGTTGTTTCTCCACCTTCACAGCCATATGCATAATCTCTTTCAACTCCATTTAATGATGCAACTCCATAATATGAGTTATATCATGATCAAGACAATTCATGAATCTAGCCATAGTAACCTCCATATCCTCCTCAATATTAGCTCGAATAACAACAAGTTTCATCTCCTTGAAGTAATCATCAACACTCTCTGTGCCTTGACTCAAACTCTGCAACCTTTGATACAATTCTCTATAATAATGGCTAGGCACAAACCTCCTCCTAATAAAGGATTTCATCTCATTCCAAGTATCAACTTGGCTCTCATAATTCCTCCTATAATTTGTAACTAACTAATCCTACCACACAATAGCATAGTCAATAAAAGCAATCAGAAGAAGCTTGACTTTCTTGGGCTCCAGATAATTATAACACTAAGAACTTTACTCCACTTTCTTCTCTCCTTCTAAAAAACTTTTGGATCATTCTTCCCTTAAAAAGCCGGTACTTTCAGCTTTATTGTACTCAAATCTCCACATAATTTAGCATTATGGTCATAATACCTATAATTACCCCTCTAGCAAAAATTTACACCATATCGTTCCCTACAAACTGACAATTCCACTGCTTTTCAAAACATTTTCCATATCCCACGAACACATCTTCAAAATCAACATCCCTTATGTCCCATATTATCAGCCATAAACTCATCCACATTAGTGTTAACTCGCTTAACAATCCCCTTAACATTAAATTCTCTTTGCTTAGACCTAATTTGAACCTTACCATGATCATTAACATGTTGCCTCTCCAACCTATTTCCAAATGCATTGGCCACCTGATCCGTCTACTGATTCGTAATGCAAAACAGAGTTATAATTTCTTAGTCTTATCTCTATGGTTCAATGATTTTTGCTTAACTCCTACATCTTTGAATCTGAAAATTGGTTAGTTGACAAGAAATATATATTCCTCACTCTCTTCATCACTCAAATATGTTCATTATGCTTTTTTTCCTCTCATATCACCTTTCTTTGACTCTTGTGAAACTGAAATTAACACCAAATATAATAGTCTTAGCAGCGTACTCTGATTAGTACTGTCGCATGTCACCCGCGCGACATCTGTTTTGGTGATTTTTTTTTCGTTTGCTTATTTGATTCGTTGGGAGTCGCCACCTAGTATTTCATTGAGGATTACTAGGAAACCTGGATGTGTTGGTCTTGTCAGAGATTCACGAATAAGAAACTAGTTGTGGTTAAGGAAGGTATTAGCACCCCTAACATACCCTACTTGAGGTAAGCTATTTCGTGGCTTTGATGTGATAAAAAAGTTTTAAAAATTTTATCTTTTCATCGGATATTAGAAGTACGACTTACGTGTAAGTTCATAATCCTTTACCGTGAGCAAATCAAAATATTAAATTTTTCTTTATTCTTTGCAATTTTATCATAAAAAACATCCATAAAAAAATACAAACACATTCACTTTCACTACATTTTTTTTTCTTTTTTCTTTTTTTTATATCCACACTACAAATTATAAAAATTCAAATATAAACAAAAATTACGTTAAACAATTTGAAAATTACAAGATAATCCAAAACAATTCGGAACAGTGTCAGACAGACTTCTAGAGTTGCCAGAAGAGTGTCAAGCAGATGTCTGGAGCTGCAAGACAGTGGCGGCATGTTTGCTCTACGCGTCACTGCAGACAACCCCAAATAATTGGTGGATCCGGCTCGACTCTGTCTCCTCTTCCCTTCTGCATTGGTAGTGAGGAGTAATGTCACCTGCAAAGAAGAAAAAAACGCAAGCAAAGTCTCAGTTCTTCGCTTTTTTTTTTATTTGATCTCTTTTGGTTTCTCTCTTTCTCTAGGTTCGTTGTTCTCTGCTGGTTGCAGATTCGGCCATTGGTTCTCGATTGGAAATGGGGTTGCTTTTGTGGGCACCGCTGGAGGAAGAAGGGCTGCCGTTGGCCGGTGTGCAAGGCGGCTGAGGAAGGAAAGACCTGCTGGCTGAAGAGGGAGTCGGTGGTCTGAGGAGATGGGGAACGGCTCTGCCCGTTCTCTAGTTGGGGGAGATGAGGCTGTTCTGTGGTGCTGTTTGTGGTCGGTTGAAGGAGAGAAAGCTGGGTCTGTCGACTATGGGCAGAAATTGCCGCTATTAGAGGTCGGGTGAAGGAGAGAAAGCTGGGTCTATCGAGGGAGGAGAAGGACGGTGCTAAGAGGAAGGCCTGTGTGCAAGGAGGCTGGGAAGTTGTGGTTCTGTGAGGGGGAATTTGGCTGCGGGGCTGTTGGATGGAGGAGCTGGGTCTACTCAGGTTAGATGAAGGAAAAGGGAGCAGCGACTGGAGGCTAGGGGAAAGAAAAATGTGTGGTGGTCATCTTGTAGGTAGCGACCAGGGAAGAGGGTTAGTGGCGGCTGAGAAGAGGGAGAACGGCCTATGGATGGGTGCTGCGATGAGGGTTTTCTTTTTCAAGGGAGGGAGCGGTGGCTTGGAGAAGATGAGAGGAAATGGGGGGCGCTCCTTTGAAAGAGATGGGTTTAGGGTTAGGGTTCATTTTGTGTTTTTTCTAATGTTTTAAAATTGCCTTTTTTTTATGTGTGTAGGTTGCTATTTATAGGCAAAATATTGTTTGGTCCTTAAATTTGATTTTTCAATTTTTTTTTTGTAAATTTGATTTTTCTTAATTTTTTGTATTTTTTTTAAAACGAGCAATATCAACGTCGACTAAATGAGTAAAATCAATGATTTTAAAAATAATACATGAAAAGTCGAACGCGTTCAAAAGACCTTTGAAAAATTAAATTCTTTTGAGACGATGCTGAAAATGCTAAAAATGATACAAATATATTAAAAAACATATTTTTTTGGATTTTCGATGTTATTCATTATTTTTGGATGTTTTGAAAATTTTATCAAATAAGTGAGTCAAAAATTGGGTAACAAGTACTTAAAAGTGCATTTTTATCAAGGTTTTATATCATCATTTTGCACTTAAAGCATCAATAACTCCTTAACTAGAGCATGCTTTATAATATCATGTCTAATACTATAAGATACCTTTAATTTATGGTAAATGTTCATCTTAAATGCAGGCTTATCACATAAATGAAGGGATTGATTGATGAGTTTAACTACTGAAATTGAGAAGACAGAGAGGGCTAAGCTTAGAAAAGAGATGTTGGTTTTATACAAACTGGAACACTGTTCAGTCATTGGGTCATATCTGAAACTGTAGATCTTGGATTTCAGTTTGGTTTATACGGCTAGAAAGCTAAGACATAGGCCTCAAACATTCAGGAGAGTCCAAGACTCAATTCTCCTGTTTGGAAGTCCAAATCTTAGCATCAAAAGAGAAGTCTGAATCTGTCCTGCAGCCCAGACACTGTTCAGTGTTCAGCTCCTATCTCGAGTTATAGAAGTCCAAATGCACCGATTCTTTTTTTGGTGGAAAGATGAGACAATTTCCTAGAACTTTCATGCAGACAATCTATTCAAATTCTAACATTAGCAATGATGTTTTGTTCGGACAAGAAGATAAGGATTGTCACCAAGTCAAGATGTGGCCACCCACTCAACAATTAGTCATCAAATCAATAGTTCTGAATTTTGGCCTATAAAAGGAGGCATTTTCCATGCATTTAGGCATCTTGGTTTTCAGATCAAGATCATGTCCTTGCTCTATCTCTCTTTATATTTTTGTAATGCTTAAATTTTGTTTATATTAATCTCTTGTTTATGCTTTTCATTTCCTTTTCTTTACTTAGTTAACTTATATCTTATTTATGTTCTTATATTATTTATTTATGTTTCTCTTTTTCATTATGTTTAGCTAAGTTTATTATATCAAGGTGAAAAAGTTATACTAATGGTATAAGAATAAGTATAGTATAAATTCAACATGGACTTTAATGTTTGTTACTAACATGTTTTGTATTTGTTATCTTGTTCACTTTTAATACTTTGCTTGTTAAATGGTTAATATAGATTTATGTTGTATAACGTTTTGTACAAAAAATACTTGGCACTTTCATAGCCCAACCGTATGGTATAACCGACACCTGTGCTATGAAAGGAACTTGATTTGTTGTTAACATAAGTTATAATCATGAATGCCTGACAACATTTACAAGTATTAGCATTATTCGAATAAGATAACTAATGTAATCATGTTAACAATTTATAATCCGATTGGAACCTCCTTTGTGTGTGGTTTCCAGTTGAGTAATAAAAAGAGTTTATACTATACTTGTTTGAAATACCATTAGTGGATCCTCTAACCTTGACAATTGTTTTTATCATTGTTTAATCCTTATATCAATATCACATCTCAAAGCTCTCTTCAACTTATTATTATTATTATTATTATTATTATTATTATTATTATTATTATTATTATTATATAGTTAAACTCCCTGTGATTTGACTCCAGTCTTGTCAGATTATTTATTAATTCGACACTCCTACACTTGGAAGAAGACATCAACTCTTTGGTCATGTCAAGTTTTTGGCGTCGTTGCCGGGGAGGTAAATTCTTGTATAAATTATAATAATTATTTATTTCTCTTTTCACTTTTCATTTTATCTAAATTTTGTTTCTTTTCTTTTGTTTCGTTTTGTTTTGTTTTCTTCCTTTTATTCTCTTTCTACACGTGCATGAGAGTTTGGTCACGTACATTAAGTGGTAGACTTTGTAAGGTATCCTCATCATTTTCAAAAAATATGGCCGAAGAAGATAACTAGCCGTTTCATAACGAGAATAATGAGAATAACCGAGTTAGAACCCTTAGAGACCACATGAGTCCCACAAGAACAAGTGCACTCTCATGCATAGTTTTTCCCCTTGATGCATCTCATTTTAATTTTAAGCCAGACATTATTCAACTTTTACATTCTTTTCATGGCTTAGATGTAGAAAATTCATACTTGCATTTAAGGGAATTTGAGGAGGTCTGTAACACCTATAATGACTCAAATTGTTGCATGAACACCATCAGATTAAAACTTTTTTCTTTTTCATTAAAAGATAAAGCTAAAACATGGCTACAAAATTTGAGACCAGGATCTATTCATGCTTGGGATGAAATGCAACAATAATTTTTAAAGAAGTTTTTTTCGTCCCACAAAACAAACTCCTTTAAAAGACAAATCACCACTTTCACTCAAAAACCAGGAGAAACATTTTACCAATGTTAGGAATGATATCGAGACTTGCTTAGTACTTACCCTCATCATGGTTTTGAAACATGGAGATGGGTTTCATATTTTTATGAAGGGTTTAACACCTAAAGATAGACAAATGGTGGAATTGATGTGCAATGGAACTTTTGAAGATAAAGACCTTAATGAAGAAATGGAGTACCTAGACTTGCTAGCTGAAAATGCTCGAAATTAGGACACTACAGGCACTTATGAGGCACCAAGTAAAACTCAACCTCATACATCTAGTGGAGGAATTTACAACCTTAGGAAAGATCATGATCTCTAAGCCAAATTTGCATATTTAGCTAGAAAAATCGAAGCATTAGATTTGAAAAAGAGTGGTCAGTTAAAATTTGTTCAAGAAATTGTATGTCAAATCTGTGAAACTAATGAACACTCAACAAATGATTGTCCAACTTTGCCTTCTTTTAGGGAATGCCTCCATAAACAAGCCCATGCTTTAAACAGTTTCCAAAGGCCTAATCATAACCCATACATACAAACGTATTACCCTGGTAGGAGAAATCACCCAAATTTTAGTTGGAAGAGTGATTTACAAACTTCACAGCCACCGTTTCAAGCACACCATAACTTCCAAAATTCTCATGGATATGCACCTCCTTATGCTCCACCTCCTAGAAGAAATCCTAAGGAAACATTGCATGCATTCATTGAAAAACAAGAGACAATCAACACTCAACTTACTCAAAGCATGACAGATTTTAAAGATACTCTTGTAAAATTCACATTTGCTCTCAGTTTTCAAGAGAAAGGTAAGTTTCCATCTCAACCACAACAAAATCCAAAGGGGCAATACAATGCAAATGCAAGTAGTTCCGGAAGCCAACATATGGATCAAGCCAAATTAGTCATCACTCTTCGCAGTGGTAAGGTTATTGAAAAACCCATTCTTGAATCTTGTGAGAAAGATGATGAGTTAATCTCTGAGGGTAAGGAAGAGGTTGAATCTGAACATTGCAAAGAAAAGACTAATTTCCTACGAGCACTTCCATTTCCTCATGCTATGACCAAATAAAGGAAAGTCAATCACAACTCTAAAATCTTTGAAACTTTCTTTGTTGGATGCTATTAAACAGGTACCTTCTTATGCTAAATTTTTGAAAAATCTGTGCATTGTGAAGAGAAAACTAAATGTGAAAAAGAAAGCCTTTTTAGCCGAACAAGTAAGTATCATTCTTCAAAACAATAATGCTTTGAAATATAAAGACCCTGGTTGTCCTACGATTTCTTGCTTTATTGGAGAACATAAAATTGAAAGAGCTTTACTTGATCTTGGAGCTAGTGTTAATTTTCTTCCATATTCAGTTTTTCAGAGTCTCAATCTAGGTGAGTTAAAACCAACTTCTGTAACTCTTTTACTTGCTGATAGATCTGTAAAAGTACCTAGAATAGTTGAGGATGTGTTAGTACAAGCTGATATATTCATATACCCTGTGGATTTTATTTTTTTGGATACACAACATGTTGAAGCATGTAATTCATTTCCTGTTATTTTAAGATGTCCATTTCTTTCAACTTCTAATGCATTGATTAATTGTAGAAATGGGCTGATGAAGCTATCATTTGGAAACATGATATTGGAGATGAATATTTTCAAAATTTGTAAGCAACCTGGAGATGATAATGATTTACAGGAAGTGAACTTTAGCTAAGTTTATTATGTCAAGGTGAAAAGGTTACACTAATGGTGTAAGAATAAGTATAGTATAAACTCAACATGGACTTTAATGTTTGTTACTAACATGTTTTGTATTTGTTATCTTGTTCACTTTTAATACTTTGCTTGTTAAATGGTTAATATAGATTTATGTTGTATAACGTTTTGTACAAAAAATACTTGGCACTTTTATAGCCCAACCGTACGGTATAACCGACCGACACTTGTGCTATGAAAGGAACTTGATTTGTTGTTAACATAAGTTATAATCATGAATGCCTGACAACATTTACAAGTATTAGCATTATTCGAATAAGATAACTAATGTAATCATGTTAACAAT
>Ga0325414_1004953_pt1 | contig 14002 bp, 5 predicted proteins | sample PopdelMetagenome_8_FD_206183 | JGI IMG/M metagenome (GOLD analysis project Ga0325414, IMG submission 206183) | Populus deltoides microbial communities from Bellville, Georgia, United States - Leaf-PdKOR-R3 | ecosystem: Host-associated > Plants > Phyllosphere > Phylloplane/Leaf | place: USA...
TTGGATTATACAGTTCCAGGGTAATTCTACAGCAAGATGGGATTTAAAGATGCATTTGGTATGATTTGCATGCAACTTTAAAATCTTTATGAATCTTGGGCTAAAGTACTCCTGGCTCGTTCCTTTCCGTTTCCCGTATTACGTGAAAGTACAGTCAGGGGAAAAAACCTTTGGATGTTGACAACTGAAGAACAACAGTTAATGTTGATGTAGAAAACTCAAGCCGGACGCCTGAATTTATTGAGGATTGCAGCAGCACATTAATAATATCACACAAGTAGAGAAACTACCACTGGTGATTGAAGAGCAGAAATCTATGGCATACAAAGTACTCTCTCTGTTTTATCCCCCCCCAGAAAATACCATACATCCCAGCAACATCTTCATGTGCTGCATCCAAGCAAGCACCCATAGTAATTCAGACTTCGTATAATCATCAACGTATTTTCAAATCAAAACACATCCACTTTTGCTTTTTTTTTTTTTGGTTTTTTTACATGCTTACCGTGATTTTGATTCATCATTGTACGCATATTAGGTTAGCGTAATAATAAAAAATTTGGAATCTGAATAGTGGGTTTCAAGTTTGAGTTAAAATATATATTTTTTTTATAAAAATATAAGACAATTAGGATATTACTCTCTCATCATCTAGACGTAAAAATATGTTTTCTGGATAATATGGTTTCCTCAAATAAAATAAAAAAAGCATATTAACGTTTCCCAGTGTAAAAATCTTGAGAGAAACCAAGCTTGGACAGGATGAAAGTCCCATCAGTGCTCATACATCTTTACCTTGGACGTATAGATTTCACTAAGGCAAAACGGAATTACGAAATTAAAAAAACAAAGCACAAAATAATAAATTACTCCGTATCTTTTTATCAATGAGAATTGAGCATTTTTTTTTCCACCGTAGTTTTTGTATATATATTTCCCTTTTTCTAGCAATCTACATTTAACCTGCTTTTGATTTTTAACGGTCAGTATATTCTTCGACTGGCTATTCATACAAAACTGAATATTAAACTAACCATTTAAATTTAAATTACTTAGTTCATAAGATAAAAAAAATATTTTTCATGAAATTCACTTGATCTTAAATCTTAAATAAAAATACAGAAAACTAATTCATATATCACCTAATTAAAACCACCAATTGAATTGTATAAAAAAAATTTATATATGAACAATTTGATGATTATATTAGATTTACACTAGATAGGTCCGTGAGTTTCCAAATCTTTTCAACATAAAAATAATGCTAAAACAACGCTAGTATTTCTATAAAAAAATTGTTCTTCTTTATGTTCGAGTAATTCAAATACTATGAAAAAAAAATAATGATAATAAATAAATTGATAAAAAAATTTGAATATATATATATATATATATATATATACTTGAACCCATCCGGGTTAGCATGTCAAATCTATCATCTAGTAGTGATACCAAGATAACTAATCGAAGACAAATTGAATTAAGCTCAATTATCAAATAATTAAATGTTGAAATGTAGAATTAAAAAAAATAATTAAAGAAAAAGCAATGAAAAAAAATTCCAAGTCAACCCGTGTTAACCTTTTAAACCCAAGACCAGTAAAAATAATTAGTTTAAAGAATCAATAAAAAAATAATCTAAATCAACATAAGTTAACCTTCTAACCCCGAGACCATGGAAGATGAAATTGAAAAAAATAATAAAAAATAAACCAAATAAAAAGATCAAAGTCAACACATGTTAACTTTCAAGACCTGTGATCCTGGTCATGAAGCAGAGACTAATCTCATAGAAAACAAACCCTAAAAAATAACAAAGTAAAATTTCAAATCATCAAAATACTTAGGGAAAAAACTTGAAAAAAATACAATAAAAAAAAGACCTTTATTAAAAAAAAAAACCTTTGATGTAAGTTTAACAATTTGGGCTTGTAAGGGTAATATAATTTTTATATTATACCTTTAAAATATAAAAAGATAAAATTGACTCCATGTAACCCTTTAAAATATTTGTTTTTTTAGGCAATATAACAATTATATTGTGTATTTAAAATGTTAAAAGACTGAATTGTTCTTAATAAATCTCTTAACAATAGATCCTTGAAAAAAAAAGGACTATTTCACCCAATAATTTTTTTTGAAGGATAAAATGGTAGAATAATGATCTATATCTAAAATCACGGTAAATACTCAATAAATTTTAATTTTTTTCTTAAAAAATTTAATGAACATGTACATGTAACACATGTATTATATGATACCATAATACCGCAACAAAAAGATTTGATAGCTACGGTTTTAAATTAAGGATCTCTACTATTTTAAGAGTAGACAATAACCCTCAAATAGTCGGTTCATGTCATCGATAAAGAAATTAAAGGACATGCAAAAGACAAATAAAATTAATGTCACTAAAAAATAAAAGCATTATTATAATAATAATAATTATTATTATTATTATTATGAGAACCCAAATAAAAGACTCCGAATATTATTTTTCTTATAATATGCATCATTTAGCATGTATTTCATATAAACACGCCCCAAAAAAATAGCGTTGTGACCAATTGATTTTAAAAAGTGGTTAAATTTTGAGAATTTATTAAATTTTAACACGCTAGACTTATAAATAAAATTTACAAATTTAGCCTCGGACATATCCAAATTTACACACAACGCAAGCTACGCATGGTTGGTAAGAAGGCTACCATTTGTGGGGCCAAGGTAAGGCACGGGCGTGACCTTTTGCCTTTTCCCATTCTTAAGCTTTAGCACTTTCTGGGCGAATTACACTGAAAAACAACACCAACCCATCGCGGGAGGAGTCAATCCACCCTCAGCTCGCAGGGAAGAATAAGCGCACTCCAACGAAGATTTGATCTTGAGCTTTCTCCTTCTTCTCCCTGTATTATTATTTTACTTCTTATTATATATATATAGTATGATCACCTTTGTATATTCATATCCAAGATGTTCTTGTTACACACATTTCTATAAAATTTAGTGTATAGTTTAATGGGTTTGGTTTGGATTTTGGAATAAAAGCTTCTTCACTCGTGTTTTTTTGTTTTCCTTTTCGTCTTTTCTTTTTCAGTGTTTTTCTTTTGCTTCTTTCTGGGGATGGGTGGATTTTGTTCCACGAAAGCCAGGATGATGTCTGTGTTGCTCTTGCAAATTCACTAGCCGTTAACAATTGTAAGAAAATGGTTGCTCAGTGATGAAATGTTAAAATTAGAAGTATTTATAAAATAATGTATTTTAGTGGTTGAATCATAAATTGATTAAGTGTTTTTTTAAATAGTTTTTTTTTCAATGTTGAGGTAATTTTTCTTGATGAATGCCTTTGGATACCTGCAAATAAGTCATTTTTTAGGGTGTTTGCAGACTTTTTGATGGTAAAGTCAGCAACTTTGTAGAGAAAATGAGTAAAAAATACACTTAAAGAGCTCTAAATTCTAAGATTTAAGTTGTTCTTCTGTTAAATCTGTATCTCTTTTCAATGTAAGAAAAACTTGTAGCCATTGAATTTTGTCCTTTTCTTGGGTGGAGGGGCTGGAGAGTAATTTCATCATGTCAATATTTATGAGAGACAAAATATTCATTACTTAAGCATTAATGAGAAAAAATATCTCTTACACAAACATTTATGTGGGAAGAAGAAAAAAGGACCCAACACATGTTTTTAGGCTTAAAAACTAGGTCATGACACATCTTTTGAGGGTTAGGCTTGGATGGTGCACTCGAGCCCACAAAAAAGTGATGGGAATGATCAACACCCAAGCTTGGGCTAGCATTCGAGCCCAATGAAAGATATCTAGTGCTAATAACAAGATTTCTGGATGGTATTGTAGGCTAGGCTCATGTCAATGACCATGAAGGGGTTACCTCTTCCACGTCTTTTGAGGTAAAATATAAAGGGTTCATGCCATGCATTAGATAGGCAAGTGGTAGTAAGGATTTGTTTCCCGCGTTTCCTTATGTTGACGTTCCACCCAGGATGACATTGATCTCTGGCAAGACCTAGTTAGGTTGGCTGAAATCTTCCCTACCTTGTTCAATGTGTGTATCCCTCTTCACAAACTATTGAATATAGTCGTTGGATATCAATTGTTCAATCTCTTTCTTCAATGTCCTGATAGAACATGCAATACTAATTAGAGGTGTGTGTGTGAGGGGAGTGACTTTCATTGGTAAAGGATATTGAATTAAAGGTGTGTGTTTAGGGAGTGATTTTCATCGGTAAAGGATATTGAATTAAAGGTGTGTGTGTAGGGAGTGACTTTTATTAATAGAGGATATTGGACAAACTCCTTACCTTAAATGATGGTATAACTAAGAAGGAAATGAAGATCATAAGTTAAAATTTACCTAAGGTTCAAGATAGTTTATATAACCTTGAACTCATGCAAGAGTATCTATATAAGAGAATATATTTGTCACCAATTTTGAACTATTTGGAGACACAAGATTAGAGTGACAATAGAATTATGCAAAAGTTGTTTAACTTCCAGGTTTTGTGGGTTATATCTATTGATGATGATAATATAGTCAATTTTAAAGGATATATAATCACTGGACGCGCTTTCAATAAATTCATGTATGTTGTGTCCATGTTGTTAGTGGCAAGTAGACCAATATTGATACGAGGGTAATGCACTCATGCTAAATAATGGGCTTTAGGATGTGTTTGAGAGGTTTGGAATTCAGTTCTTTAGTTAGGAATCACTACGAATCTTCTACTTAATAGTATTGTCTGGTGAGGCTCTATGGACATCCAAACCTATTACTGTGAGTGAAAGAAAACAAATACAAAGTGGTTGAATTTTATCACACGTAATCCCTCAATGCCTCAGTCTTATGTCTTGTTATTGATAATTGTAACTCATGCAGAAAATATGCAGAAAATATCCACCACTACCAGCACCACTTGCGCCAGGCTGACCTAAAATGACCATCCTAGGAAAGCTCTAGTGCCTAACACCATTTTCCAAGTTACTATTAATTCTACAGCAAATGATTACATGATTTGAAAGAAAAAACAAATTGTCTACATAAATTAAAACACCCACTTAAATTGATGTAAATAACATTGAGTTGAGTGCGTGTTAGGTTTTAGGTTTTGCAGGGAAAAGGAAAGTGATTTTTATTTAAAAATATATTAAAATATTTTTATTTATTTAAAAAAGTTATAAATTTATTATTTTCTTAAACCAAATACACTTTAGGTATACATTCCACTAACATTAAAATGCTCAGCTTTAATGCTTTATCTTTACTTCCCTGTATCATCCCAATGCACAATAATTTCAATGGAATTGTAAAGAAATAATAATTAAGATTTAAGAACACTTCCTTCACAAATAGGCCATAATGATGGCAATGCAAATATCAATAGGTACACATCTAACAGCATAGCAGTCTAGCAGACCATCAAAAGTAGCAAATGACCTCTACTCACTAAAAGAAAACAAATGTTCTTCAAAATTATTGTTTTACTTTTAAGGGTTCATGAGTGGCATCGCAATTGGTTTTTGATTCTCTGGGACTATACCTCTTTTATGTCTTGGGTGTAACAAGTAAAAAATGAAAAGACAGAGATAAACCAATCTTTTTTACAGTACCATAGCATCCCCTCCCTCTCAGTTTCTGCACTCTCCAGCCTGACAACCTATATCACCCCACCTCATACCTGGTTCCTTCCCTCTACTTATCACCTTCTCCCTCTCTCTCTCTCTCTCTCTCCCCCTACAAGACCAAAAGCAACAAGAAAAGATACACTTATGGAGAGAGAAAAAGTAAAGGATTGTGTTGTTTGTTAAAAGATGGTGACAAAAAAGAGAGGAAAGTAAAATAAAAAAGAGATAAAAATATAGTAGCAGCAGTAGTATATTGTTTCATAACTTACATTTGCATCATTCATAATTTTAGGTTCTTTTTGTTAGACATGTTTATAACTAGAATTACAGGCTAACTAGTTATGGCTTTCAAGCTGTTGCATTTCCTTTTCTTCTCTCTTTTTTTAGCTGAACCGTCTCTTTCATATGAACCTAGAAACCATGAAGGTAACAAGAGGTACAACCCCATCAAACGTCTATTTTCTACATGTACATACGCTTTTGTGGATTTTAGTATTTTAAAGTTGTTGGCTTTTTTTTTTGTTTTTTACAGTGGAGGCTTTGATAAGTATAAGGGAAGCTTTACATGATCCACATGGAGTGTTAAGCAACTGGGATGAGGATTCTGTTGATCCTTGTAGCTGGGCTATGATCACTTACTCTCCTGAAAATCTTGTTATTGGCTTGTGAGTTTCCAAGTTTTTCTCCTTTTTTTTTAGCTGTTGCTGACTTTATTTAATGTTAAGAGACTTTGTTTCATAGAACTTGAAATAAAGTTCATTTCTTGGTTTTGCTTTGTAGGGGGCTCCAAGCCAGTCTCACTCTGGTTCTCTGTCCGGAACCATAGGAAATCTCACAAATCTTCGCCAAGTGTAAGAACTTTAAGCTTCTTTTCATTAGTTTTTATTTCTTTCAACTTTTTTATAGTTCACATTCTGATAAACCCTCTTCTAGTTTCTCTTTTGAGTTTTTGATTTTTCTTGTTTCTTGTTGTAATTAAGAAAAGGAAGGTGAAAGAGTAAAAAGAATTTCTGGGTTCTGAATTTTCTTTCCAGTTTGATTTTCTACATCTAAACAGAAGTCTTTTGGCAAAACTCTAATATTAAAGTGGGATTTCATGATTCAAAACTTTGTATCTGCAACAAAACAGAGCGGAGTGTCTTTGTTTATCTGTTCAAGTGTGAAAAGAAAATTCATGAATAGAACATTACAACCCCATTTGTCTCCTTATGATTGATATTTTATTTTTTGTGTTTCAACTTGTTGGTGTGGATGTGAAGGTTGTTGCAAAACAATAACATCTCTGGTCAAATTCCGCTAGAGCTTGGCACTCTCTCAAAACTTCAGACTTTGGATCTTTCTAACAACAGGTTCTCTGGTGTGGTACCAGAGTCTCTTGGCCAATTAAATAGTCTCTAATACTTGTAAGTTGTTTGCTAATTTTATTCTTCATAATCTGTTTGGTTTCCAAGAAGGTGGAGTAAAGGAAAAGAAAACAAAACGCCAACAGAATTGCATGCCTTGTTTCATGGTTTCTATTCTTTTTTTCTTCTTGTTTTATAAAAGGTGTACGCAAATTGGCAGATTATTCTTGTGATGGAATTGGTTGGGTAGTGGGGTTTGTTATTTTGATCTTCATTAAATATTCACAATTAGCAACCAAACCAAATGGTTTTATTTGTTTTATTTTGATATCTTTATGATTAACTACTGTGATATTTTTTGTTATGTAATACGAGAGTAGGAGGCTAAACAACAACAGCTTGTTTGGGCCTTTTCTAGTGTCTTTGGCCAAAATCCCCCAGCTTGCTTTCTTGTGAGTATAGTTTTCTTTTTCTCAGTTCTTGTTTGTATTTTATGTTTAAGTGCCTTGGAAAACGAACACAGCATGTAGCATGTGGGTAACCTTTTGATGTCATAATGTTTTTGCTCAGCAACTCGCGTTAGGTTTTCTTATTTTTTATCATTACACTGGTATTTCAGGGACCTGTCTTATAACAATCTCAGTGGACATGTGCCCAAGTCCCCTACAAGAACATTCAAGTATGGTTTATCTACAACGCCTTGTTTTTCAATTATTGTGTACTTGGTCAATGCTTTATCAAATATTATTTTATTTTTGTGTTCCATTGTTGGTTAATGCAGTGTTACAGGTAATCTGTTGATTTGTGGAAGCCACTCTACTGAAGGGTGCTCTGGATCAGCCAATGTTGGTCCTCTTTTCTGTCTTAGTTTATCAACTGGTGAAATCTCTATATCCCTCTCATGTCTACCTTTTGGCTAATCTCTTTCAGTCAAATTGTAATATGTCTGTTCTCTTTGTGTAGGTAAGCATAAGCCTAAAAAAATTAGCAATTGCACTTGGGGTTAGTCTCAGTCTTGTATCTCTCTTCCTCCTAGCACTTGGAATCCTTTGGCTTCGTGGGAAACAAAAAGGCCAAATGATACTTAACATTAGTGGTTAGTATAAGTAACATCCTATTTTATCTAAATTTTAATCAATGATAGCATGAGCCTGAAAAACGCTCAGATGGGTCATGGAATTTTGTTGCAGACAATCAAGAAGAGGAGCGAATTAGCCTAGGAAATCTCCGGAACTTCACTTTCAGAGAGCTTCAAATTGCTACTGATAACTTTTGCTCAAAGAACATTCTTGGTGCTGGAGGTTTTGGCAATGTGTACAATGAAAAGCTAGGAGATGGGACCATGATGGCTGTGAAACGGCTAAAGAATTTGACTGGAACTGCTAGGGAATCACAGTTTCAAACGGAACTAGAGATGATCAGCCTTGTAGTTCAGTAATTTGGTGCGGTTGATTGGATATTGTGCCTCTCATAATAAGAGGCTTTTGGTTTATCCTTACATGTCAAATGGTAGCGTGGCTTCAAGGCTTAGAGTTAGCTCTTGGTTACCTTATGTAACTTTTATGCATAATAATGCTCTGTGGACAACAATATTTCTGGCAATATAAATCCTTTTGCTTTGTGATTATTGAGGTACTGCATGTTTCCCATATTATAGTTTCTAACTATTTCTGGTCTTTTCAGAGGTCTTAATTGGTGCCCTTGTTTCTAACTTCATCATGGCACAACTTTAAAACATGTTAGATTTGTTCTTAGTTCTGGTCAATTTATTTCTTTTTCTCTATTTGGTCTTGACCTTTTTCCTCTTCGCCAATTTCATGGTGAATGTATAGTTTATTATTGTTATGGCTTTTTATCCATGTTGTATTTGTGTTCAGTTTGAGACTGAAATGAAGTTTTGCTATTTTTTTTTGTTGAACGTGAGAAAGTGAACTGAATTCCTCAAAACATTTAATTCAACAATGGCAATACTAGAGAACTTAAGTTTTCATATTCCTTTTTTTTTCTAAATTGTCTTGATGTTTATTTCTCTAAAGCACAAATTATCCATGTCTTTCTTTACTTTCAAATCTGAATTCAGTTGATCTTTAGGAGATCCTGAGGGGAACTTTCCCTGGCCCCACTGTTATCTAAGGGATTGAAGGTGGTAGGGTGTGAGTTTTGAATGCATGGTTACCTAATTAGAATTTGTTTTTATTTCACAATCTATTACTAGAACTGCTATGATTTATGTTGGGCCACTTGGAATGTTCCTGAGATAATCAATTCATCAAACAATGAAACCTGCATTGGACTGGAACAATAGGAAGAGGATAGCAATAGGAATTGCCAGGGGTCTTCTTTATCTACATGAGCAACGCAACCCTAAGATAATTCATAGGGATGTAAAGGCTGTTAATGTGCTCTTTGACGAATTCTGTGAGGTTGTGGTTGGTGATTTTGGCCTTGCCAAACTTTTAGACCATGTTGATTCCCATGTCACTACTGCTGTCCGTGGCACTGTGGGGCACATTGCACCAGAGTACCTATCCACTGGCCAATCATCTGAGAAAACCGATGTTTTTGGATTTGACATTCTTTTGATAGAGCTTATTACTGGAATGAGAGCTCTTGAATTTGGAAAAAATGTTAATAAAAAAAGAGCTGTGCTTAAATGGGTAAGTCTCATCTGTTGCTACTATAATCTTGAATTGCTTCAACAGATGGCTCATTACTTTCATTGTGTGTACCATCAGCCATGATCATGCCGATTATAGTTAGGTTTTAGATTTTGCTTAAATCTAAATAGCTTCAATGGGATTCTAGACCGCATATAGCACTCCCAATTGCCGTAAAGCATTTGAAAGGGACATATCATTGATGTGTTTGTGTGGATAATTGTATAGGATTAGTCCCTATCCGTGTGGGACATTTCATGCTGTTGGGCCCTGCATGCCAATATCTGTAAACATGATTTATTTTGTTTGTTTTCGGGCTCTTTATGCTTTACATTGTTGCAACTGAGTTAGGAGATTTCAAATTCATATTCACAAATAACAATAGTTGGTAAAAAAACATGTATGACAATGGTGATAAGTGAAGAAGGTATAACAAGAAAAGAAATTGGAAGAATTGGTGGACAAAGAGCTGGGGAGCAACTTCTGTCGCATTAAGGTGGGGGAGATGCTACAAGTGGCGCTTATGCATTAAATTCCTCCCAGCTCATCGTCCCGAAATGTCTGAAGTTGTCCGGATGATTGAAGGTGATGGTCTCGCCGAGAAATAGGCTGTAGCACACAGTCATTGTAATCTTACAATGAGCCTCTCCCATCCTAACAACAATAACAAAAGCACTACCTCTGCTTCAAAACATGATGAAAGTGGTCCTAATCGTTCCAGCAGCATGTTTGGAACTACAATGGTTGAGGATGATGATGAGCACTCTTTGGATTCATATGCAATGGAACTCTCTAGTCCAAGATAAACAGGAAAGAATTAAGAAAAGCGAAATTTGAACAAACAGGAAAATGATTTTTTTTCTTTAAGTAATTCTTTACAACTAGAAGTTGTCTTTCAAGAAATATATAGGTTTACTTTCTCTCTGTTAACTATCTTTTTTGAGTTTTTTTAGCTTCATGGAAATGTAATGTACATATCCCTTTTCATTTCTAAACGAACTGAATGAATCTCTTTATATAGGTCGCGGTCCGATAGTATTTACGAAAGAAAGAAAGGTTGGCTTGCGAATGTGCACAATGGGGTTTATTTATACAGTGTTGATATGTGAAAGCATCGTCAGATACCCTGCCGCGTCCAAGGGTGAGACAGTGCAAACATGGATGATATTGATGGTTTTGACTAGGAGATTATTTCCTTATACAGTGTCTTTGAGCTGATGAGACTGTGCAAGTGAGGTATTGTCAAATGTCAAAGTATGAGCTGTTAACGTACGTTTTCTTTGGTAGCTTTAGCAAGGTCACGCGACTCTTTGGTGCTTAGTGTTCTATCTTTTTTCGGTGTTTCAGTCCTCTCAGCTCCTTTTCACCCTTGCTTTTTGGTATCTTGCTCTCCAGCCAGGCAATTACCACCTATCTTTTCCTTTTCACCCTTGCTTTCTTACATATGGTCAAGAACATGCTTCCTCTCATAAGAAATGTTTCAACAAGATTGGTCTTGTAATTTATGCAATTGCAAGCGATGAAAAGTTTGGTGAGGTCGAGGTAACGAAGATATTGACTTCTAAGTGTTTGGATTTGGACCAACAGTTGATTCATTTAGGCCTAGAAAATAATATAGCATTACTGGATGTTTGACATTAAATCATATAGCATTTGGGTTTTCAAGACTTTTGGCTTTGATTTGAGATGAAATTTTCGACCTCGAGCAATAAGGCCTATCCCAATTCATGATCCAAAGAACAACTCAGTTGGGGTTTATTTTTCTTTGCCCCTACATGTTGCTTGGGGAAAAAAAGGAACATGCTGTGAATTGGTGGTTTGTGAAATTTTGTTAACAACAGAATGCATTTGGATGATGAACAGAATGAAATAGATCGGTCTCCCGTCTTGCATCGTGTGCTTGTCAATTTTTTTTAATGTAAAAAAAAATATCTAGGTTATGTTAGTGTTTTTAAAGAAACAAGAAAAACTTGATATTCGAATCATTAACATGACTAGATCCAATAAGATCAGATAATCTTATTTAAAATACAGGCAATTATAAAAAAATGCATCGTAAAAATAACATTTAGCAACAATTAATGAAAAAAAAGAGTCATCGATATTATATTTATCATGAGAATAAAGGAAAGATTGTCGGAGACTCATCATCACTTTACTGTGAATATCGGCCATCACCGAAAAAGTTTGTTGAGACGGTTCAAACCCCGTTACAAGGGGTTGCACAACACCATCGAAAGAAGCAACATCGGCCGCTAGAGCAATGCCTCAGAAAAGCAAATCAGGCAAAACATAATGAAGTGAGCATCCACTTATATTCAATAAATCCATTCTATTTAATTAAAGAATAAATTTTATTTTTTCAAAAATAAATTTAACAAAGAACAACAAATAAAAAACCCTGAGATAACCCAATAAAAAAAACAAAAGATGTAGAAAGCTGATAAAAAAATAGAGCTCAATCCCCAATGAATTAAATGTTGAAAGATGAAATTTAAAAAAAAAACATTAGTTTAAAAAAATGATAAAATAAAAACAATGCAATCACGGACAAACTTCCTAAAGTTGGGTTAATTTTCCAAACTTACAACCTGTGAAATCTTAGACACAAGCTAACCGAGAAGCTCATATCTAAACCAATTTAATGTTGAAAAAAGAAATTGGATAAAAAAAATAATCTAAAAAATTGGTGAAAGGAAAAAAAAACAACAATCAAAAGAATGAAAATAAAATCTAATAGGAAAAAAATAATGAATGGTGAAATCACAAAAAAAAAAAAAATTTATAAATGATTTCAAATTACATAATTAACAATTAAAAAAATAAAGACCACATTTGACAAAGAAAAAAATAAATAAGGATGAAATCAAAACAAAATCCAAACCTCATAAATCACTTAAAACAAAACAAATAATAATAGAAAGAACTGGGACTAATTGAAAGGAAAGAGAAGTTGAGGGGTTAATATGAGAAATTACAACGCATGATGCAAACACCAAGTAATAAAGAGAGAGAAAAGAAGTGGTCATCAGTGCTAAACCAAATCTTTTTTTTAGTGCATGCGTCACTAGTTCATGGAGGAAACATTGAGGCCTAACCGAGGCTCATAAGCTTGATTGGATCGAGGCCTAACCAAATCTCATATGGCTCAGCCTTCACCTGACCCACCACCTTTTTTTTTTTTTTTTTTTTATCACACATCTTTTATTTTTCTAGGCTACAATGTCAAGTTATACACCTTATAACTCTATCTACATTTCAACTAGAATTGCCACTTATTATAAATGACATGGGCAAGCTATCCTCTGACGAGGTAAGCTATGCAGTAGAATTAACACCTTACCAAGTAAGTAGCTCTAGATTTTTTTTCCCTAAAATAAGCTATTTATTCCCAAAGGATTTTTTTTCCTCATTTTTCAACATAGAAGAAAAATATATAAATCTCCTTTTCCCATTTTCTTACATGATATCTACTTGAAAAGAACTTATACTGACTTCAACATCGAAGGATTCTTCTGCAAGTAACACCACCATCCAACTTGTTATTATCCATAAAGAAAGCCTAGATCTAGTGAGTTTGTTCTAGCTTCATCAAAGGCATCGTCTATGGGAACAAAAATAGAAGCTTTGTTTGTTCCCTTTTTATTACTCTTTTGTATCCTCCACATAAAATTTGAAAGATTAAATCGAAACTAAATAAAATTTATATAAAAGGGTTAAGAAATAAAATTTAGAAATTAAAAGAATAAGAATTGATATAGAAATACTAAAAATAAAAAGGACTAAGATGCGTTTTTTAAGGGTGGAGAGAGAAAATAAAAAAAACTTGTTGGTGACAAACCATCGTACCTTAGCTCACCGGGAGAAAAAAGACACAACGACACGGTGATAGCACGGGTTTGGCCACTAAGAGGTATCACAAGTGCTGCTTAAAGAGCATGGACATCTTCTATGTGTCGATGTGTGTAAACCCACGCTAACAATGTTTTAAAAATTTTAATATTAATTAATTAACTTAAAAGGACGAAACTACTTGTGATGACCATGAAATTAATGATAAAACCATATTAAAAGACTAAAAGGCTTGTATTAAAATTAATTTTTTAAATATTTTTATATAGTTTTTAATATACTAAAATCAAAAATTAATTTTAAAAAATAAAAAATATATTATTTTAATATATTATAAAATAAAAAATATTTTAAAAAATAACAGCTACTAATTATCACTTGTAAGTCTTTAGAGGGAATAAACGGTTGTTGATCTTAAAATACTAGGAAATAAATTAAGAAAGACTTGAAGTAATCCCAACAGCATGGACGGTGGAGATGAAGCACCGTAGGAATGGATGATTGGACCCAACCA
>Ga0325414_1004955_pt1 | contig 13999 bp, 8 predicted proteins | sample PopdelMetagenome_8_FD_206183 | JGI IMG/M metagenome (GOLD analysis project Ga0325414, IMG submission 206183) | Populus deltoides microbial communities from Bellville, Georgia, United States - Leaf-PdKOR-R3 | ecosystem: Host-associated > Plants > Phyllosphere > Phylloplane/Leaf | place: USA...
AACTAGAAACTTTTAAACCTGGTGGTTCGGCCGGGAGTAAAAAGGTTTTTTTCTCTTATTTTTTTTATACACGGAAAAGAAAAAAAAACTAAGATCCTCTGTGACAAATCTAGAAAAACAGCTAACAACAGAGAATAAATTTTTCTTTTTGGAGGAGGGTTCTTCCAAATATATAAATCAGAGTTATTTTTAACTGCAAACTTAGTCATATAGTCAGCACATAAATTAGTTTCTCTCAAAGTATGAAGCAGACAAACTTTTTAATTTCATGTTAGGAGTTCTTTGATGTAAAAAATAACAACTCTGAATAAGTAATACTTGTTAAAATCATCATGAATCAATCGAATAATATATCTAGAATCAGAGTTGCTTATGACCTTTTTGAAACATCTATCTCATGTCATCAATAAATCATATTTAATTGCTAGCAGTTCTGGAAGTAGATTAGAACTAAAACCTCTATAACCTATAAAACTCATCAACAATCTCCCTTCAGAATTTTTTAAGAGACCCCCAAATCCAATCCTTCCCGGGTTCCTAAAAGAGCTACCATTCACATCCAGTTTAATAAATCCTTCTTCAAGCCTTAGGTAAGAGACAGTAGTGGGGTGCTTACACACCTTTGGATTATTCCAAGCATCACAACAAACATCTTTTAGAAAGTGAATTTGACATAATAACAAGTTGTCCCCCAAATACCCATCCCCAAAAGCTAAAATATTCCTCCTTCTCTTTTGAAAGTACAATAAAACAATTAAAATATCTTTTAAACAAAAAAAATTAAAATTGAAGTTTAAAGGCACTTTTATCTTTTCCCAATAGTTTATATATATATATATATATATATATATATATATATATATAATGAAATGGATTAAGGAGAAATTTGATATTTTAATAAGTATAAAAAGTAATTAAAAACAAAAAAAATGGTATGCGCCATCAAGTGGAAGTCACCCATGCCTTTTGAGCACCGCTAGCGGTGCCTCACATCGACCAAAAACCATCTTTTATCGTATCATTAGATGTATCATCACGTCTTCTTCCTTATGAGACGTTATATGTGGTCAAAAGTGTCATAGTTTGTCACCAACAAATTCTTTTTCTTCTCTCGCACTTCCTTCTCTCCTCTCCTAACAAATCGTGCTACCCATGCAAAATTTCAAAGTTGGCCTCTAATCTTTTGAGATTTCAATTTCGATCCCTATTCTTTTAAACTTGGTAGTTCGGCCGGGAGTAAAAAGGTTTTTTTCTCTTTTTTTTTTCTGGTACAGTGAAAAGAAAAAAGTAAAATTTAGGATCCTTTATTCTAAACTCAGTGAATTAGCTAATAACAAAGGATAAATTTTTGGAGGAGGGTTCTTAGCTGCAAGCTTAGTCATATAGTTAACACATAAATTAGTTTCTCTCGAAGTACGTATAAAGCAAAAGAACTTTCTAATTTCATGTCAGGAGTTCTTTGATGTAAAAATAACAGCTCTGAATAAGTGATACTTGTTAAAATCAGCATGAATCAATCGAATAATATCTATAGAATTAGAGTTGCATCTAACCTTTCTGAAAATTCTATCTCATGTCATCAATAAATCATATTTAATTACTAGCAGTTATAGAAATAAATTAGAACCAAAACCTTCATAACCTGTAAAACTCATTAACCATCTCCCTTCAGAATTTCTTAAGAGACCCTCAAATCCAATCATTCCCGGGTTCCTAAGAGAGTTGTCATCCATATCCAGTTTAATAAATCCTTCTTCAAGCCTAAGCCATGAGACAGTAGTGGGGTGCCTATACACCTTTGGATTATTCCAAGCATCACAACACATATCTTTTAGAAAGTGAATTTGACATTATAACTAGTTATCCCCAAATACTCATCCCTAAAAGTTAAAATATTCTTCCTTCTCTTTTGAAAATAAAACAATTAAAATATCTTTTAAATAAAAAAAATAAAATTGAAGTTTAAAGGCACTTTTATCTTTTCCCACTAGTTTTTTTTTTTTTGTTATAATGAAATTGATTCAAGAGAAATTTGATATTTTAATAAGTATAAAAAATAATTAAAAAATAAAAAATGGTACGCGCCATCAAATGGAAGTCACTCATGCCCTTTGAGCACCGCTCGCGGTGCCTCCCATTGACCAAAAACCATCTTTTATTGTGTCATTAGATGTATCACCACGTCTTCTTCCTTATGAGACATTGTATGTGGTGAGAAGTGTTGCAGTTTGTCGCCAACAAATTCTTTTTCTTCTCCCCCACTTTCTTCTCCCCTCTCCTAACAAATCATGCTACCCATGCAAAATGTCAAAGTTGACCCCTAATCTTTTGAGATTTCAATTTTGGTCCCTATTCTTTTGATTTTTAATATTTATTCTTGGATTTTTTTTGTCAAATTTTGAGTTTTTTTTTCAATTATATCATTCAACCTCAATTTGTGATGTATTATTTTTTTTTCAATGTGGTGTTCATTCTTTTTATTTTTCTCCTTTTGGATTCTTTTGTTAAATTGATTCCTCTTTTTAATTTCACTTTTTATTTCAATTTTAATTCTCATTATTTTTTTTATTTTTTTCCTTTTGTTAATTTGATTTTTTCTTTTCAATTTCACCCTTCCATAAAAAATCAAAATTATTTTTTATTTCTATTTTGATCCCTATTCTTTTAATTCTTTTTTTTTTGTTTTAGATCCTTTTGTATAATTGATTTTTTTTTTTCAATTTCATTCTTCAATATTTGATTGGTTATGAATTGGGCTTTTTTGTTTTTCTAGATGGAGTGTTTCTCGTCTAATGAACCAGGTTGAAGGTTTGAAAAGTTAACGGAGATTGACATTTTTTACGTATTTTCATTTTAGCTTTTCATTATTCGAGAATGGTTTTTTAAGAAAAATAGGCTTTGAGATTTTGTTTTTAGTTTTTAAGGTATATACACACTCTTTTCCTTATTAATGTCATACTAGCAGGAGCGTGATTAGTTTGAGATTATTTTTATTATGTTTTGGTAAGAAAAATGAAAAGAAGGAATAGAGTCAAAATAGAACTATAATGTTATTTTCAAATGTTTCCTTTATGTTGTTTCTTCGATATTTCTCTTATTTTGTTTAGTTACTCTTCAGTATTTTCAGAAACATGGAATAAGAACTCCATACTTGATGCATGTGTTTTATTTTCTGTGCTTGCAAAATGTGAAGGTTGCATATATTATTGGAATAACATATGTTGAAAAAGAAATGTCATGTTCTTTGGTTCATGGTTTGAACAAGTTTTCATTGAGTTGATGATGTTTTGATTAAACTTGTTTTAAATAATTAGATCGATGAATTTTCTAGTTTTAGAGTCTAACATAGACCTAACACATGGTTTTTGACCTAAAAATAAATTAAAAAAATACATCAATGATTTTTCATCAAGTCGGTGATATTTTAGTTAAACTTGGTTTTAATTTTCCTAGATCTAAGGATCGTATAGGCCTAAAACAATATTTGAAAGTTTGGTTGAAATTTGAAAGTTTCGAGTTTTTGGATTCCATGTTCCAACATCAAATTGTAAAACCATGGGACATTGGTCTGAATTTTTTTGTGTATTTCAAAAACTCTCAATTGAAAAATTTGCAAGTCAAAGGACCGGATATGGAGAACCATAATAATAATTGAGTAAAAATCTAAAAGGCATTGGGTGTTTATTGTTGAGCCAACATTATTCATATATTCACAAAATATTATGTACATGCTGTGTATTTTTTAATAATTCATTTTAGTTCTTGAAATTTTATTTTATACGATTCATCCTAATTAAATGCCAATTAAATCTGAAATCTTATTCAAAAGTGAAATTGAAAGAAAGAGTACCAAAATAAAAAAAGCATCAAACATTTGTGGTGTGCCAGAGATTGTATAAAAATATACTTAGGTCTTAATCATAAAAAAGAACGCAATGTATATAATTTAGGTCCTCTTAACTTTTTTAAAAAATCAATTTTAGTACATAAGTTCATTTGTGCTATTTTTCAATCCATGATTAAAGAGAAAGAGGGGTTGCTGGATTTTAGCAATAAGAGAGAAAGTTGTTGTTCAGTCCATTTCCGGTCATCAAAATAGGTTTTCTTAGTGTCCACAAGTTCCATGAGATGAGATGGGTTTCAGAGTGGTTGTTTAAAGTCTCAATGTTGCATATAAAACTAGATCTGAGTCGAGAAATCTAAAACTAAAATGATTTGATTTTGGGTTTTGAGACCATTTTTTAGGTATTTTTAGGTTTTCTTAGTGTCCACAAGTTCCATGAGATGAGATGGGTTTCAGAGTGGTTGTTTAAAGTCTCAATGTTGCATATAAAACTAGATCTGAGTCGAGAAATCTAAAACTAAAATGATTTGATTTTGGGTTTTGAGACCATTTTTTAGGTATTTGCAGTTGATGGAATGGTTTGTAGATATTATAAGGGTGTTGGTAAAGTATTTTTGGGTTGAAGTAGCTTGAAAATTAGGTTTTTTGGGCAAAAGACTAGCTGTTTGATTTTCCATCCACTATAGTCGTGGTCAAATTCTGGGCTTGCAAATGACACGTCGTTTGCATTGGCAAACGATGTGTCACTTATTTATTTTTTTTCAAAAATATTAAGGTGAATGATGTGTCACTTGCTCAACTTTTTTCAAAAACATTGAGACGGATGACGTGTCATATGCCCATTTTAAAAATTAATAAGTCTAGGTCCGCAGGCTCTTTTTGGCCCTTTTTTAAGGTTGAATATAAATTTATGTGGAAAAAATATTGAACCCGGCTAAATTTGTGGTCCAGATCACGAATTTGACAAGTTAAACCATAGTAACTAAGCTATTTTTTTTCTTCTGATATTGCTTTTTTTTTTTTTTTACTGATATCGTTTTTTGATATATCCTTTTTAAATTTATTTTTTAATTAATATCTCTCATCTGTAATTTTGTTTTGCTTATTTAATTTTTTTTGGATAGAGGTTGTTATTTTTTATATTGTGTGTATTTATTTTTTTAAAATATTATTTTGATTCATCTATATATATTTTTTTGTATACAAGAACTTTATTTTTAAAATAAAACATGTTTATTTTCAAATAATATTTTTTATATATACAACCTTGTATAATATTTTTCCCACTTTTATTTTATTTAATCAATTTAATACGTGAGTCTATTTTTAATATTATTTGATTGAATAAAAAATTAATTTTAATTAAAAGAATTCAGTGAATATAATCGGGTAAATATTCCTTCTTACAAGATTAAATATCTTGATTTATACCCATCTTTCTATTTTTTGAATTTTATTTTTAATTATCATTGATTTTTTTTATTAATACATATAATTCTCATTTTATATATATATATATATATATATATATATATATATATAGAGAGAGAGAGAGAGAGAGAGAGAGAGAGAGAGAGAGAGAGAGAGAGAGAGAGCTTCTCGATTTATATTTAAAGTTTTTTTTTTATGTATAAAAAAATACATTAAAAAAACCTAATAGAATTCTTTTATAAGAAAAAACAAAAAAGGTCTGAAACGTGGAGCTCGTGTTGATTCTGTTGAATGTCAAGGAAACACATATATACACGAGTGATTAGAAATATGTGCTGATCGCAGGCAACTGGCTTGTTATTTATTGTACTGATGCTGTATATATTAGGTGGTAGGTAGGGAGTAAAAGTTAGTGTCAGCTACTTATAATCTTGCAGGCCGTACTGACACGACAAACTAAAAATGTATCCACGATTAAAATAATTTATTTATTAAAATAGTGATATAACAATATTTTTCTAACTAAAAAAACATTTCAATTTAATATGAAGAATAAAATGATATTTTTATCATGATACAATTATTTTTTATAAATTATATAAGATTAAATTGAACATTTCTTTTTGCATAGTAAAAATATAAATTTAACCCTAGAATAAAAAAAATATAATACCTATTAGTTAGGAATGTTTTGGTATTTTTAATTTTTTTTGTCTTTAAAGACAAAATTAACTTAACTCTCTTACAAAAAAATTTTATATATAATTTTATATTAGTTTTATTGTAGATTTGAAAGTTATTTAAGTGTGTTTTTTTTTTTTTGCGGTTAACATATATTAAATGTAATTAAAAAAATACTAGTGTCATGCAAGGCATATGAACACCCCTTTCTTTGGTCAAGGGCGCATGTGGGGTTATTCAACAACCACATAATACTTTCTGGAGTGATATTTAAAAGGTCTTAGCACTACCGACTAGATGAGCTGACACATGTTCCAAGATTCACAGTAGTTTGAAAGTAGTGGCCATTTCTTAACTTTTTTTTCTTAATTTGCTCTCAATGGAATTTTTTGTTGTTTCTTAAAATAACCTAGTTATTTTAAGTCTTTTTGTTTATTGTTCTTTATTGATTTGTTTTTGCTAATTATTTAAACTTATATTTTTTTATCTTGATCTCTTCTTTCAATATTTCAATCGATTTTCTTAAACAATTTGTAAGGTTAAGATTATTTTTCTATTTCATCCCTGTTATTTTATTTTTTATTCGGATTTAATTCTCACTCTTTTTATTGTTATTTATTTTATTTGAGAATTTTTTTTATTTTTTTCCTTTATGATTTTCCACTGATTTTAAAAATAATCCGAGTTTTCTTGAGTTTTTTTTTTAATTATTGCTTTTTGTTGGATTTACTTTGGCTGATCAAAATTTAGAGTTTTTTTTTTAATTATTGCTCTTTGTTGGATTTACTTTGGCTGATCAAAATTTAGTCTTCTTTTTTTATATAGCTATTTGTTTTGTTTGAGATTTATTTTTATAATTTCATCTTCCATGGTTTTTTGTTCTATCAAATTTAATCCCCATTATTTTTATTGCTATCTTTTTTGCTTTTGAAATTTTTCAAAATTGATTTTTTTTCTTCATAATTTCATCCCTAAAAAATGAATTTGGCTGCAATTCAACTTCTTGATTCAAATCGAGTTTGAGATTTCATGGGTTGACTTCAATTTTTTTTATTTTTAAATTTATTTATTTTAATTTCACTATTCACCATTTGATGTATTGAAAACTGATCTTCATGCTTTTTTCTCCCTTTCCTTATAAGTGGTGCTTTTCTTTCTATTTATTTTTTCTATAAGGTTATCTCAATCTTATATCCATTTTCACGAAGTTTATAAGTTAACGTAGTTTAATTGAGTTTTATTTCTTGTTTTTTTTCTTCTAGTTTTTCCCTTTAAAAATGAATTTTTTATACTCCAGATGGCCTCATATTGATTTGTTTTTTAAATTTTTTGTTGTTATTTTTTTATCATTTTTTTTTATCATTGTTATATTTTTTATTCATATTATTAAAATTATCAATTGAGCCGGTGACTTGGTGGGATGGAGGATTTTATTTATATATTTTTATCCTAATTTTATACTCATTTTATTTATTCAAATGTTTTCTTAGCATTTTTTTACGATGAAAAAAACTAGTTACGAGCCATAAATCTAGTAATATCAATACGCTCATTAACTAATAGGCAACCTCCTCCTCGAGTGAACAAGAACCTCCCTACATGGGATAAAGGATTTTATTTATATGAGTATCCAATCCAATATGAAAATTTTAATTAAAAATATTTATTAAAACCATATGAAATAACATTCTCAAAATTTTAATTAGAAAACCAAAATCATAAAATAAAATCCTTTTGTAAATCATAATATTAAATCTAAAATCCAAATCAATACAAAAAACAATGTATATGTCTAAACAAAAAAATTCAAAACAAAAATTATAATATCAATTAAGATGATGGGTCACTCCAAATCCGAGCCAAATAAAACCATGTATTCAATTTAATTTGATAAACTGGATAAAAAATCAATTTGATTGGCCCAATAATATACAATAATATAGAATAACGGATACATTAAGAATGTATGAAAAGCAACAATCCTAGTAACTTACCAAAGCATATCTATCTATATAAAGTACTATTGATCTTTAAATCATTGGAATAAGATGTATCTCACCTATATTTTTAATTTTTCTAAATAAAGTATCATTATATTTATTATTGATTATATTTATTTATAGTTATCAAACTTGGTTCTGCTTGGAGGTTGAGCTATAAACTCAGATTCTAATAAAGGTTAAGTTAAAAATTCAATTAGTTAAGAAACTAACCAAACTAAACTCATTGCCTTGATCAAAACCTAGTTCATCTTATCAGATCAACTCATTATGCTACTCATTATGCTATTATATATGATACAAATTGATTTTAATATCATATATTGTTTCTATCAAGAGAAAATATTGAAAAAATTAGTGATTTATAGAATTTAAAGCTTCGATATATTGTCTCTTTACAAACACCATTACAAATGGAGTATGAATACACTGATAAGATAATATGATAATTGATACACAAATGGAATATGAATACATCTAAAAGGCTATATGATAATTAATATATTTATATATGATATAGTTTTTATCACTAGATATATGATTCGTGTTATGTTGTGGTTCAGGTCAAATTTTTCCTAATATAAAAAAATGATACTTAGATGATGATAGTGTTTTTAAATAACAAGATAAATCTGGAACCCAAGTCATTGATTTGAATAAGTTCAATGAGCTTGATTAATTTAATAATATGATTATAAAAAAAACTAGTAACAATAAAAAAATCCACAAAAAATGACAAGGACTACTAAAAATCCCGAAGTTTAATTACCACTAAATCAAACACTAAATGAAGAATAAAATCAATTTTAAAAAGGATAAAAAAACTTTAGTTAACTCAAGCTAACTCGATTAATTCCCGATCCATGGTATGAGATCAAGATAGCCCCGTTAAAAGAAAAACAACAAAACTCATAAAGTTGAAGGCCCAATAATACAATATCAAAGGATGAAATTGAAAAAAAAATTATAAAAAATTAAAAAAGACCGAAGTCAAATTGGGTTAATTTATAAAACTTGTGACTTAGGTCGTGAAACTGAATTACCTCGTAAAAGACAAATTTGAAAAAATCATGAAGCAAAATTCTCAATTATCCAAAATTAAAAAACCAAAACAAATAATAATTAAAATAATGAGGATCAAATTTGATATAAATATTAAATGAAATAAAAGAATAAGGGATGAAAATGAAAAATAAAGTAAATCAAGAAAATGATAAAAAAACAAAAAAAAATAGAAATTAAAAGAATAGGAACCAAATTTGACAGCTGAAAAAAAATTAAAGGATGCAATTGAAAAACAATTCTAATTTTATAAATTATTTCAAATAAAAAATTAGTAATAAAAAAAATAGAGGCCAAATCTGAAGGAAAAACATTTTCTTATTTTTTTAAGGGTAATTTAATCTTTTAACTATTTTGAAAAAAAAATGAAAAGACTAGGAAGCCCCTATACACTATGATAAAATATTTTTCTTTTTAAAAGTAATCTCATTAAAAGACCATTTTACCCTCCAATTTGCATTTCCTCAGCTTATATTGTGGAGGGCAAAAATACTATTATGCTATTACAAAAAAAAAAAACCTAAAAAGATGGGGAAAACACTGTTCACACAGACACAGATCAAAGTGGATGGCAATAGTGTTTTCACTATCTTGCCTTTTAAAGAAAAACACTTTGCCAAGTGTTTGGGGGTATAATTTTCTTTATATAGGGACAATTTCGGTGTTTTTAGATTGAGTGGGGGCAATATAGGTAATTTGCTTTTTGTCTTTATATAATTAGGGTTAGTTTCATATTTTTATATAATGAATGCATAGTAAAATAGTCTACTTACCCTTGGAAGCAAGGGAGGGCCATTTTGTGATTTTCCAATTTTATTGCATAGTAAAAAGCCCTCCGAGCCCTTAATGTTAAATAATTTAACTATTAAATTAAAGGGTATTCATGTCATTTTGTTTATGTTTTTTTTTGTAATTAATCAGTAAGGGTGCGGTTATTTAAGTATTTAAGAGAAAAAAAAGCAGCCAAAATGGTCATTCTGAGGTGACATCAACTTTATCTTGGTGTCTCCTTCATGGATATGTGACACATGGACCAATAGGATCTTCGGTTTGTCATCAGAGGCCATTTTATTTTCTTCTTTCTATCCCCCTTCTTCCTCAATGTTTGCGCCCTCCCACTTGATTTTCTAAGCCAACCTCTAAACTTTAATTTCTTTTTTATTTGGCCCCTCTACTTTTGGTTATGAATTTTTTTTTTATAATAATTCATTGAAATAGTTTTTTTTATTTCAATTTCATTCTCATTGATTTTTTTTTGTTTTGTCAAATTTGGTTCTCGATCTTTTAATTGTTATTTGTTTTTGTATGAGATAATTTTTAGAATTGCTTTTTTTTTTTATTTTACAATTCCACACTTCTTATATAAATTTAGGTCTCATTCTTTTTATTGATGTTTTTTTCTCGCTTTGCAAAATTTTCAAAATTTGAATTTCTTTACCTGATTTAATTCTTTAATGTTTAATTGGTTTGGATTTGACCTTCTTTAAGTCCGTGTCTAAGATCTCACGGGTTGTAAGCTTTGAAAATTAACCTAGTTCTATGAGCTTTCCACTTTGTTTTTGTTTTTTTTATTTATCATTTTTAAAAGCTAATATTTTTTTTCGATTCACCCTTCAAAATTTATTTTTTTGGGAATTGAGTTTTTTTTTTTTGCATGCTTTCTATGATAGATAATGTCCATTATTGCGGAGCATGCGATGTCGAGCAACGACGGGTCTACCTCTTGAGAGGTGTGTGAAATGGGGTTTTGGATATAATCATAAAATTATGATTATAAGATTCAAGAGTTACCATATAGTATTATAGTTACTAGGAAATCTATGGTATGTGAGAGTCTGGGTAAGAGACTTGTTATGCAAGGGGAAGATACATCACCCACAGTGCACCCTACTTAAGGTAAACTGCATTGTTGTTTGATTGTTTTTCTGTGTCATATTTTTATTCATTGATGTTTTTTCTAAGGTCCAAGGTAGATCTTCCTTCATGAAGAAGTCTTTACCTTATTAGGTTAAAATTTAACTGTTTTAAGACCCGAATTTTATCATCACATTTATTTTCTAAATTTAACTAATTCCTAATGTTCCAAACAAAATAATTGTTATGGTTTTTTTGTATTTTTTCCAAATCTTAAGGGATAATCATAAACTAGTTATGATACCTATTTTGCATTTTAAAACACGAAAAAGAAGCGACTTTTATTTTTTTTAATGAAAAAATGCTTCGTAAACTTTTAGAATTCGACCGTATGCACAAAGACAAAACATCTTTTTTGTGTTTTTGGGAAAAGAAAATTAAAATTGTTGAATTTTCAAAAATGTTTTAAAGAAAAGTTTCAGAGAAAACTAGGTTTTTTTAATATTGGGTCTATATCTTACAGTGTAAGTCTACAACCTGATATTATGCAAAATAGTTGGAAAAACATGCAAGAAGCTCGCAAATATTTTTAAAATACCTTTTGAAAAATTTGATTTTTTTTAAATATTTAAATATTATTATTAAATAAATTTGTTTGGGCTAGCCTAACCATCTAGCCTAGACCTAGCCGGGTCAGGTTGGGCTGACAGGCGGTCCAACATACCTACCCTCCTTTTTTTTTTATTGGGCTAGACCTGGCCCAACCCACATGGTTAGGCCAAAACGGGTCCGGCCCAAGCCCTATGTTTGTTAGACTGGCCCCACGACCATGCTAATTATCTTGCAATTTGCATGCAAAATTATGCAATGGCCACCACGAGGGGGGTGGGGGGGAATCTTGTCTAGCCTGAGGTAGAGGGTTATTGGCGACATTCCTGATAGTGTAAGGAAGATCGACATGTGGGTAGTGGTGGCAACAATGATGGAGACGCGGTAGAGTAAGAGGGGAAATGTTGGCCGAGAGAAGAGAAAAAAATTGGGAAAAAGAGCTGATGATTTTCCATCTTTGGCTTCAGATTTCTCCATTCTTAGGGCATGAAATCTACCTTTATTTATAAGAGGTGGAAGAGGGATATTTTGTCTTGTGCCAAATATTGGTATTTGACTTGAACTAGAAGGATCCCAACCGTTGGTTCAAAATTGCCATCAAGAACTGTCAAATCTCAAAATTGTACGAGTTGGCTTCTTTAGGGTGGCACTATCACATCTGTGGTGTCAATCAGCCGGAGGGAGCCATACTAGGGTGTAGTAAAATGTTAGGCCATCATGGTGGTACATGTTTTGTCAAATTTGGTAAAAAGACAAAGCATTAAATGCACCTGAAAAGTAGTCATTTGAGCAGTTTTTTTGGGCTAAAAGAAGAAGAAGAAGAAGAAGAAGAAGAAGATGATGAACAGTAACCAGACAATATGTTGTGTGGATTTTTAATTTTTTTTTCATTCTTTTAAACAACGTCGTTTTGGACATTTTAGAGTTTTAATTTAGGAGTTTGAACAAAGTTCAGTTTGGTCATTTGACTTTTAATTTATTTCAATTGCACCCCTAATTGACCATCAACTTTCAATTTTATGTAATTTTGCTCCTGTTGAACTTCAATGTCAGCCCTAGATTTCAGTGCCTTCTCACTTTGGTCCTTGATTTTGAATTTATGCAAATTGACCCTTAATTGACCATTAAACTTTCAATTCTTTTCAATTTTGCCCATGATTTCAATCAATTGGGTCTTTAGAGTTCAACGTTTTTTTTTCCAAAATGGTACTTGACTGTGAATTTCTTTAATTTAACCCTTAATTGACCCCAAAAATTTGATTTTCTTGCGATTTTACCCTTAATTTGAACCAGTTGACTTTGTAAAAATTAAATTTGGTTCTCTAAAATTCCAATCTTCTCAATTAAACTCAATTTGGGCTCCCAAACTTAAATTTTCACCAATTAAGTCCATAACAAAATTAATTTGACCCATTTAAAACATAATGAAGTTCTTGCAATTAATGAAATCCTTTAATTTGACTTAAACATAATTAAATTTTAATTTGATCCATGATTAAATCAAATTCATCTATTAAAAATTTAATTATGTTCATAGACTTAATTTTTATGCAGATTCATTCAATAATCATTTAATTTGATCTTAAATTTGCATTTTATCTCTGTCTTCAATACAAATAAGGTATGATTAAGCTCTTAGTTTCATCTAAAATTACAACTTGAATTTTTTATATATATTAAATCCTCTCAACTTATTTTTGCTAAAATACTAGCCTTTTTGTTATTATTATTAATTTTTAATTTTAAAATAAAAAAATATAAATTTTAAAGAATAACTGAAAAATGAGTTATGACATCCATAATTAAATAGCGGTAGGTTTCCAACGCGGTGTGCACTGTGCTAGAGCAGATAGTACTCCTCCCTTAGGTACTGCAACCAGCAGTGAAGGAAGCTCATTACTGCACACTGAATTCAGCTTAAGACTATAAGAGAGGGCCTTAGCCATAACCTGACCTGCTTGGAGTTCTGAACCGAAACAAGAATCTGAACCACCGACATTGGTCCGAACAAAGAAAAGTTCCATAAAGCTAAAAAGAAAAAAAAAAAGGAAAAGTTTAATTAGTTCTAGTGACTTTACAGACTTAAAGTCGACGAGGGAGTTGTCCTCTGTTACAAGATTTCTTCTTCTTCTTCTTCTTCTTCTTCTTCTTCCATTCCAGTTGTCATTACTTGCGTACTTGTATTCTTCGGAGAGAGCTAGTAGTTCTGTTGAGTCTGAGAGATGGTGGATGAGTGTTACAACAAGAGCATGTGGTCTTTCACGCTAGTGGTCCTGTTGTTAGTGTCATGCACTATTGGGGAAGACCCTTATAGGTTCTACACATGGAATGTTACTTATGGTGATATCTACCCTCTTGGAGTGAAGCAACAGGTGAGGTGACAAGGCCCCCAGCCCCCCCTTTTTGTTTTTTTCTAATTTTCTAAGATGGTGATTATATGGAATTTTGTATATAATTAATGGCAGGGGATATTGATAAATGGGAAGTTTCCAGGCCCACAGATTGAGTCGGTGACAAA
>Ga0325414_1004958_pt1 | contig 13995 bp, 3 predicted proteins | sample PopdelMetagenome_8_FD_206183 | JGI IMG/M metagenome (GOLD analysis project Ga0325414, IMG submission 206183) | Populus deltoides microbial communities from Bellville, Georgia, United States - Leaf-PdKOR-R3 | ecosystem: Host-associated > Plants > Phyllosphere > Phylloplane/Leaf | place: USA...
AAATATATTCAATTCAAAAAATAAAATATATATTTGATAAAGATAGATAAAATCATAAACTCGATCCCCTCTCTTTCTCTCTCACTACCCTCTCTCTCATTGCAGCTCTCACTCTCTTTCTCATCATCGCTGCACAATCCCTGTATTACCATCTCATTTCTCTCCGTGAAAGAGCACAAGAGCGCACTCTTTCTTGCCTCTCCTTCATCATCAATGATCGATTTCGACCCAATTTGTGATCGTCTCATAGAGAAATCACAAACCCAGTAAAGAAATCACAAGGCAATTTCTATGCTATGATCGATGAGGATTGCAGGGGTTTAACGTTGATGGACGGTGGGATAGTAATGATGGTTTTTGTGGTTGTTCATGGCTGAGAATCGGATGGAGAACTTGGGGGGAATTGGTGAGGTGGTGGGTATTGGAATGAGTGGTAGATTTTGCTCCTTCGATTTAAATTTTAGTAAATTTTGGATCATTTATTAAATATTGCTTTGTATTTACATTTTTTTAAAATGTTTTTTTTTCTGAAATATTAAAAGTAATAAGTAAAGCTCCTTATAAGTAATAGGTGCAGCTCCTTATAAGCCATCAATTCTGCAGCATATATCCAAGGATACAAAATCGTTGCCACGAATTATCCTGTGATCAAAGACTTTCTTTGCCACTGAATAAATAGCCCAATCAGATGCGTGATTAATAAAAACAAATTCACAATTAATAGGTTCCCTCACCAATCGCGCATTAATAAGAACAAATTATTCGTTTTTGCAATTATATATATATATATATAAAACAGCATTAATTTATACTCTCTTCTTTACGGTCAGAACTGACTCTCACATCCAAAATCTATTTTACCATTTATGGAACTCTGCAAAAACTAGACAAGGACTCGATTGAGTCAGAAGGAAATAGCGGCATCAATGATTAAGGGAACTCGGAAAACTTTTTGCTCAACGAAGTTTATTTTTGTATTTTAAAAAATATTTTCAAAAAATTTAAATATATTTTAGTTTAAATTAATATTTTTTTAATATTTTAAAATTATTTTAATTCGCTGATGTTAAAAATAATTTTTAAAAAATAAAATATATATATTATTTTAATATATTTTTAAATAAAAAACCTTAAAAAAATATCCGTAAACACACTTTCTCGCATTCAACCATCTTAACGATCATCTTTCAATCAAATTAATATTACCAACAACAATGATCTTATCAGTAATAAAAATTATCTTTAGAAAAATCTAACGTACAGCTACACATGCAAAGAGCGCCTCAGACGGAGAGAATTCAGTGGCCAATTTTGACGCCGGATAAAATAAAATAAAAATCTTGGACGCCATTAATCTCTGCGATAATTCTATCCATTTAAAAACTTAATTTTTTTTTATAAAAAGTTAAATTATTAGGTGAGATTTTTAAAATAAATAAAACTTTTTTAAACTTTAAATTTATATAGACTTATATTAATTATCCTCTAATAAAATTATAATATAATTTTAAAGAATTATTTTAATTTAAAAACTTAAATTATTAAATAATATCATAAAATATCATTTATATTATCCTCTATCCATTATAATATTTTTAACACATCTCTATCTCACAGGGATGTGCCTCTTTTATTATTTTTTTATTTACGTGGGTGTCCGGGCCAGCTTACGTGCACCACGACTAATCCCACGGCCTACTGAACATCCTGTAAGCCCAGTAGACAAGTAAAGCACCGTGGGGGTGACAGGTGTGCACAAAGAGAATCAAACCCAGGATGCTGGGCAAGACAATCCTTGTCACTGACCACTAAGCTAGACCCTCTTTTATTACCCTCTTTTATTACTTGATAAGGCAAGTCATGGTTGTTGAGATTCGTAAGTAAATAGATATTCACCGAAATCTTAGTTAAATAGATAAATAGTCAACTACAAGAGCCGGGGGGTGAAAAATTCAGGTAATTACGTTACTTCTATGCAATTAAAAAAGAAAAAGGTAGTGGTAGTAATATTCCAATTTGTTTAAAAAAAAGTAAAAAAAATGAAATTTCTTGTTCAAATGCAATATTCTTTTCTATCCACAATATTAGAAAAATAGATTTTCAAATTTGTATTGAGTTTTTAAGACATGTTTTTTATATTTTTTACAATTACTTTTAATATAATTTTTTCATATGAAAAAAGATTAAAGTTATAGATATTATAATTTTTTTATACACAAGAATTTTTAATTATATTAAAATTTAAAATTATTTTATTTTGTATTTTGATATTTAGGTAATTTCATAAATTTATTTATTTAGAGTTGATATCCTTTCGTTATTTTTTTAGAATGATATTTTATATTTTTTAAATTATCATAAATACAAACAATCAAGATGGATTACTTGAATTATGATTTCTTAATTATGAAAATATTCTTGATATATTTTTTTCTAAAAAAATATTTTCTGTTTTTTTTTGTACAAATGAACCTATTTTCAATGATTTTATGTGATTAAACAGCCATTATATTTTTTTTCACATCTAAAAATCCAATAAGAAACTACTCTAATATGACCAAGCCAAAACCCAACGTAAACCCTGAAGAGAATTTATTGTTATTGCACCCCTAAATTAAAAAATTACATTCCCCCGGGGGAAAAAAAAAACTGTAGCACGACATCTGATTGCCCTTATTTTATTTTATTTTTTTAAAATCTTTTTCCTCCCATTAGTCTAGCCTATTGGATGTTTTCATGCAGAGGATAGAGTGGTATTGAAAGCACAGACCTAGATTGATATTTAGCCTCTACAAATTTTGCTTGAGTTATGGATTTTGTAGATTATACGCTATTGATGTCGATCATAGTTTTGAGTTATTTTGATCCATAGGCCAAAGCGACATCAAGCCTGCGTAAACGTTGCTTGAGTTATAGTTTTTATAGTGTACAAAATATTAGGTAGCGTTTAATTATTGTTTTGATATAAAAGAGATAAAAAGATAGAAATATATTTGATTAAAGAAAAAAAAAATAAATTTATCTCTAAAATAATTTTGAAGAGATTTTTATATTTTCAAAACAAAAGGTATAGAGAAAGCATATTTTTAGAAATAATATTTATTATTTATTATTACTAAAATATCATTGTAAAAAACTCTCAATTTCAAAATTATCCCACTAAAACATGTAAGGATAAAAATATTTATTATTATAATTTAAAAATCTAACTCAAAGATCGATTTAGGACAAAGCTCGGGGCATTAGTCAAGACCCCGGGTCACGGGTTGGGTTGACTTAGGTTAACGTAAGAATAAAAATAGTTATTATTATAATTTCAAATTCGATTCGGGAGTGATCAACTCGAGACAAAGTTTGGTCACAAGTGAGGTAGATCGTTGACCTTAGTCAATGTAAGGACAACAATAATTATTATCATAATTTTAAAACTTGACTCAATGATCGAGATCTTAGTCAGGATAAAAAAAGTGATTATATATTATCAAAGTTTTAAAAGTTGATTTTAGAGTCAAGGCCTAGGTCACGAATCAAAAAGATTGGCTCTTATTGATCTGAGTTAATATAATAATAAGCATCCAAAAAAAGCTCAAGTCGTGGATCGAGAGGGTCAATATATATGAGTTTCATGTGTAATTTATGCATTTCTTAAAAATTCTATCATAGATACAAATAGATATTTCAGATAAGTTTCACATCCAGATTTCCATTAAAGATATTTAAGCATTTCTTTAAAATTATAGAAAATATGAATAAAAAAAATTACCATAATCAATTTATTGTGCTCTTCTTGGAGAATCACGTGGCTCAAGTACAGCAGATGTTTTAGGTAGAATTTTATAGTAGGGTTTATTAGCGTTTCTCAAGTAAGGGAGGGTGTAAAACAATGCAAAAAATAAAGATAAAATTACCACCCAAGAGATAGTACAAGAGATGTGTTTAGATAATAATATTCAGGTTTTAGTTTTACTACCATATATATCAGCTAATATTTCTAGCATTACTTGTTCCAAAAAAAAAAAAACACACGAATTACTTTCATGAATACAAATTTCGTAACTTCGATCGGTAGAAATGGTCGGCAACATTTATTTTTCACTGTTCTTGGAGAAGGGAACGCAAATTTCGCAACTTCATTGTTGATATAAACGAGAGCCCATCAGCCGATTTATTTTACTTCGAAGCATGTCAGATTATTCAATGAAAGAGGACGAGAGATGTAGAGAAATTTACCTCTCTATTAACTTGACCCCAAATCATCAGCTTGTATTCGTTTCGTTAAATACAATGCACCAAACACATTTTGCTCACTCTTTCCGCAATCAAATCTGAAGTAAAATATTCATGAAATTTGAGGATTCGTTCCTAAAAACAAGTTTTCCGAGGTTCGTTTCCAATATAGCTCTTGGTGTCGATCTTTCCATTCACTGAGAAAAACAGTTTACATATATATATAAAAGATAAAAAACATATTTTTTAAATATTTTTAAAAAACTTCATTTATAGTTTTTTTCAAGATTATTATTTATCTGAAGTCAGCTCTGATCATATTTTGATGGAAAATGTTTAAGTTATTGGAACTGAAATTCTGCTTTATAATTATAAACGAAGACTTGGGATATATATAAACAGAAAAACAATACAAAACATGGGGCTTCTCATTCATGTTTAGTTCTTTTTTTTATGTAATTTATAATTATAATGTTTCCTTCTACCCATAACACGCTAGCTTTGCTCCAAAAACATGTATTATTGATCGAATTGGGTCCACTGGAAAGCATAGGAGAGTGGACGTGTGGGTTTTGACCCAATTTCTAACTTCTTTATATTTTAGTGTTTTGATAAATAGTATATTCAAATCAGTGTGTGCATTGATGGACACTCTTGTTTTTCAAATAAATTTATTGGCACAATTTTTGAAAAAATAAATTATTTTAGATATTGATTATAAGAGTCAAAATTTATAACAAATCTCTAAAATCACGAAACCTCCCTTTTTTGTTTACCCATCATCAAATTTATTGACCGGTGAAAACTGGTCACGGTGGTGGTCGGCACAGCAAGAGTGACTCACATGGGCGGCCATGAATTTTGTAGGGGCACTTAATGTAGACTACAATAAATCCGTTTAGTGGCAGCAGCATGTTCCGACACTGCGTTCGTGGGGTGCAGGATTTTTCTTCTCTCTCATATGTATTTTATCCGGGTTATCCGGAGGTTTTTTTGGCTAAGAGAGTACGAACTTTGATTTGATAAGGTATATACCTGTTTGTTAACTTTGTTTGCTGTTTATATGCTTGTCAAGTACAATTGTTTATATATATACACACACACACACACACACACAAAAAGGAACTTAATCAAACAATATTATATATATATATATATATATATATATAATATTGTTTGATTAAGTTCCTTTTTGTTTCGAAATTACAATATCTTACACTTTCTAAGGTGTACTTTATTCTTAAGACAAACAAGAATATTCCCCACTTTTAAACAAAAAAAACAAAAAATTTTTTTATGATATACATTTCTTTTTAAAACAAAATGTAATTTTTTTAGAAAACATGAGTAACTCAACCTGGTACTTTTAAACAAAAACAAAATATATTTTTTATGATATCCATTATATTTTAAAAACAAATGAAATTTTTAGGAAACATGATACTCAATGACCAAACCTTGTTGCTTTCATCTAACGACATAAAATAACATAGTTCAACTCAAAAGTTTATTGGGATAGTTGGGGACTTATATGAAAAAATTGGGATATAAATGTTTAATTTCATAAAAATAGAGTTGTAGACAAGATATTTATCTTTTATTTTCAAAAACTTTCATGCTATTTGGAGGTCTATAACTCCACAACGAACTCTTGAAAGGTGTTAACCTAATTATCATGAACTGTCAAGCAAGAAAATAAACAAAGACTAAACGAAGTGTCGTCGGAGTTAAACCCTAAAAATTAGAGTTTTTAATTTGAGATTTAGCAAAATTTTAATTTAGTCTCTATTCTTCCAATCGTAACATATACACCCTTAATTGATACAAAAAACTTTGTTATTGCATGTAATTTAACCTCCCTATACTCAGATATCAGCCTCGAAGTTTAGCATTATTTTTATTTTAGTTCTTGATTTCTGATTCGTTCAATTGGACCTCCAATTAACAATCAGTCTCGCGCGTCTTGCATATTGGTCCTTGATTTTGGATTTTTTTTCAATGAAGTCTTTAATTGCTCATCAGACTTTAATATTTATGCAATTAAGCCATTGATTTGCCAAATTAATTCTTAAAAAATTATTATTCGACCCCAGACTTTAATTTCTTTTAATTAAAGCCTAGATTGACTTTAAAAATCAGTTTTTATTGCAATTAAGCCCCCGATAAATTCAATTAAATATTGAAAATTTTCAATTAAGTCCTTAAACATCTATTTTTGATTTTGTTTCTCCTCAAATTAAAATTTCTTCACCAGTAGGGTCTTTATTAGTTGAAAATATGCTGTAAAATTTTTAATTTTGTATATTTTAATCCTTCTCAGCCTGTCTTTGACAATTTGTTAGGCATTCTAGTATATTTTTCGACTTTCTTCTAGCATTTTTCAATTTTTATATTTTTCCCTTTTTTTTTAAGTTTTTTCTGTTTATGTGGGGTTCCAAATATAGGTAACAATATATACACTCGAATACTAAAGAAACAAAAGTACAAATACGTCACAAATACAAATAAGAAAAAAACAGAATACTAGAATAGAAAATAATCAAAATGTTCAATGAATTACAAATATCTAATGATCTCGTTTTTCATTCTGAACCAAGTCTTGCCTATGATCTACTCGATTACATGTGAAAAGAAAAAAAATGGTAACAAATATTATTCACTTACAATTTGTTATTGCCTTTTCTTTATCAATCAACTCCACAGGAGGTTCTTAGACTCAGAGAACGCCCACACTTTCTTTTTGACCATGCCCACCCAAAGAGTTCGTGCCGTGAATCAAGAAACAAAGCAGCACCAAAACTCAATAAGAAACCGCTGGGAAGTTCACACCCCTTTTCTCTTGATCACCAAATTCTCCAAAACTATTAACAAGTCGAGTTAGAGCCAGCTCGTATTTACGTACTATTAATCGATCATGCTACACCACAAATCACTTCATATCTCCACCGACCAGAGTCACATTTTCAATCATTTGTCAAAATATCTATCAGTCATCCGCATGATTTTCAATCGATGTCTATCATCATCCCATCAATAAATCAAAAGTACGAGAATATACAAAAAAAAAAAAAAAAGAACTTCAAAAGTACATAGTGATTTGGCATGCCCAAGAGGGATTTACCCTGATCCAGTACCTTTCACATTGACAATTGTGCGTATTGTTTAACTATAATCATGATGGTTGGTATGTTGACAAAAAAAAAAGGCTTACTTTTTTTTTAATTCAAAATTCAAGGTTAATATTATAGGAATAAATTTTGTTTGAATGTAAAAACTGATATAGTCTTCTAATATCAATTAATGTAGACTAAAAAAATTCAACAAAAACAACAAGACTAAGAAACTTTATTGAATAGGGTAAATTCTAATTAGGAATTTTTTTATTTAATATTTTAATATACAAATATTATAATCTAAACTTTTTATTACAACTCTTCTAGAATACTTATTTACTAATAAAAAGTTATAAACAAAACTGAAAAAATAATAACAAATTTTTAATTCAAATAAAAAAAATAGAAATCAATTAGGAAATAGATTGCATGAGGAATAGTAATTTGAAAGCCTTTTTGAACACTAATGGGTATAAAACTTTAACCCTAAATAGAACAAGATTTTTAGAATTTTCTAGTAAATTTTAAGCTTAATTCATGGTTGAATTAAAATTTATGTTCATTAACATAAAATTACGTGTTAAAACAATATTCTACATATAAAATTGAGATATATTTCTAAGATTATTTGAAGAATTTTTTTCTAATCTCGATTCAAAAATGTCTTTTAAAGTTGAATAGAAAGAAAAGATATATAGTTGAACTCATGTAATTCTCATCATTTAATTGACGATGGAGGCTCGACACACTTTTTTTCACGTGTGTGTATATATATATATGGAATATCCATTAAAAAGCTGATCAAGTCAATAATGGCATTTGTACCTACTGCTATTTAGGATAGAGATCACTTTTAATCATATAGAAAAATTGAGAAAGGCAACGTGAAATGTCCCCGATTGTCAATTTGAAGTCAAAAGAAAGATGGTCATTGATGGTAAGGAGGGATTTAAAGTATGCGACAATCCCTTCCATCATTGCAAGTAAGTTTCCTCGGCCTTGTTCAACTTTCCTCTCCTTTGTTCCTGATCTCCTTTTCTTTCTCTCTCACTCTCAAAAAAGGGGATGTCAAATACTTTGATAGATAGCCACCATTACAGCTTTTATCCTTCCGATATTCACACCGTTGTTAAACAAAGCAAATAACACCTCAATCAACACATGATCACGTATGATTAATACCTTATACCAACAAACTCCACTGAATTACTTATCTACTTGATACTACTTGTAAGAATATGATTTACTAAATAGAAAGGAACTCAGCTTTCCTCGTGTTTGAAACGAATATGACTGTTTTTTTTTTATATAAATTTAATGTATTACATTAGATTCAAGAAACAAATATTCAAGTTATATATTTTAATATGCAATCATGCTAATCCATTTTGAGTTTAATGGTTCAACCAACCAAAAAAAAAAAGATTCGTGATCTTAAAAGAACTTGTCCAAAAGTCTCGTCTCGTCTCTAATCAAGTAATTACGTTTTATATCCGAATTTGTGTTAAAAATAATTTTGGTGGGGTCATTTTTTTGATTTGATAGTTTGAAGTCGGGCTTCTACAGGGGAAGTTGGAGTTGCCGAATTATTTTTTCCAAAAAAGATACGATCAATCCTTAGGTAAAGCATTTATGCATGCTGCGCATGCTTGGGAGAAGGCAGACTGACGTCGTTGGTAATTTTAAACGAGTGATCATATATATACTGCCATATCTCATAGTTATTACTGGTTAGATGACCCGCACGATGCTGCAAGGTAATTTTTTTGTATAAAAAAATATCAAAAATAGCTAAAATATAAAAATATTATGTTTTTCTGTAAAATTATACCCAAGAGTCTTAGATTTGGCTGCAACACCTGACCCAAAAGCAATATTTATAATATTAATAATAACATTAAACTTGCATGACCCAAGTTTAAGTGGGTCTGACTGCAATACCAGGCCCAATAGCCTTGGATGTGGGTCTGGCTGCAAGGTCGTGTTATAAAAGTATGATAATCAAATAAATTAATTAAAAAGAAAAAACCAACCAGAAGAAAAAAAATAATGAAGAAATTTTTTTTTTTTGAATTAACCAGGTTAACCTTTCAAACCTTGGATTCGTGTCGTGAAAGTTTGATAACTAAATAGAAAAAAAATTGACAGGTTAACCCAGAATTAATTGGGTTAACCCGTGAACCCAAGTTAACCCGTCAAACTTGGGATCCGTGTCATGAAAGTTTGACAACTAAATAGAAAAAAAAATAACATTAACAAACTAAATTAAAGAAAAAAATTAACTAAAAATGAAAAAAACAAAAAGCATCAACTTTGTCACTGTGGACTGCACTATGCAATCCACAGTCAAAGGCATAGAAATGACAAAAAAAAAGAAGAAAAACTAAAGGCATTAGCCGATAACTATATAGAAAAAAATTAAATATTAATGAACTAAATTAAATATAAAAATATTAATTAAAAAGAAAAAAAACTGAAGAAAAAAACTAATGAATAAAGAAAAAAATCTAAATTAAGTCTGAATCAATTGGGTTAACCCGTCAAACCAGGGATCCGTATCATAAAAGTCTGATAATTAAATAAAAAAATTTAATATTAAGAAAGTAAATTGAAAAAATTAATTAAAAAACAAAAAAAAAACAAAGAAAAAAGCTAAAAAAAAAAACTAAAGGCATCAACTTTTTCACTGTGGACTGCATTGAAGAAAAAGACTTAAAAGACTTAAAAAGAAAAAAAAAGTATATGCCACGGGTTATTTTTTTTCTTGCATAAAAAATATCAAAAAATGCTAAGATTTAAGAGTGTTAGGTTTTTCTGCAAAGATATACCTAAAAGCCTTGGGTCTAGCTGCAACGCTTGACCCAAAAGTAATATTTATAATATTAATAACAATATTAAACTTACATGACTCAAGTTTAAGTGAGTTTGACTTCAACACCAGACCCAATAGCCTTGGATGTGGATCTGGCTGCAAAGTCGTGTCATAAAAGTGTGATAATTAAATAGATTAACTAAAAAGAAAAAAAACCAACATGAATAAAAAAAACTAATAAAGAAAAAGAAAAAAAATTTGACTTAACTGGGTTAACCCTTCAAACCAGGTTAACTCGTCAAACCTAGGATTCGTGTCATGAAATTTTGATAACTACATAGAAAAAAAATTGACGGGTTAACCCAGAATTAATTGGGCTAACCCGTGAAACCTGGTTAGCTCGTCAAACCCGAGATATATGTCATGAAAGTCTGATAACTAAATAAAAAGAAATTTAAAATTAACAAACTAAACTAAACCAAAAAAAAATTAATTAAAAAGAAAAAAAGCAAAAAAATATATTACAGGTTAACTCGTCAAACCAGATTAACCCGTTAACCCGGGTTCCCTGTCATGAAAGTCTGATAACTAAATATAAAAAATTTAAAATTAACAAACTACATTAAATAAAAAAATATTAAAAGAAAAAAAACAAAAAAAATTGACGGGTTAACCCAGAATTAACGGGGTTAACCCGTGAAACCTGGGATATGTGTCATGAAAGTCTAATAACTAAATAGAAAGAATTTTAAAATTAACAAACTAAAGTAAAGGAAAAAAAATTAATAAAAAAGCAAAAAAAAAATTCGAGTTAACTCGTCAAACCATGTTAACCTGTTAAACCCGAGATCCGTGTCATGAAAAACTGATAACTAAATAAAAAAATTAAACATTAACAAACAAAATTAAAAAATAAAAATTATTAAAATAAAAAAACAAAGAAATAAGCAAAAAAAAACCCTAAAGGCATAAAAAATAATAAAAAAAAAACAGCTCAAAAAAAACACAGCTAAAAAAAAATAGCTCATCTTTTACTGTGGACTGCACTGTGCAGTCCACAGTAAAAGACTGAGCCGTTTTAGTTTTAGTTTAATATCAGGTCTGGAGTTGACTCGGTCAAGGAGCCGGGTTCCAGGTTTTATAGATCAATCCGAGTCAACTCGGGTTAACCCAAGAAATTTTTTTAAAAAAATTAAAATTTTAATATTTCATATGAAAAAATCTATGTAAATATAGGTTATACATATTATACACAATGAAGTTTAAAAGAATATTTCATATAGTAAATTACTTCCTACAATACTAATGATGTTGTGTATGATTATTTCATGGGTATTGCAATATTCTTGGATTGTAATTATAAAATAAGCATGTTCTTTGTATTTTGCGTGAACAAAACAAAGGTTACAGGGGACTTAGTTGATGTCAAATCCAAATGTTTTAGGTCTTGCATATTTACTAGACCTACGTTGTTTTGGACGTGGATGTCAGGTCCAAGTTTTATGGATCTGACATGTTTACTAGACTCACATTACCTCATTCTCTTAGGCGTGCCAAGAGAGAATGGTCATTCCTAGAGGCATGTCCAAGGAAGGATGGTTATTTCTTTAAGAGTGCCAAGAGAAAATGGTCGTTACCTTGGACATCATGGTTACTTGTCAAGTTCAAGTACCTTGGGTGTAATATGTTCGCAAGACCCATGTTATCTTGGACCTCACTAATTGTCAAGTCCAAATGTCTTGGGTCTGACATGTTTGTCAAATACTCATTACCTCATACTTGGCTAATTGTCAAACCCAAGTACTTTGGGTCTGCCATGTTTGTTAAACCTACGTTATTTTGGACTTCGCTAACCACCAAGTTCAAGTATCTTGAGTCTGGCATCTGATTCTCTTAGGCATGTTAATGGAGGATAGTCATTATCTTGGGCATTTCAGGGAAGGATGTGCATTCTCATGTGCGTGCTAAGGGCTTGGCACATTGTCGGCCCAATAGCATCTAGGTGTAGCTAGCGCCAGACCCAACGTGTCAGGGCTTAACATACTTGCCAAGCTCAATTGTTGTTAGGTCTAGCTAACGCCAAACCTAATGTTTCACGGCTTGACATACTACCAAACCCCTACTTGGAACATGCTTATTTTTTTGGATATACCTAAAAAAATAATGTCATAAGAAATTTTTAGACCATTAAAAATAGATTTATCAATATTGATTTTGATAGGTTGTGAAATGAATATTATAAATCCCAGAGAAGGCTGGGTCTTGCTAGACGGCTTCGGTACTGATCAAGGGAACTGAAATCCAATTAAATGGTTAGTAGAGCCTGATGGGTCTTCGTCTTAATGTCGACTCCCCACCACCAGCAATGACAAGCATTAAATGGTGATTAGATAATGTTATCACAACTTGATTGAAGATGATTACGCTTTTGTAATTGAGCTAATGAAGTTGACGTGAGATTATTTATGGAATAGTGATCACTAATTAAGCGTGGAAGCTAAATACTACCCCAGTGTAGTTCTAATCGGAGTGACGGAAATGACAGTGAGAGAGGGACTAAGATATGGTTCATGCATGACGCCGATACCTCGCAATCGGACTCGTGTGGGACTTCGCAAACTAGCAATAATGGATAAGCAGGTCGCTGCTCCAGTTGGCTTAGTAAGCTATATGTATCCAAACCATCAAGTTAAACTTTGATATGGATGCTATCAATCTTTTTCATGATTTATATTAACTAATTAATCTACTTGTGGGATCTTAATGAATCTTGCAACTTTGTTATACCGTGGAGTTTATATATGATTCTATTAAAAAATCAAGCTCTTTAATTAGTGCTTGAATTTACATTTGAGACCAGAAATAGCATTTTTTATTATTATTTTTTCACAGTTAGTGATAATTACCAGGCCAACTTTCATCTGCTTAGACCCATTTTTTCGGTTTGGCTAAATACAAGCCATCAACTATAGTAAGCATTTGAAAGTTTGAGGATTTTATTCAATGATTCCATCATTTATTATATTATTGTGATTCGAAGATGTTGAGTGAACCATGCCGCAGTTTATTCTTCAGGAGAGAGTGACAGTACCGGGAAGTATGAAAGTTTTGTAATTTTGCAGTGAAAGCTCGAGGTGAAAATTCTTTTTTGGATTATAAGGTAGAACGATTATAATCAACGGAGAGAAATGGCGGTGCATTCCCATGGTAGAGATGGATACGACCTTGTATGATTCGTTTCTCAACTCTAATTAAATCCAATTTGATATCAAAATTTAGCTCGCGGTTTTGATATTTATTTATTTATTTATTTATTTGTTGCATGTGAGGGGTAAGACTTCCAGTTAATGTGATAGAGGGTTATTTCCAGCTTCTTCTTCTTTTTTCCAAATTATATAAAGTTAGTCTACGGGGGAAAGTCTTCATTCTCAGCCCCGAGCCATAAAGTTTTTAATTCAACTTATGCGATGATTAGAATGTGTTTCCTTTTGACAATGTCATTGAATAAAATCCGAACATTAGAAAAAGAGAACCCTCTGCATAAACTTATCTGTCAAAGACTAGTACTGCACTAACCAAGCACAGCAATTTCTCTGACTGTTGCAAAGCAATTATACCGCGCGCGGAAGCTGAAACACGAGGTTGTCCTAATCAAATCCTCATTACTGCATCAAATGCATTACATATTTGTTTTCGCTTAATTGTCAATCGTTTCTTACTTGTCAAATCCCCCAACTCCCCACCTTCGGAAGAACAAAAATTCTTTTTGTATAACATGTTAATTGGTTCAAAGCTTATCTGTGCTGTTGAAGTTCTTTTCAAAAATATTTTTTAATTAAAAAT
>Ga0325414_1004960_pt1 | contig 13993 bp, 10 predicted proteins | sample PopdelMetagenome_8_FD_206183 | JGI IMG/M metagenome (GOLD analysis project Ga0325414, IMG submission 206183) | Populus deltoides microbial communities from Bellville, Georgia, United States - Leaf-PdKOR-R3 | ecosystem: Host-associated > Plants > Phyllosphere > Phylloplane/Leaf | place: USA...
TTGCATAACATATAGCATAAGAATCTAAACTAAACCTTCCTCGTGGGATCGACCCCTTGCTTGCTCTATACTATCTTGTGTGTTTTAAGCTAGGGTAAATAATTTGTGCGACCGCGACATCGCAACATTTATGTTCTTTTGTTAAAGGTAACAACTAAGGGAAAGGAATAGTATATAATTTGCAAAAAACAAAAAATAATAATAATAATAATAATAATAATAATAAAAACGTAGATAATTTTGGTTTCATAGCCTCCCTAATCAAGCCCGAAGGGGTGTTTTAACAACTAATACCCTAAAGTCAGCTGACTTGGGAGATATTGGCCCAATGCTTGTTACATGGGTTAGGGAGAAAAGCTTAAAGGAATTAAACATTGCACTATCTATGTATCAGTATCTGCAACCCGAGTTATTAAGCTCGAAGGGGTGTCTTAACTCCTAATGCCCTAAGACCAACTGGTCTGGGAATCATTAGCCGAAAGCTCGTTACATGGGTTAAAGATGCCTTGTGTTTTAAGTTATATATATAAAGATAATAACCCTAACCCAAGGAAGTTAACCTTAAACATTAGAACATAATATTGTTTTCTTCCAATAAAAGCCTCATCATCTATGTTTTCATACATTGAGCACATAAAAAAGAAGATTTATTAATATTTTGTTTAAGAGGTATTGAGTAGATATATATAAATTTAATGAGAGTTTGTTTACTTGGATAGATTAATGGAAGTTAAATGATGAATGTCTTGCTTTGTGGAACTTGCAAATTGTTTTTCTATTTAACGCTTTGATTACTAGGACCTAGTAATAAGCTGGTTGAGGGGTGTGATTAGTACTTAAAAGTGCATTTTTTATCAAGGTTTTATATCCTTATTTTGCACTTGAAGTATCAATAACTCCTTAACTAGAACATGTTTTATAATAACAAATCTGATAATATAAGATAGCTTTAATTTATGGTAAATACTCATTTAAATGCAGGTATATCTCACAATTCAAAGGATTAATTGATGTGATTAACTATTGAAAGTGAAAGGACAAAGAAAAGGCTAAGCTTAGAAAAGAGATACCGATTCAATTCAAATTGGAACACTGTTCAGTTATTGGGTCATATCTGGAGCTGTAGATCTTGGATTTCAGTTTGATTTATATAGATAGAAAGCTAAGAAATGGGCTTACAATGTCCATGAATAGTGTAAGACCCAAATCTACCATTTTCAAATTCAAAGTCTGGCCACAAAAGAGAAGTCAGAATCTGTCCTGCAATCCAGCCCAAACACTGCTCAAAAGTTTACCCATATCTGGAGTTCTAGAAGGTAAAATGACTTGCAATTTGGTGGGTGGAAGGAAAAGACAATTTCCAATAACTTTCATGGAGAAGACCTGCTCAAATTCTGATGTTAACAATGACATTTCATCCAGACAAGAGCTTAAGGGCTATCCACCACGTCCACCAGCAGCACTACTCAGTATTTTAGCCATATCTTGAGCTCTAGTGATCTAAATGCTCTAACATTTTATGGGTGGAAAGATAAGATGATTTCCAACAACTGTCATGAAGAACACTTTGCCAAATTCTGATTGCATCAATGTCATTTCATCCAACCAAAATGCTTGAGTGCTGCTGTCCATCAAGTCCACTAAATCAATAGTTGGCCACTACATCAATAATCAATTACCAAATGAATAGTTCTGAATTTTAGCCTATAAAAGGAGGCATTTGCCATTCATTTAGGAATCTTGGTTCTTCAGATCAAGATCATGTTCTTGCTCTCTCTCTTTATATTTTTGTAATACTTAAGTTTTGCTTTCATTAATCTCTTGTTCATGTTTTTCATTTCCTTTACTATACTTAGTTAACTTATATCATGTTTATGTTCTTATATTGTTTATTTATGTTTTTCTTTTTTATAATGTCTAGCTAAGTTAATTTTGTCAATGTGAAAAGGTTCCACTAATGGTGTTAGCATATGTATAATATAAACTCAACATGGACTTTAATGTTTATATCCAAGAAAGTTTGCTATTAACATGTCTTATCATTTTTATCTTATTAACTCTTAATACCTTGCTTGTTAAATGGTTAATCTAGATTTGTGTTGTATAACACTTGGTACATCAAATACTTGATCCTTCATAGTCTTCGGCCGACATCGTTATTATGAGAGGAACTTGATTTGTTGTCAATATAAGTTAGCATCATGAATACCTGATAAAATTTATAAGTATGGTGTTACGTAAATAAGATTATTAATATGATCATATTGATAATTTATAAAAAGTTTATACTTTACTTATCTCTAATACTATTAGTGGATCTTCTAACCTTGACATTTGTTTTTATCATTGTTTAATCTTCACATTTATCTTACATCTCGAAGTCCTCTTTAACTCATCATCACCATCACCATCATTATCATTGTTGTTGTTGTTGTTCTTCTTCTTCTTCTTCTTCTTATTATTATTATTATTATTATTATTATTATTATTATTATTATTATTATTATTATTTATAATTTATATAGCTCACCTATCTGTGGTTCGACCCCGGTCTTACCGGGTTATTTATTACTTTAACACTCCTGCACTTGGGATAAGACATCAACTTTTTGATCGTGTCAGCTTGTTAAATGATTAATCTAGATTCATGTTGTATTGGTACAACAAATACTTGATCCTTTTATAACCAATTGTATGGTCTAACCGATACTTGTATTATGAAAGGAACTTGATTTGTTGTTAACATAAATTAACATCATGAATACCAGACAACATTGACAAGTATTAGCATTATTCAAATAAGATAACTAATGTAATCATATTAACAATTTATAATCTGATTGGAACCTTCTTTGTGTGTGGTTTACAGTTGAGTAATAAAAAGAGTTTATACTATATTATTTGAAATACCAATAGTGGATCCTTTAACCTTGACAATTTTTTTATCCTTATTTAATCCTTACATCAATATCCCATAATATTCTCATAAACTCTTTATTTTATTAAATATATATTATTTGTAATTTATATAGTTCACTTTCTTGTAGTTCGACCCTGGTCTTGCCAAGTTATTTATTAATTTGACACTCTTACACTTGGGATAAGACATCAATCTTTTGATCGTATCAATGCTACTCAAAGTACAGGTAGAAATACAAAAGCAATAGAATGCAGAAGTCTTGGATGTGGTCCATTATCCTTAATGGGTGGCTACCGAACGATTCCAATATTAGGGTACGTGTGGCTTACATAGATTTGAACAAGGCAATCCCAAAGGATGACTTTCCTTTACCCCACATAAACATCTTAGTAAAAAATGCTGCAAGGAGTGTCACGTACTCATTCATGGATGGATTCTTATGATATAATCATATTAGAATGGCAGAGAAAGGCAAAGAGAAAACTAATTGTCACGCTTTAAGGACCTTTTTTGCTATAAAGTGATGACATTTGAATTCAAGAATGTTAGTGCCACATATCAAAAGGCAATGGTTACCTTGTTCCATGATATAATGCACCAAGAAGTGGAGGTCTATGTGGATGATATATTTGCCAAATCAAAGAAAGAAGAAGATCACCTACAAGTATTAAGGAAGTTGTTCAAAAGGGTGCGTAAATTCCAATTGAAATTGAATCCCTTAAAGTGCTCATTCGAGGTAAAAATAGGAAGACTATTAGGTTTTGTGTAATCATTCAAAGAATAAAAGTTGATATGGACAAAGTAAAATCAATCTAGAGTATGCCAACACCCAAGATAGAGAAAGAAATGATAAGTTTTCTTGGGCATCTGAACTACATATCTTAGTTCATATCCCAGCTCACGGTGACTTGTGAGCTATTATTTTGTTTTCTCAGAAAGAAAAATCTAGGCATATAGGGTAGTGATTACTAAGAAACTTTTGATAAGATCAAGATGTATTTACAGAACCCGCCATTAATAGTACCTCTTGTGCTAGGAATACCCTTAATCTTGTATTTGACGATGACAGAAATAGCCATGAGATATGTATTAGCCCAACATGATGAATCTTTAAGGAATGAATAAGATATTTACTACTTGAGCAAGAAGTTCAATGGTTATGAATCCCGATATACTACAATACAAAGGCTATGTTGTGCTTTGGTTTGAAGTGCATATCGGTTTAGGCAATACATGTTGTAATACATGACATGGTTGATCTCAAAACTGGATATGCTCAAATACATCTGTGAAAAGCCTTACTTGTTAAGTAGAATAGTAAGGTGACAAGTGTTATTGGTAGAATATGACATTGTTTATATGACAAGGGAGGTTGTAAAAGAGAGTTTTATTGCTAACCATTTAGCAGATAATGCTTTGGAAGATTATGAGCCACTAAATTCTGACCTTCTCGATGAGGACGTATTAGCAGTCGATGGTGATGGTGAAATGAACGACTAGTGGACCATATATTTTGATGGAGTTATGAACACATCATGGAATGGGGCTGGAGCAATGATAATTTTTCCAAAAAAGAAGAAGTACTCTATTTCAGTGAGATTGTAGTTTGAATGCACCAATAACATGACTGAATATGATGCCTGCATCATTGAACTGGATGTTGTTTTAGAATTAAAAATTAAAAAGCTCGATGTTTATATGAATTTTATGCTAATCATCAGCCAAGTGAAAAAGGAATGTAAAACCAAAGATGAGAAGTTGAGGTTATATCATGATTATCTCTTAAAATTAGCTAATGAGTTCAAAGAGATAAGATCCACCTGCTAGGCAGAGATAAGAATCAGTTTGTTGATGCATTGGCAACCCTAGCTTTGATGACATAGATCAATATTGAGAGAAGGATCCAACCAATAAGCATCGAAATCAGAAATCTCCAAATTCATAATTTCTCACTTGAAGAGTCACCAGATGGAAAACTATAGTACAGTGATGTTAAGAGGCTTATCCAGCACCGAGAATATCCTCTATGAGCCTTCAAGGTGGAAGAAAAGACTTTGAGGAGTATGACAATAGATTATTACTTGGATGGAGAATTCCTGTATAAAAGGTCATTTGACGGGACTTTGCTTAGGTGTTTGAATAAGAATGAAGTTGAGCAATGTGCATACAATGGCAAGGCAAATACAAAGGTTTGGGTACTTCTAGTTTACCATGGAGATAGACTATATCAACTATGTTAGAAAATGCAATAAATATCAAATACATGGTGACAAGATAAATGTACCTTCAGCACTGCTGTTCAAAATGACCTCGCATTAGCCTTTTGGTATGTAAGGACTGGATACTATAAGACCAATCAGTCCAAAGGCTAGCAAAGGGCAAAAATTCATCTAAGTAGCCATCTACTACTTCACTAAATAGGTAGAGGCCAGCTATTATGCGCATGTGACATAAAAAGTGGTCAGGAGGTTCATTGAGAAAGATCTGATTTGTCGCTACGGCATGCCAGGAATACTGATAATGCTTGTCACACTCGGACATCGCGGCAACCGATTAAAAAATAATATTGATTGGAAAAAAAAAACAGATATCTGGCATCTTGTTCTTTTAGGGAAAAATATCTAGTTCAAGGAGTCGCCACCTAGTATTATGGTCACTAGGAACCCTAACTGGTCAACAGAGATTTTATGGTATGAGACTGGTTACGCCAAAGGGAAGATGTTATCACCTCTTAAGCGTCCTATCTAAGGCAAGCTGCATTGCTGGTTTTGTCTAAAATTGCTAAGAATTATTTCTCTTTTTCCTTTTTTATTCTTCCTTTCATGTTCTTGACTATAGCGTCAGTGAACAATTCCTACAAATATTTCCAGCTCTGGCATTGGTAAATATCGCGCAAATCCAAAAAATACAATACTCTTGACTCTAGCGTCAATGAATAATTTCACAAAAAAATGAATTTGAAGAAGAAATTTTCTATGCCATTTTTTTTCTTATTTATCCTTTATTATTATTTGCCCTTTTTAGATGGAAAAAAAAAGGCATTGCACAACATATTTGCATTTAACAGTAATAGTCCACAAATTGAGCATATAGCTAAAAAAAATTACAAAACGCAAAAAGAAAAATCAAAGTGTGAGGAGCCCACAAATAAAACAATGAAGATCCTTAAATATTTTTGGAATTTTCTAATATCAAAATGGGGTTCGTTTGACCAAATATCAACTAGAGTGAGCATAAAAATTATGGTCAAGGCATAAGGGTGTGTTTTGCCAAACACATCCTTAATAAATACAATTTGGGCCGGCTGGGCCTAAAGCCCAGACCCGGTCCACTCTTTTTTTCTTTTTTTTTGGGGGGGCTGGGTCGAGCCCACCCAGTATGGGCTGGGCTGGACACAACCGGACCAACCCGGTCACTAGCCCAAGCTAGTGACCCGGCTGGTCCAAAGAGCAAGTGTGCGTGAGCTGTTCACGCACGCTTGCTACAGCCCCTATGTAATTAAAATGCCAAAACAGGGAGGATGAAAGCGTACCTGGTTTGCAGAACCTTTGAATAGGAACCAAGCGGTGCAGGGCAACGTTTTCTTCTTCTGTATTCTTTACTGTTCTCTTTAAACGAGAATGAAGCTTGCTTGATTTTCTTCTTTTCCACAGTACCTATGTAATTAAATTTCTTTGGATTTTGTTTGGCTCACCTAGGTCTCTCTCTCCCTCTTCTTTCTTTTTATCCCTGTCTTCTTTTTTTTCTCGATTTTTCCTAATGACCTCCTCTCAGGGTTTCTTTTAATGGCCTCTTCTTAGGGTTTTTTTTTGTGATTGTTCCTTCCCTTCTGTGCATACCCTGAAATCTATATTTATAGTGCAAGAGTCCCATCACGTGTGAGAAACAAAGTTTTAATCAAACTTATTCTCTTCTTTGAAGTTTGAATTTTATTAAGAATCAAATTTGAAAGCAGATAATTATCATTATCTTGAAGACAAGGATTATCCTGAAGATAGAGATTATCTTGAAGAGAAGGATAGAATGACAAAAGCACATTGCAGTCCCTAGTTTTCATACAAGCTGACAAATCACACTTTTCATTGAAATAAATCTCTGATCCTTTAATTTTACATTTTAAACCTTGTAAAATTAAATCAAAAGCCAACGGGCTAAAATTAGGTTACAACAATGCTCAGATATTTTATATAAAGCTAATTGTTGAGCTCTGACTAAATGGATGATTAAGCATCTAAATTCTTCTCCTTATAGACCCAAAATGAATGGGGGCGGTCAAAGCAACCAACAAAAATTTCAATAAGATAATCTAGAAGATGGTGGTCACTGATAAGGATTGGCATGAGTTTTTTTGTATGCATTTCATGCGTACTGCACCCCGATCAGAACTTCTACGGGTGCAACCCCTTATTCTTTGGTATACGGGATGAAAGCAATAATGCCTTTAGAAGTGGAGATTCCATCATTAAGGGTTCTAATTGATGCAGAACTAGAAGAATCAGAGTGGGCAAAGCTAAAATTTAAGCAGTTGAATCTGATCATTAAGAAGAGACTGGCAATCATTTTTCACCACCAGTTGTACCAAAACAGAATGGCTAGGGCCTATAAAAAAAGGCCAGGTCAAGCGTGTTTAAAGAAAAAGACTTAGTATTGAAGAAGATTTTGCTAGCATCGAGAGAAAATCAGAGTATATAGGAACCGAACTACGAAGGACCATACATGGTGAAGAAAGCCTTCTCCATAGGAGCTTTAATTATGGCCAAGATGGACATAGATGATTTGTCTAGACTAGTAAACTTTGATGTATTTTCCTTGGTGTATTTTCCTTTTCTCTAAACAAAAAGCTTTGCATTATCTTATAGGCTCATACAAAAAAATTCATTTCTTTTAGTGTTTTCTCAAAAGTTTTTGGGAAATCAAAGTTGTTAGTACAAATGCAGAAGTCAAACTGGTGTTTGTTTTTAATAAGCAAGTTTTAGGATTTCAAGTGATCTCCTAGTAAGGTGACCAAATGCTTAAAAATTTGATAAATAAACCAAAAACCACCTAAAATAACTTTGAAGTTGTCTTTTGGTTGAATGAATAATGATTCATAATCACAATGAGAAATGATTTTGCATATCTAAACTAATCATACTGAGATAAAAGCACAGCTTACTAATCTTAAACGCATGTGTTTGAAATAAAAAAAGACCATCTTTGATAATTCTTTCACGGTACTAAAAAAATATCATTTACAGTCCCTATTTGGGCCAAATAAGTTTTTTCCTTACAAACCACCCTAACTAAGATCACACCCCATACTGGGAGCAAGTATGAGAATTAGAAAAGATTTTGACAGTTAGAATATACAAAATAATCATCAATGATCAAAGATGCTCAAATAAACCTAGGGCATGAAAAATTCAAAGATTCAAAAAGGTCAAGCATGCCACACTAAATGAAGAAAACAAATAAAAGAAATCCAAGCTCGAAACCAGGGGCATGACTAGACCATTCTACAAAGTTAATTATAAGCTTTAGGAATCCCTTGACCAAATAAAAGGTTTGAGATCGAGCTTTAGTGATCCTTAATCTTGAGATCCCTCAAACACTTTTTGAGCCTATAAATATCGTTTCCTTTCATAGCCAAGAGCCAAAGCCCACTTTAAATGCCCAATGAAGCCCTTTTTAACCAAAAGCAAGTAATATAAATTGCTAAACAATGCTTTTCTATGCAAAATAAGCTTTTCAAGAAACTTTGGTTATGCTTTATTGCTCATGCAAGTAAAATGAATGCTTCAAATATTTTTCCTTCCTTTGAAACTCTCAAGTCAAAACTTAAACCTTTCTGGCCAACAAGATGAAAAACAAAAGGTCACTTCACATTCTCACCAACAGAAAAACCCACGGAGAAATTCAATTTTAATGAAACCATATCCATGGGAATTGCTTGAATTCTTTTCGAAACAAGTTTGTTTTTAAACTAGTATCAAAATGGTTTTCGTATTTGAAAATGGCTTTAAAATTCCAAAGATTTCCTGTGAAAGCAACCTCTTGTAAAAAACTAGACACTTTTCTACATGACATCATCCCTATGAAAACCCAAGTAAATAAAACAAGATAATATACTTGGGGGCATGATCAGACTAGGAGAAATCCAAGAAACATAATATGACTAGCTAGCTCCATAATTCCTTTATTAGGAAAACAAAGAAAGGAAAGCGAGCTTGAAATCCTCTTTTAGGAAACTAATAGGGTATATCAATATCATCTCACCTCATCAAATGAGCATCCCCTTCCCAGAGGACAAATCCACAAGTTGTGGTTCAAGTAAGAAAAAACAAAAGAGCCATGGGATCTTACTACTAGGAGCGGAGCTTTGAGAGATAGAGTTATGAAGAAAGGGAACCTATATTTCTTAGGTAAAAATATATGCATATTAATCACAATGCATTGCATTTTGACCCTTGCAGAGAGTCTAAGGAAAGAATCCTTGATGGACTCAAATTTTTCCAACAAAAAGACCTAGCAAGATTATAAACCTAATAAGGTTTCAAAGAAAAAGTCCAGGAAGACTCCATCAAATAAGAACCTAGTAAGGTTCTAAGGCTAGCAAGGCTCTTGCTGATTAAAAAACCAACAAGATTTTGATGCAGCATCTTTGAAATTATTTTCTTTCGAGTACGCTTTCTAGCCTTCACATATGAGATAATGTGCTTTCTAGCCCTATCTATTTTATTTTGAGCGCTCTTTCTAACCCTTACATGTCAAATAATATGTTTTCTAGCCCTACCTATTTCATTTCTGAGTGCGCTTTCTAGATGTCACATGTTAGATAATGTGCTTTCTAGCCTTATCTATTTCCTTTCTGAGTGTGCTTTTTAGCCCTCATATATTAGATAGTGCGCTTTCTAGCCATATCTATTTCCTTTCTGAGTGCACTTTCAAGCCCTCACATATCAAATAGTACGCTTTCTAACCCTATCTATTTTCTTTTGAATGTGTTTTCTAGCCCTCACATATTACATAGTGTGTTTTCTAGCCTTATCTATTTCCTTTCTAAGTGCGCTTTCTAGCACTATCTATTTATTTTTTAAATGCACTTTCTAACCCCACATATTAAATAGTACACTTTGTAGCCCTATCTCTTTTCTCCTGACTACGCTTTCAAGCCCTCACTTCTAACACTTTTGGAGAGACTAACCTTTTTTTTAATCTAGTCAATCCACAATCTCTCATCTTCTTTTCTTTACTAGTTTCCTTTCTAAAATCTCTTACGAGACTTTTTTTCGTAAACATTATAAAGAGGGGGTAACTGTTATAACCTAATTTTGGGTTTCCTCTAAAATTATCTTTTTTCTTTTAAAAAATTTAAAAAAAATAAAGAGCTAAAGTAGGCTAAGAAGGATTTCAAATGTATAGAGGAACCAAAATGAGAATTTGGACAAAAATTAGGAACCTAAGTGTACATAAGATTAAAAGACAATGCTATTTCAGGGTTTTAAATGATTATTGGATGAATCTGTATAAAACTTAAGTCTAAGGACTTAAATAGACTTTATAAAAGCCGATTTGATTTAATTTTAGGCCCAATTAAAGGTTTAATTATGTTTAATAATTAATTTGGGTCAAATTAAAAGAATTAATTAAGTGTAAGTATGTAATTAGGCTTTTAATTGGTCAAATTAATTTTATTAGGGACTTAAATGGTGAAAAATTAAGTTTAGAGGCTTAATTTGAGCTTAATTGAGAATATTAGAATTTTAAAGGATCGGATTTTATTTTTTCAAACTCAATCGAATGAAATCAAGGATAAAATGGCAAGAAATTCAAAGTTTAAAGGTCAATTAAAGATCAAATTAAAGAAATTCAAAACCAATGACCTTTTTGCAAAAAGTATGTGAATTCAAGACCCAAATCAACTAAAAACAATGGTGAAATTAAAGAAATTAGAAGTTTAAAAATCAATTAAGGATGAAATTGAAAAAAAATCAAGACTTGGGAGCAAGATGAAAATGGCACTAAAGTTAGGGGATCATTTTAAAACTTGACATGGGTGGAATTGAATTGATTTTTAGAATCAAAATTCAATTGAGGACTTAATTGAATAGTTAAAAGATTAAGGACTGAAATTGAAAGAGAGGATTTAACCTAATTTAAACCTAAAACACCAAAACGACATCGTTTCATTTAATTAAAACGATACGTTTTGTATCAAATGATGTCATTTGCTAATTAAAAAAAACAATGGAAACAGTATCGTTTTGAAGCATGTTGTTCATCATCTTTAACACCTACCCAATGTAAGCAATAAAAAGCCAACCTTGATGCTATCTTTCAAACCTCTCTTCTCTCTCATACCCTCACCATCCCCTGTATCCCTCTAACACTGAGCTTTATATGTAAGCCACCTTTTATTTGTCTTAACATCACTAAAGCCCTGGCATGACAAGTGAAAATTACAACCTGAACAACAAGCCAAAACATGTAAGTGCAGTGTACTGAGAGGCAGATTCACATGATTAAGATCAACGGCCAGGATGAAGGTTTGGTCATCAACAATGATGATTTTGCCAACACAAGGTCTTTGGCATCCCTTAAATCCCTTATAAATTCCAACTCCAGGACAACTATAAAGGGTGTAGGAGAGAAAAGAAACAAAAAAAAAAGAGAATACATAAACATGAGAAAAATAAAAAGAAATGAAAGACCCTTGTCCAACCAGTACACACAAAACCAACACCACCTATAAAGTCCAACCACCTATCTTTAACTCTCCTTCTCACCACAAGACCCACTATGATTGTCACCAAAAGAGAAACAAAGAAACTTAAACCAGCAGCAACCAATAGTGGTTTCTACCTCATCTTCAACCAGACAACCAATAGTAGACTACCTTCCACACACCATCATTCTTCTTAAAGCCACTACCATATCAACACCATCAAGGGTACAAAAACCAACCCTCTTCAACACCTAGCAGGTCTTCTTCACACCAGCAGGAATAAACAGTTTCCATTTACCAACAAGTCTTTCACTCCCTCAGCCATCAGTCGCACTATGGGCCATCAGCAGCTCCACCATCCACCACGCCATGACTAAGACGCCACCACCAGTGACACGACCAAAGAGTTGATGTCTTCTCCCAAGTGTAGGAGTGTTGAAGTAATAAATAACCCGGCAAGACTAGGGTCGAGCCACAAAGAGGTTAACTATATAGACTACAAATAAAGAAATAGATAATAATAGAAAAGGAGGTGAAGAAAGCTTTGAGATGTGATATTGATATAAGGATTAAATAAGGATAAAATAATTGTCAAGGTTAGAGGATCCACTAATGGTATTTCAAACAAGTATAGTATAAACTCTTTTTATTACTCAACTGGAAACCACACACAAAGGAGGTTCCAATCGGATTATAAATTGTTAACATGATTACATTAGTTATCTTATTCGAATAATGTTAATACTTGTAAATGTTGTCAGGTATTCATGATTATAACTTATGTTAACAGCAAATCAAGTTCCTTTCGTAGCACAGGTGTCGGTTATACCATACGGTTGGGCTATGAAAGTGCCAAGTATTTGTTGTACCAAGGATTATACAACATAAATCTAGATTAACCATTTAACAAGCAAAGTATTAAAAGTGAACAAGATAACAATACAAAACATGTTAGTATCAAACATTAAAGTCCATGTTGAGTTTATACTATACTTATTCTTACACCATTAGTATAACCTTTTCACCTTGACATAATCAACTTAGCTAAACATAATGAAAGAGAGAAACATAAATAAACAAGATAAGAACATAAATAACATATAAGTTAACTAAATAAAGGAAAGGAAATGAAAAGTATAAACAAGAGATTAATATAAACAAAACTTAAGCATTACAAAAATATAAAGAGAGAGAGCAAGAACATGATCTTAATCTGAAAACCAAGATGCCTAAATGCATGGCAAATGCCTACTTTTATAAGCTAGAATTTAGAACTATTGATTTGATGACTAATTGTTGAGTGAGTGGCCACATCTTGACCTGGTGACAATCCTTATCTTCTTGTCTGAACAAAATGTCATTGCTAATGTCAGAATTTGAACAGATTGTCTTCATGAAAGTTCTAAGAAATCGTCTCAGCTTTCCAACTTAAAAAGAATTGGTGCATCTGGACTTCTAGAACTCCAGATATGGGCTAAACACCAAACAGTGTCTGGGCTACAGCACAGATTCGGACTTCTCTTTTGATGCTAAAATTTGGACTTCCAAACAGCAGAATTAAGTTTTGGACTCTTCCCTGAATATTTTAGGCCTACGTCTTAGCTTTCTAGCTATATAAACCAAACTGAAATCCAAGATCTACAGCTCCAAATATGACCCAATGACTGAACAGTGTTCTAGTTTGGACTGAACCAGCATCTCTTTTCTAAGCTTAGCCCTCTCTTTATCTTCTCAATTTCAGGAGTTAAACTCATCAATCAATCCCTTCATTTATGTGATAGGCCTGCATTTAAGATGAACATTTACCATAAATTAAAGGTAACTTATAGTATTAGACATGATATTATAAAACATGCTCTAGTTAAAGTGCAAAATGATGATATAAAACCTTGATAAAAATGCATTTTTAAGTACCAATCAACCAGCCAACCAACATCCTTCCCCATGTCAGGTAACTTCCTCTCCCTTTCTTTTCCTCGAATGTGTTGTGCATGAAGATAAGTTAGGCCAATGGTGAAAAGGGAGAAAGTTAAGCCTTCATTCAACCCCAACCCATATGGCTGGGCTATTTAGTTTTTTTATCTAAAAAAAGACATGTTGGGCCATCTTTTGGCCTTAAAAATAAATCTTAGGCCTCGAGTCCAATAGGCCTAGACCATGTGGCTGGGTCAAACCCAACCCAAAAGCTAAGGGTGCATTTGGCCGCGCTACTTTTATGAAGGATATAAGTGATTAGTACTTGAAAGTGCATTTTTATCAAGGTTTTATATCATCATTTTGCACTTGAAGTATCAATAACTCCTTAACTAAAGCATGTTTTATAATAACATATCTAATTATATAAGATACCTTTAATTTATGGTAAATGT